>Ga0209269_1001481_pt1 | contig 12340 bp, 17 predicted proteins | sample MTBAKMMethaMetaG_FD_187455 | JGI IMG/M metagenome (GOLD analysis project Ga0209269, IMG submission 187455) | Enrichment culture microbial communities from Arthur Kill intertidal strait, New Jersey, USA, that are MTBE-degrading - MTBE-AKM (Arthur... | ecosystem: Environmental > Aquatic > Marine >... | reverse complement strand
ATGATCAATGTGGGCGTCAACCAGGCCTCGGCCGTGATGCGCGCGCCCTACGGCGTGTTCCACAACAACCCGCAGGCCCAGGCGCTGATGGAAGCGCTGATGCGCGAGGTAGTGACCCTGGCACAGGAAGTGGGGGTGAATCTTTCCGAGCAAGACATCGCCGAATGGTACCCGGTGCTGCGTCGCCTGTCACCGGAGGGCAAAACCTCCATGCTGCAAGATGTGGAAGCCGGGCGCAAAACGGAAGTAGATGTCTTCGGCGGTAAGGTGGTGGCGCTGGGTAAAGCTCACCGCGTGCCCGTCCCGGTAAATGAGACCGTGGTACAAATAATCCGTGTATTGGAATCAAAACCGATCATCATCCAGGAATAATACCGCATGACCACTCCACCCATCCAAGATATCCCTACGCTGCTCTCCGCCCTGGCACAAGGCTATGCCCCTGACTTTCTCTTCTTCTGGGGGCACCAACCCGGACCCAACGGGCGGGTGAGTAAAGCCTGTCTCAGCCAGTGGTGGCCGGTTTACTTCGAAGTAGACGGCATTCTCTACCCCAGCGCGGAACATTACATGATGGCCGAGAAAGCACTGCTTTTCCGCGACGAGCGCGTCCGCGCGCGCATTCTCGCCTGCACCGATCCCAAAACTGCCAAAGACTTGGGCCGCGCGGTGCGTGGATTCGATAGCCATGTATGGGCGCAGCAGCGGGTCGCGGTGGTGGAACGCGGCAATATGGCCAAATTCTCCCAAAACCCCGCGTTAATGGACTTTCTGCTCTCCACCGGCGAGCGGGTGCTGGTCGAGGCCAGCCCCTTTGACACCATCTGGGGGATTGGTCTGGCGGAAGATGACCCAATGGCCGCCAACCCACACCAGTGGCGCGGCCAAAATCTGTTGGGCTTCGCGCTGATGGCGGTGCGTGCCCGCCTGGCAGGTTCGCCCTCTGCTTGATCCATTCGCTTTCGATCAGACAAATTCCAGCCTCCCCATTATCCTGACGGGAGACTGTTTTGTCCTGAGGTCAAAATCACCTATAATGAGAGCTGTTTTGTCCTGAGGTCAAAATCACCTATAATGAGATTAGAGAGCCAAAGGAGGACTTATGGCCGGGAAAAGTGTTTTCACTCGAATTCTGGCTATCGCCGGGGTGCTCTTCGCCTGTTTTCCCATTTTAGCTACCATCATCACCGCGATTTTCGGCAGCATCCAAGCGCGCCGGCTGCGTGTGGATTATCTGATGCCCGCCGAATTATTTGGAGCAGCGCTGTTGGGCACCCTGTTGCTGTTGTGGGCGGCATTTCGCGCACGTTCGCGGCATATCCTGATCATCTGGGGGCTGGTTGGGATGCTGGTGTTGCTATTTGGCAGCCAGGGGGTGGCCATGGCCAGCGGATTGGCCAGCGGGCGCATCGAACCGTTTGGGTTCTGGTGGGTGCTGGTGCTTGCTCTGCTGGGTGGGTATATCATCGCCTTGCTGGTGGTGGATGTGGCCGGCATCTTGCTTTTGCGTGATTTGTTTGCCCGGCGCAAAAATATCGAAGGAGTTTAAAAATGAAATACAGAGTGCACCGGTTTGATCTCCGCATGACCGCGGATCAGAGCAAACTGGAGCAATTTCTCAACGGGCTGGAAGGGGAAGTGGTTTCGATTATCCCCAACATCGGCCTGGGATTTATGTGGGCGCATAAGGTCAATTTTCTGCTGATTGTGGAAAAGATCTCTTAAGAGTATCTTCATTGGCAAAGACACGCACAAAAGTTTCCATGAAGATTTGCTGGCTGCGCTCCGGTGGGATGCCAAAATCGGCGCAGAAGCCATCCGCGAGAAGCGAATACATCGCCATCGGCAGCGCGTTGAAGAAGAACAAACCTACCAGTTGTTCCTCGCTCAACGGGCCGGGTTGGTTGTTGTTCAGCGCGATCACCACTTCAAATATCTCTTTCAACGGCGCCAGGCTGTGTGCGTCCGCGCTGTCGATGGATTGCAGCACAATCAGGCGAATTAAAGCCTGGCGCTGCTGGTAAAAATTCAGCATGCCTTGCACATGCGCGCGAAACTGGGCAGGGTCATTCAAATCCATGCGGGTCATATTGGCGCGCAATTCTGTTTTAATCTCCATGACCAGTTTATTCATCATTTCATTCAACATGTTTTGCTTGGTGCTGAAGTGATAATACAGCATCATTTTGGTTACGCCAGCTTTTCTGGCAATCTCTTCCACGGTCGTTTTTTCATAGCCATTTTGCAGAAATTCCTCCTGGGCGGCGGCCAGGATTTTTTCTTTGGTTTTTTCACCCGATTTGTTCGCGGCCATACGGTTTACATTCTCCTCTGCTTGCGCTATTCTTTCAAATCACCGGCTGTTTAGCCTTGACATTTCCTCTGCAGCGTCATATATTATACCACGACTTTATACTATGAGTATAATAAATAAATGCGCGACAGCTAGCAGCACTGCCGTCGCGCGCTGACACGAAAGGAAATAGTACTATGCCGCTCCACCCTCTTGGTGATTTTCTGCGTTATCACGCCCGCCTCTTTTCCGGAAAGGTAAAGATTACTCAACGCGTTCCAGATTCCTTCCCCGGCGGGCTTGCCGGGTACCGCCCATTTTTAACGGTTTCGATCAAAAAGCCGGCAGCCAAACCCACCGCCGCCCTTTGTGTGAAGTTCCGCGTACCCAGGATGGACCTCTGGCAGCAAACCCTGCTTCCTTTCGGCAGCATTCCCTTTTTTGCCGGCGCGCCGGGGTTTATCTCCAAGACTTATCTGATCAACCCCCAGGAGAACAGCTTCTGCGGGATGTACCAGTGGGAAAGCGCGCGGGCAGCCCAGACCTACACTGAATCCTATCCGGGGCGCTTCATGCGCCGCAACGCTGTTCCCGGCTCAGTGTGCTTCGAAATTCAACCCATCGAGGATAAGGATGAACAATGAACATCGTACTGCTGTACATCTCCCCCAACAAAACCACCCACAAACTATCTCTGGCTCTTGCCCGGCGGCTGGAGCAAGATGGGCACAGCGTTTCATTGCTGGATACAGGCAAGCCTGGCAGTCGAAATTTCGCGCAGACCGATCCCCGGATATTTGAAGCAGCCGACGTGATTGGCATTGGCAGCCCGGTGTATAACCTGCGGATTCTGCGGCCGCTTAACCAATACCTGCGCCAGGCATTGCCCCATCTACCGAAGAGGATTAAAGCCTTTATTTATCTCACCTACGGCGGAATCACCTCAGGCAAGGCGTTTCTCAACGCGGCTCGCCTGTTGAAGCAGCACGATATCCCTGTGGCAGGCGGATTCAAAGTGCGCGCGCCGCATTTCTACAGCAGCCAGCCCTTTCCCGATCCGGCGGCGCTGCAAACCATTGCCGAATTCTGCGCGCAGGTCAGCGCCAACCAGTTCCGCGTTTTGCCCTGGCAGCAGATAGAGAAGGCTTTCGCTTACCAGAGCTGGAAGGTCAAGTTGATTTACCCCTTCGCACAAACCATCGGGGAACTGCGCCGTCTGCCTATGCACATCGACACGCAGCGCTGCCAACATTGCCTACGCTGTGTGCGTGAATGTCCGGCCAACGCCTTGGAAATGAGCGATCATCCTGTACTGGACAAGCACAAATGCGTGCATTGCTACCACTGCGCCACCATCTGTCCGGAGCAGGCCATCCTTTGTCCAACCTACAAAGTGGAAGACATGGTGAAATTCAATGTGAAACTACTGGGCCATGAACAGCCGCAGAATGCAACATATACATCAAGCAGCCTGTCGGAGAGAGCGCGATATGGAAAGAGCTGGTAAACCAAAGGGGTGAGCAGGAAATTTCAACGGGTAAATTACGAACAAAGTTTCAACCAAATAGTGAGGTTGGGGGTTGTGCTGCCAGCGAATCATTTGGCGCGGTTTGTGGTCGATATCATTGCGCGATTGGATTTGAGCGAAGTGTATGCCCTATCTGCGGCAGTTGGAGAGTGGTGCCTGATTTGCCTGGCTGTCAACCTCAAGCACATACACTCGTTGTTTCTCTCTAATGGCCTGCTTTCGCCAACTCTTGCTTCACCGCGCCTATTCCCTGCTCACGAAAGAATCTTTATCGTGAAACATTCCTGCTAATTTCTGTTTTGCTGAAACTTCTCTCCCATTTCAGCCTGTTTGCCTCTCCGACAGGCTGCTAATTTTCGTATAAGGCAGCTATATCATAAATTCTACGCTTCATTTCTGTGCGAATATGGAACGGCTCTACACACTCGCATTTGTCCCCCAAACTGAAAAGAATATTGTAGTAGTAGTCATTCTCTATGAAAGGAAAACGAACAATGTAATGTTCATCACCGTCTGGCGAAAAATTTTCATAAGTACAGTAATCAAGTACCCTGTCCATGACAGATTTATGAATACGAATTTTGATTTCTGTTTGCATGGTCTCCAAAATATCAGCAAAATCTAAATGCGGTTTTTGATACTCTCGTGGCGTAAAAAATTCCTCTTGTATTTGCAGGTTTGATATGCGAGATATTTTGAATAAGCGGAAATCATTTCTTTTATGGCAATACCCTTGCAAATACCAATGGCTATTTTTCAATACAAGCTGATATGGCTCGGCTGTTCGTGCAGTTTTGTTTCCATAGCGGTCTGCATATTCAAAAGAAAGCAATTTGCTTTCATGTAAAGATGTTTTAATGATTTCTAGATACGCTTGAATATTTCTGTTGCCTATCCACGGACTTAGATCTATATAAATCTGATTTGCTTTTAATTCAATGTCCTTGGCTCTGTCGGCGGGGATAAAGCTCTTAACTTTTGCAAGGGCATTTACCAGTTCATCCCCACGGATCATAGTAGAAAGATTGGAAAGCCCCATTAAGATAGCGGAAAGGTCGGCAGTCGAAAAAACCCTTCTATCAATCTTGTAATTCTGCATGATTTCAAAGCCACCGCCAACTCCCGGTGTAGAACAAACAGGAATACCCGCAATGTTGATCGTGTCTATGTCGCGGTAGATTGTGCGGGGTGAAACCTCAAACATTTCGGCTAACTCCTGTGCACCTATCCGCTCTTTTTCAAGGAGTATCAAAATAATGCTAACAAGTCTGTCAATTTTCATCTGACAGCCACCTTACAAATTTTTTAAAATTTTCTTTTTATCTTTTTTAATTGTGGCCATACTGTTGTCAACAATCACATCGTACAATAAAAAAGCAAACAAATCAACCCACCTTTCAGGAGGAGACACTATGCAGAATAAAGCCTTAGTAATAATTGATATTCAAAATGACATCACAAAGAATTACAAGGATATTATTGACAATATCAATAAAGCTATTGGTTGGGCAGTCAATAACAACATTCATGTTATTTATATAAGGCATGAAAATTTATCGGCCGGCACGAGAACTTTCAAACCCAATACACATGGGTCTGAATTAGCTTCAGACTTGAGAATAGTATCAAAAAACGTTTTTACAAAATACAAAGGAAACGCATTAACCAGTGAAGAATTTACAGACTTTATCAGTAAAAATGAAATATCCGATTTCTACATAGCAGGAGCAGACGCTGTTGCTTGTGTTAAATCAACCTGTTTCAACTTACGCAAAGCAAATTATGGTGTTAATGTCTTATCAGATTGCATTACCAGTTATGACAAAAGGAAAATTGACGAAATGCTAAGTTATTATGAAAGCAAAGGCAGCCAAATCATTCGTTTAAATGACTTGTTACCTGATCACATCTTTGAAGCACAAACACATTCCTGAACCCAATCGATGAAGAAGGCCGACCAGGCCTATGGCGGCGATATGCTGTTTGTTGTCTGCTTCAAGGAAGATCGTCAAGCCGCTTGCAGGGACGAGAATCTAAATTCATGGATTATCCATGTTGAAAAAATCCCCAAGCGGTAGTTTTTGCCCACATTAATAAATGTGGCGAATTAGAAACAAAATGAAAATTGAGGAAATTTATGTTTACAATCTATGTTTATATTCTTGACACGTTAGCCGACTGGGAATTGGGGCATGTTATTTCGGAGCTGAATTCTGGTCGATTTTTCAAAAAGGGCGAGCAACGTGTATCGCTCAAAACGGTTAGTTATTCTAAAGAGCCAATCAATACAATGGGCGGGATGACAATAGTGCCCAATTGTTTAATCGATGATATTGTTGTGAGTGAAACAAGCCTGTTGCTATTACCGGGCGCAGATACATGGAACGACCCAAAGCATGGCGCGATCATCGAAAAAGCAAGCGAATTTCTCTCTTTAGGCGCTACGGTGTGTGCAATCTGTGGGGCTACCGCTGCGCTTGCCAACTTTGGGCTTTTGGATAATCGTCCGCATACCAGTAATGGGCCGGGGTTTCTTGAAATGGTTTCTCCTGGTTATAAAGGGCAAAGTTTTTATATAGACCAGCCATCTGTAGCGGACAACAACCTTATTACTGCAAGTTCCACCGGAGCTTTGTTGTGGGCGAAACAAATTATTGAGCATTTAGGTGTTTTCCAATCAAACACCCTGGAATCTTGGTATGAATTTTTTAGGACCGGTGAGCCTGAACATTTCTTTGCCCTCATGCAAACTTTGCCATCCAGCAATGAAAACTGATCCACCTTTTTCATAAACAGAACGGGGGCATAGACCATATGGGAAGCCTGACAACCTATCCTGAAATTTTCCCGCCGCGCACAAAGCAGAGAAAGAAAAAAAGCTGCTCGGTGGGTAGTTAGTTGTGTCCGAATACTGTTCTAAACCAATGAACGGCGGTTTTGAAAACCGCCGTTCTCTGTATATCAGAGGGCTTGGGTAGTTGCGCCCTTTTCAAAAGACGCGGTGGTTTTAAAGAGGAATGTTGCCGTGATTTATCATGCCAATCCAAACCAACCTGACAGGCCGCTGCTCGGATATAGCGACCACGCCATTTACCGTCTGCGCAAGTGTAACGTAGAACCCGTGATTGGCATCCTCAAGGATGTGCTGGGCTTTCGCCAATCCTCCTTGCGGGATTTGCGTGCGGCGGTTGGAGAGTGGTGCCTGGTTTGACTGGTTTTAAACCTAAAGCACATTCGCTCGTTGTTACACTCGAATGGCCTGCCTTCGCCAACCCTTACTTCAATGCGCCTATTCCCTGCTCACGAAAGGAGCTTTATCGTGAAACATTTCTGCTTATCTCCGTTTTGCTGAAATTTCTCTCCCTATTCAGCCTGTTTGTCTCTCCTCGCCGCTTTAATGGCTGCCTCTCCAACAGGCCGTTAGACAAGAAACAAAAGATTCTATAGTAACGCGCCCTCAAAAAATTTGGAGGGCGCATTGCAAATGTATACCGTCAAGCCTGAGTCCTTTCCGATGCTTCCTCGCCAGCCCCCAAAAAGCGAATTTTCACTTTCTCGTAGCCCAGATTGCTAAACGGGCAGAATTTAATGCACAGCGTGCAGCCATTATCGTTGGAGAACGGCAGGGCGCATTTTTTGTAATCAATAAACTCCGGCCCGCCATCTGTCAGGATTTTGGGCTGCGGGTAAATAGCCCCAGCCGGGCATTGCTTCACACAGATGTTGCAGCGCTGGCAATACTCGCTTACCCAGGCATGTGAATTTCCTTGGGATAAAGGCAGATTCTCGATATCGGTATACACAGCCGCCAGCCGGATGCGCGGTCCGTGATTGCGGGTGATGAGCATGCCGTTTTTTCCGGACGCGCCCAGGCCCGCGTCGATCGCCAGCGGCACATAGTTCACGTCACCGCCAATGGCCGGACCCGCCTGCGCGTTATACCCTCTCTCGCGCAAAAAGGCGGCTACCTTGTTGACGATTACGCCCATCTGATAGTAGGTGCGAAAGATCTCGATAAACGCCGGTACCGAGGGAGCCTGCTTGATCTTCTCCCGATCCATCTCAATTGTGAAAACCATCGCGTTTGGGTACAAAATCCGGTACCCCTGAAAAATATAACGCGGATTCACCACGGTATAACCAATCTCCGAAACACCCCATTCACGGGCGCAGGCTTCCAGTTCCGCCAGGGTTTGCCTTTCAATCATTTTCTTATCCATGTACGGATTGAGCCGGATCTCGCGGGCGCTTTTTGCCGCCTCACGCATCGTCGCGACCATGCGTTTGCCAATATACTTCACCTGTTTAAACCGGGCCGCCAGGCTGCCATAATCGATTACCACCAACGGCACCAAGCGGCCTTCGCGCGCTTGCGGGTGACTGGCTATCGGGCTGTCTTGCGGCCGCAGGTACGGTTCAATGGTCAGGAATGCGGGTTCTTTTTTAATGATTTCTGTCAGAAGCAATTTTTTCATTGAATTTCACTGGTTAATTCTTTCTACGGGAATGCGGAATTGGGGTGTAGCTGTTTTGCTCTTAAAACGAGATTGGATGGTCTCATATCCAACCTGACTGAATGGGCACTCAGCCAGGCATATTGCACAGCCAAAGTTGGTATTAAAATAATCACGGCAGGTGCTGTGGTCAATACACTGCATCCCGCCATCCCCGCGAGCTTGCGGTTCATCAAAAATCGCCTTTACCGGGCAGCCTCGAATGCACTTCTTGCACCGCGCACAAAAATCGCGAATCCATAAATGCTCATTTTCTGATTCTAAATTAACAGGCAAATTCTGAATATTGGTATAGATTGTATTGATTCGAAGCCGGGTTCCTTCTCGAGGGGTAATTAACATACCGTGATAACCAATCGCTCCCATACCGGCTAATTCACCCAAATGGGTGTAATCAGTTAAACCACCCAATGGGGTACCCGGATATGCGGCAAATCCACTGCGGCGCATGAATCCTGCCATTTTCAGAGAAATTTCCGCCAGGTTTTTATAACCCTTTGCCACTTCTTTAAACGCGGCAAAACTAGGTGCGGTCGAGATATTTTCCTTATTCATCTCAACACTGATAAGAATGGCAAATTCATGGGGAATTCCCTTGTCCTTGAAAATTGCGTAGTGGGGAACCCGGATGTATTTAATCTGAGTTGCGCCGGCGCGATAGCCAATCTCTTCCAGTTGGGCAAAAAATTCAGTTGAAGCCTCCGAATGAGTCGCTTTGAATTTTCCATCGTACAATTTCGCTGCCTGGCGCATTTTTAACTGCATAGGTAACATCACCGGCAAGATGGAAAGCATCTGTTGAACGGTCATGTTCGCCATGGACATCTTCTCAAAGGGAACATTTGTACTTTCAAAGGGTGTCCGGGGTTTTGATTCGGGGGTTGGCAAAACCAGTTGCTGAAAATGATCCAATTCCTGGTCAAATAATGCCAGCATCCGGTCCAGTGAAGGGGTTTTTGCTCCACTACGCACGACCAGTTTTTGAAATACACGGCTAAACACAGACATACCTGCTCCTGGTTCGAAACAGTATTTATTGTTAGTAATCACTAACAATAAATATATCACTTTCTTTATTGATAGTCAACACTTACAAATGATAAAATTATAAGAAATCCAATCAGGAGCGTTGCATGCCCAAAATAATTGATGATCAGGAGGTCTACCACGCGGTGATCCAGACCATTCTCGAGCGGGGATACGCTGGCGCCACCACCAGACAAATCGCCGAAGCCGCCGGGGTGAGCGAAGTAACGCTCTTTCGCAAATACGAAAATAAACAACAACTGGTCAAACGCGCCATCACCGCCCTCGTGCAGCAAGCCGATTTCGAATCCGCCATCCGCTACACCGGAGATATTCACGCCGACCTGCTGCGTGTGCTGCAAGCCTACCAGAACTCAGCCATATCTTACGCGCCATTTTTCGCCGTGCTGTTGTCAGAAATTTCGCGCGACCCGGAATTGTCGGAGGCAATCGCCGAGCCATTCCGCCTTTTTCAATCCATCGGCGAGCTGATCGCGCGCTACCAACATGAAGGCGCCTTACGCGTGGAGGACCCCTTTCATGCGGCCGCTGCCCTGCTGGGCCCGCTGATCTATTCCGCGATGATGCGCGGTATGATTCCCAATCAGGTGTTCTCTCCCTTCGACTTGCGCACGCATGTGAATCTCTATCTACAAGGGCGCGGTGCACAAGCAGAAAAACAGTCACCAGATTAAGTTACCAGCGAGCAACTGGCGCAAACAATCAGCTTAAGAATGCCTTATGGTTTCCCGACGCGCGCCTTCTGGATGCCGCCGGAAATTAATATTCCATCATCTATCCTTTTGAAAAAGTCGAGAGGATCGAATTTGATATTTAAGTGGTTTGTTTCCGTTAATCTTCAATACTTGGAAAGATGGGTACGGGAAAAATGCTCAGTAAGAATTCCAAAATACCCATACCCGCCGGAAAACACCTTGCTCCAGCGCGGCGGCCAGCAGCACACCTGCGGCGTACATTAAAAAATCCAGCGGGTCAAACGTAATCCCCAGCGCGTAGACTCCCAGGTATTGCAATACCTCAGCTGCGGCAGCCGCGCCAAATACCAGCCCGGCTTTCACCCACCACGGACGCAGGAATCTGAATTGATCTTCGCTGATGCACAGCAAAAAGTAAAACCCAAACGGCAGCGTCAGGTCGGAGAAGTAACTGGCAGATAGCACAAACCATTGTCCGCCAGCCTGCCGGCCGGGCCCCACGATGTGCAGCCCGGCGATCAGCAGTTCAATACCCAGGCAAACCCAAATTTTTGGGGTGAGTTTTTGCACTCTTCACAATCCTTTCCGGCGGTTACTCCGGTAAATCGTCCAGCACCTGTTGCATGCTTTTCTTGTAGGCCTTAAACGCTGCCCGGCCTTGATCAGTCATGCGTAAAATGCTCTGCGGCTTCTTGCCGTTGAAGGTTTTTTGCACCTCCACATACCCCGCCTCTTCTAATTTATTGAGATGGGTGGCCAGGTTGCCCCAGGTCAGCCCGGTCTGGTGCATGATGAAAACATAATCGGCGCTGTCTACCACGTACAGGTAGGTCAGGATCATCAGACGCGCCGGGGCGTGAATGAGCTGGTCCAGGTCAGCCAGCCGCTGTAAGTCGAGTTCAGGGGATGATTCGCTCACCTCAGGCTCCTTGTTCTGGCATTTCGACCAGTGGATTTTTTACCAGCAACCGCACAAACAAGATCAGTCCGGTGAGAATCATCACCGCGGCGGCGACACCAAACACAATTGGAAAGCCGTGATGGGTAGCGCCCAGATTCTGGTAAAGCCATTCACCTACAAGCGGCGCGACAGAAAGCAGCAGTCCGTAAACATACAGGCGTGGATAGTCCAGCAGCGCCCCAGCCAGGCTGAAAGCCATCAAGATGAACAATCCCAACAGGCCGGGAAATAACCCGGCGGAAATGTTAAAAAACCAGCGCTCATCACCCAGAAAATTCAACATAGCCAGCAGCCCGAGAAAAAAGGCCAGAAGATTGAACACCAGCATCACCAGGGTAAACTTGCGTAGTTTGGCTTTGCGCGGTTGTCCAAACTTTACCACACCGATTCGGGGGGCAATCACATGCTTGCGCAGCAGCCAGATCCCCAGGTATACCACCCCCCAGATGGGCAAAAAGATCATTGAGCCCCAAAAGTCGCCCAGCGATTCACCCAACAGGGGCGCGATGGCGAACTGCAATGCGAAGCAGCCCAGAAACACATCCCACAGGCCGTCGGCAAATCTGGATTGAAAAGCCTTGCGTTCTGTGCCCTTTAAACTAATTGGATTTTGCATCTCAACCTCGAATTCCATTCTCAAGTAAATTCACTTTGTTTTTCAAAGTACTTTGTAATTATTATTATACATATATATTTCGCATTTTCAAGCCCCTCCCCCAAAATCCTTTTCTTACAAAATATCTCTGGTATTGCGGATAATTTAACTCCGAATTACAATATAATAAATTTGTCATTTCATCATCAATCAGGGGAACTTATGGAAATCAACCAGTATGCCGTATTGAAAGCGCAAAAATCAATCGAAATCATGGCTCCGGCAGATACAGTATTTAACCTGCTGGCCGAAATTTCTTCCTGGCCACAATGGCAGCCAGATGTAACTAGCGCCGAATTGCCAGATGGATTGGCGGTTGGTCATGTATTCCATTGGAAAGCCGCTGGTCTAAATATCACCTCCAAAATTCAAGAATTGGAATTGAATTCTCGCATTGGATGGACAGGAAAATCATTGGGAATGCAAGCCGTCCACCGCTGGAGACTTGAAGTGATCGAACGCGGTACCCAAGTGACCACCGAAGAATCCTTGAACGGCTGGTTCGCGCAATTGCTAAAACTCTTCGACCCCCATTTTTTGGAGAAGTCCCTCGTCAATTCCCTTAAAGTACTAAAGAACCAGGCGGAGCAGAAATGAACAATCATCCCCTAAATCTGGGTTTACGCTTCCTTCTGGAATTGGCCGCC
>Ga0209269_1001480_pt1 | contig 12345 bp, 10 predicted proteins | sample MTBAKMMethaMetaG_FD_187455 | JGI IMG/M metagenome (GOLD analysis project Ga0209269, IMG submission 187455) | Enrichment culture microbial communities from Arthur Kill intertidal strait, New Jersey, USA, that are MTBE-degrading - MTBE-AKM (Arthur... | ecosystem: Environmental > Aquatic > Marine >... | reverse complement strand
GAGGCCGACGACGGACATGCCCATGACCGAGCCGCTTGCGAAGGAGACCCTGAAGGCCTCGGCGATGCCGCGGCGTGCGGCGTTGGTGGTCCGGCCGTTTGCGCTCGTGGCGGTGAACATGCCGATATAGCCTGCGGTGGCCGAGAGCACGGCGCCGAGCACGAAACATCCTGCGGTGAGAACACCGTTCGGCAGGACAGCTGCGATGACGATGGCCAGAACCACGACGAACAGCGCGATGGCACGGTACTGCTTGTTCAGGTAGACCATGGCACCGGTGTGGATTGCCGCGGTGATCTTTTTCATGACCTCAGTGCCCTCGCCCTCTCTTTTTACCACCATGAAGGAGTATCCTGCAAAAAGAAGGCCTAAGAGAGCACATAGAGGTGCCAGATAGACGATTACATCCATGTTTTTTCTTTCCTCCGGGGATTGATTGACAGCACCAGATCCCGGGTTTTTAATTCTCTATCTATGTGCCGCTTCAATAATAAAAATAGAGCGATTTGCATGATCTGATTGGCGTCCCTCCTCGCCCGGCCGGGAGAGGGGGGCGGGCTCCATACCTCAGATTGATTCAGGCTTCAAAAAATCGACAATTTCTGGTTCGAGGCTCTGCAGATCGAGAACGACAGCCTGTGCAGGTGTCGGTACGGTATTCATCTGCTTCTGGAATGCGGTCTGTGACTGCCAGGTTCCGGCATTGATCATCAGCACGCCCCTGTAGCGTTTGATCCCGCTGATATGGACGTGCCCGGTGAAGAGCACCTCAGGGACCGGGTCGATAATGAGGGGGTCTTTTCTACCGGGTGCGATCGGTGTCCGCATGCCGAATATCGGAGCGAGATGGCGACGCTTCAGCATTTCTTCCATGATCTCCTCCGGGTGGCGGTACGAGGCGCCCGGGATCGTCCCGATCATGTCATCGAACGAACGGCCGTGGTACATCAGCACCCGCACCCCCTGCAGGGAGACGAGCGCCGGGTTCTCGACCCATACGCAGTTTTCCGGGTAGCCTTTCCTGAATGCCGGCGGGATGGCCGGCTGCGGTTCGGCGCCCCGCACCACGTCGTGATTGCCCGGAGAGATGAGAATCTTCAGCTGGTTGGGGAGTGCCGAGAGCATTTCGCCGAGGGCTTCGTACTGTTTGTAGATATTCTTGATCACGAGCTCTTTGTCCTGACCCGGGTAAATCCCGATCCCGTCTACGAGATCACCGGCGATGAGCAGGTAGCCGACATCCTCCCGTGCGGAGAGCCAGTCGACAAAGCGGTGCCACTCGTCTTCGAGGAAGGTGTTGGAGCCGACGTGGATGTCAGAGATCAGCACCGCTTTGCCCGGGCGTTCGGAGCGGTACGGGGCGTTCGAAAGCGGGATGTCCGGGCGGACCAGCGTGTCGGCAAAAAAAATATTTCCGTCTCGCGAGAGCTTGCCCCTGACTCCGATCACCTCGTCGGGCAGGATCTTCTCGGCCTCGGCGAAACCATCCCTGGACTTGTTGAAGAGCACCCGCATGGTGCCGGTGGTGTCCTCCATCTCCACCATCTTGTTCCCGTTGGCCGTGCTCCGCACTGTCGAAACCATCCCGATGAAGGAGACGTCCTCCTCCTGGTAACGTCCGGTCCGGGCCAGCGCTTCGATCGGGACCGGCTGAATCCGCCCCCGCATGAACGTGGAGAGGCAGGTGAAACGGTTGCGGAAATAAGAGATGTATTCCTCGAAGTCCCTGATGCTCTCGGCTGAGTTCTCCATCCCCTGAAGAACTTCGCAGGTCGGATCTGCGAGAAAACGGGTGCCGTCTCTGACTTTCTTGAGGGGGGGGATGCAGTCGGGCGAGACGACAACGGTACCCTCGGGCGTTCCCGCGATGATCCGGTCGATAAGGCCGGGGTCGTCCTGCTCCCTGATGTAGGCCACTACCTCGGGCGAGACATTGAGGCTGATGGCAAGGAACCGTGAGACGATCTCATCCTCGCAGAGCATTGTGATCTGTTTGGCGGTCGAGACTCATGATCCTTGCGGATGGGGCCAGCAGAGTTTTGGGGTATGGGAAAATTTAATCAGCCGCTCAAGTCCAGTATGGCGCATGGAGGAGATCAACGGCTTCGAACTCCCTGACAGGAAGGCCGAATACCTGAAGATCATCGGCATTATGGGTGGGTACGCCAGGACAAACGAGATCGCGCGGGGTGTCGGCGTCACCCCCTCGACGGCCACGAAGACGCTCCTGGCCCTCGCGGATGAGGGGTATCTGGAGCATACACCCTATCACGGTGTCTCCCTCACCGCACAGGGGGAGAGATACGCCCATTTCCTTGTCCGCCGCCACCGCGTCCTCGCTCTCGCCCTGAGTCAGTTCGGCCTGACCCCCGCGGAGGCGTGCAGGGAGGCAAACGTTCTGGAAGGGCGGGTATCAAAGAACCTCGTCGACCGGATCTGCGCCTCCCTCGGCCACCCGGTTCAGAGCGTCTGCGGCCCGATCGAGCATGATGTCACCTGTTGTCCTGATATCGGCTGATTGTGAGCCTGAAAACATATTTACCGGTTGCAGGGATAATTTAGATACGTACCAAATTTCAGGTGGGGAGAAAATGGGAACGGCGCAGTGGCTGTTGCCTGCGATAGGCGTGTTTTTTCTTCTGATAACAGCGGGCTGCATCGGCGATAGTGCGGTCTCGGCAGACGACGGCCGGATCCCGGTCGCCGTGACGATCCCCCCTCTTGCTGAATTCGTCAAGGAGGTCGGGGGGGAGAAGGTGGATGTGATGGTGCTCGTGCCGCCCGGGGCGAGCCCGCACACCTACGAGCTGACGTCCGGGCAGCTCACGGCCCTCGGAGATGTGCGGATGTATGCCGCTGTGGGTTCGGGCATCGAGTTCGAGCGCGCCTGGCTGGATAAGATCGTCGGGGTGAACCCGGAGATGCACCTCGTCAACTGCTCGACCGGCCTTGTCTTCCTTGCCGGCGACGAGGAGGAGGGCGGCACCGACCCGCATGTATGGCTGTCGGTGCGGAACGCCGGGGTGATGGTCGAGAATATCTGTGCCGGTCTCGAGGAGATCGATCCGGCAGACGCCGCCTATTTCGAGGCGAACCGCGACAGGTATCTCGAGGAACTCCAGGCCCTCGACGCCGGGATTTCCTCCTCTCTCCGGGACCGCGAGGGGGAGCAGATCATGGTATATCACCCTTCCTGGGCGTATTTTGTCAGGGATTACGGGCTTGTGCAGATCGCGATCGAGGACGAGGGGAAAGAGCCCGGCCCGCAGGGGATCGAACGGCTGATCACGCAGGCAAAGGCGGAAAATATCACCGTCGTATTTGCTTCACCCGAGTACTCCACGAAAAGCGCCCGGGTGATCGCCGATGCGATCGGCGGCCGGGTCGCCCTGGTGAGTCCGCTTGAGGCGAACTATACGACGAACATGAAGAGCGTCGCCGCGGCGTTCGGCGAGGCGGCATGAGCGGGGATCCGGCCATCGATGTCCGGGGCGTCTCGGTGACCTTCGGCCGCCGCCCGGCTCTGGAAAGCGTCGATCTCAGGGTTGAAAAAGGTGATTTTTATGCGGTCATCGGTCCGAACGGCGGGGGTAAAAGCACCCTTCTGAAGGTGATCCTGGGGCTGATCCGCCCGTCCGAGGGGACGGTCATGGTGCTCGGGGGGACACCCTTCGAGCGCCGCCATCTCCTCGGCTATGTGCCGCAGTACCGGACCTTCGATTTCTCGTACCCGGTCACCGTCGGCGAGATGGTTCTTTCAGGGCGCCTTGGCCATATCGGTGGCTTCCCCCGCCGGTACCGGCAGGGAGATCGGGTGGCGGCCGAACGGGCGATGGAGACGATGGGGATACACGATCTGGCCGGACTGGAGATCTGCGCGCTTTCCGGGGGCCAGCAGCAGCGGGCGATCATTGCCCGCGCCCTCGTGGGCGATCCCGAGGTGCTGATCCTGGACGAACCCACGGTGTACGTCGACACCCCGACCGGCGAGCACTTCCTGGACCTGCTCACCGGACTTCGCAGGCAGATGACCGTCCTCCTGGTCACCCACGATATCGGTGTCCTTTCGTCACGCGTAACAAAGGTCGCCTGCCTGAACCGCTGCATCTTCACCCACGAGACGGCCGAAATAACCGGCGATATGCTTGAAGGTGCGTACCACTGTCCGGTGGACCTGATCGCCCACGGCCTCCCGCACCGCGTGCTGGGAGAACACGAACAGGAGGAACGGCCATGATCTCGGTGCTCGCCCTGGAGTTCTTCAGAAACGCCATCATTGCAGGACTGCTTGCGAGCGTCGCCTGCGGGGTGATCGGCACCTATGTCGTGGTCAGGCGGATGGTCTCGCTCTCCGGCGGGATCTCTCACGCCGCCTTCGGCGGGATCGGGATCGGCTACTACCTTGGCCTCGACCCGCTCCTCTCGGCGACTGTTTTCACCGTCGCCGTCGCCCTCGGCATGGGAGAACTCTCCCTGCGGCGGAAGCAGAACCTCGAAACGGTGATCGGGGCGGTATGGGCAACGGGGATGGCGCTGGGCATCCTCTTCGTCTATCTGACGCCCGGCTTTGCACCCGATCTCTTCGGTTATCTCTTCGGGAACATTCTCCTCGTGCCGCGGGAGGATCTCGTGCTCATGGTCGCCCTCGTGGCTGTAATCCTCGTTGTGGTTGCCCTTTTCTTCAGGGATCTCTTTGCGGTCACCTTTGACGAGGAGTACGCGCAGGTGATGAACCTCCCGGTGGAACGGATCTCGCTCCTGCTCCTGGCCCTTGTCGCCCTGACGGTTGTGATGCTCATTCAGGTCGTCGGGATCATTCTGGTGATCGCTCTGCTGACGATTCCGGCGGCGATCGCGCGGGAATTCGCCTCCCGCCTCTGGCGGATGATGGCGCTTGCGGTCGCTCTTGGAGCGATCTTCACCGTGAGCGGGATCGTGCTCTCCTACATCCTCAACGTCCCATCCGGGGCGACGATCATCCTGGTAAGCGCTGCCGTCTACGGGGTGGTGATGGGGTTTCGGACCCTCGCTCCCGGGCGCTGAGCCGCCCCTCTCTTCATTCCCGCACAAAGATCGTCAGGGTACCTCCCTCTTCGAGGACGAGGCTGTCCGGAGGGGTGCGGAGGATTCGTCCTGCCGCCCAGATATCGGCGGTCGAACCGGCGGCATTGAGGGGGACCAGGACGAGGGCGGCGATCCCCCATGCGGGGGCGAGAACCATCACCCCGATCCCGAGGGCCGTGATCAGGACGAACGGGGTAATGAGGACGAATAGACTCTCGTTTCGCGTGTACACCCCTTCGGACGAGCAGGAGCAGTAGAGGAGCGCCGATTCTCTCCCCCACCCGAAGAGCGGACACCGGTGCAGCAGAAGGTAGGCGAGGGCGTGGAAACCTTCGTGGAGAGCGCCCGTAAGGAGGATCAGGAGGATCAGGGCGAGGAGAGGCAGGAGATCTGAAGGCCCTCTCACCGTGAAGCTGAACGAGCCGGTGCCGGTGACCAGGATAGAGGCGAAGAGGACGACGGCTGCAGAGACGAAAAACAGGATGAACGAGCCGGCCGTGAGGAGAAGAGGCGTTTCTCCTGAAAAGTTGAGGGTCCTGGTTTTGCGATATCTTTTCAGGTCGATATCTCCTCCTTTCCAGGAACTGCGCGGCATATGTGGCATCTCTTCTAATCCAGTGCGTCTTCCTGACCTATCATGCCGCCGGTTCGGTCCTGACCTTCCCATATTTATATCAGATCCAGGTTCCCACCATCACCATACAGATGTCGAATAAATCATCTCCGCAACCGAAACCCGGCCTGATCGAGCAGATCAGGGAGAGCCAGAATCCTGTGGTTTCCATCGCCCGCGATATTGTCTGGGCGGTGGCGGTGGTCGGTGTGATCGCCCTTTGTCTCTTCCTCATTTCGGGCACCTGGCCCGCCGTGGTGGCGATCGAGTCTCCGAGCATGGTGCCGAACATGAACGTCGGCGACCTGGTCTTCGTCGTGGCGCCCGATCGTTTCGGTGCTCTCCAGACCTTTGAGGACGGGCAGGCCTCGGGCTACATGAAATATAACGACTACGGGGACGTGATCATCTACCGGCCGAACGGCGTCGACTCCGTCCATCCGATCATTCACCGCGCGATAACGTTGGTCGAGGGAAACGAAACGATCCCCATATCGCTCGAAAGCGGTACGGTCGAGTACACGGCACCCCATGAGGGGTACATCACGTGGGGCGACAACAATCCGGCGCCCGATCAACTCTCGATCTACCGCGAGATTGGCGGGCAGATCCAGCCGGTGAAGAAGGAGTGGATCGTGGGCAAGGCCCTCTTCGCCATCCCGGTGATCGGCTACCTTCCCCTCCACCTGATCGAGGTGGCGATCGCTCTCGTCGCCCTGATGATCATCTGGGACTTCCTGAGCGGGAGACGCAAAGAAAAGAAGACTGGCGACACTCCCCGGAGAAAATAACCATGACGAACGGGATACGAACACTGCTTGACGACACCCTTGCCGGTCACCGGATGACCGAGGGCGAGGCGGCCTCCCTCCTCGGGGCGAAGGGCCGGGATGTCTGGACGATCGCCGCCGCCGCCGATGAACTGCGGCAGCGCAAGGCCGGCGACGCGGTCACCTTCGTGCTGAACCAGAACCTCCATATCACCAACATCTGCAAGAACCTCTGCGGCTTCTGCGGGTTCGGCCGCAAGGCGACGGCACCGGACGCCTACATGCTGGGCAAGGAGGGGGTGCAGCAGCAGGCCAGGAACGCTGCGGAGCGCCGGGTCACCGAGGTTTGCTTCCTCTCGGGCGTCCACCCGGCCTTCACCACCGAGTCCTACGAGGAGATGATCGGCTGGGTCAGGGAGATCCTGCCGGACGCCGACATCCACAGCTGCAGCCCGGACGAGGTTCTCCATGCCGCAAAAAGGAGCGGCATTTCGACGGTCGAGACCCTGGAGCGCCTGCGGGCCGCGGGGATAGGTACGCTCCAGGGGACGGCCGCCGAGATCCTGGTGGACGAGGTGCGCGACGTGATCTGTCCGAAAAAGGTGCGGACGGCCGACTGGGTCAGGATCATCAAAGAGGCGCACCGGATGGGGATCCGCTCGTCAGGGACGATCATGTACGGCTCGTACGAGTCAGACCTGGACCGGGCCCGCCACCTCGGCATCCTCAGGGAGATCCAGGACGAGACCGGCGGGTTCACCGAACTGGTCACCCTGCCGTACATCCACCAGAACACCCCCCTCTACCAGGCCGGGATCGCGAAGGCCGGCCCGACCGGGCGGGAGGACGTCCTGCTCATCGCCGTCTCCCGCCTCTTCCTGGACAATTTCAGGAACGTCCAGGTGTCGTGGGGAAAGATCGGAAAGAAGATGTCTCAGGCCTGTCTGCTCGCCGGTGCGAACGACCTCGGGGGCACGATGTTCGCCGACGCCGTCACCGTCTGTGCCGGCGCCGAGGAGGCCGACTACCTCGATCCCGCGGAGATGCGGCGGATCGCGGAGGACATCGGCCGCCCGCTTGTGCAGAGGACGACCTCGTACGGCAGGGTCTGATTTCCGGAACGCCCACCGCTCCCCCCTCAATGGGGAGGGGATGAGGGCGAATTTTTCTGCTGCAAAACTCTTTTCTTCCAATCAGGAGAGGATTTCGGGGAGTGAAAGGCCCCGAAGTTCAGTCCTCCTTCATATGCACGTCCATCTGCGGATAGGGGATATGGATGCCCGCCTCATTGAGTTCTTCAAAGAGCATCGTCATCAGCTCGGACTTGACCGGATAGTAATCTTCGGTATCGGTCCAGCCCCGCAGCTGCAGGATGACGGCCGAATCGGCCATATCCTTGAAGCGGACGATCGGTGCCGGGGAGGAATGGATCTTCGTGTGTTTTCGCGCTGCCCTGAGCGCCACGTTCACCGCCTCGCTGATGACCGTATCGTAGGAGACCGAATACTCGATCACGATCATGCGGGTGGGCATCCGGGAGACGTTGACGATCGGGTTGTTCCAGACCTTGCCGTTCGGGATGATCACCCTGGTGTTGTCGATCAGCTTCACCTCGGTGGCCATGATGTTCATGTCCTTCACATAACCGCGGTGCCCGGCGATCGTCACCTCGTCGTCGATATCGTATGCCCGTGAGGAGGCGATCCAGATGCCTGAGGCGAAGTTGTTGATGGTGTCCTGCAGCCCGAAACCGAAGATGAACATCACAACCGCCGATACGCTGAGAATGATCGCATCGATGTCCTCGTCGAGGAAGGAGAGGGCGATGAGCACGACCACGAGATAGAGGAAGAGTTTGATGGCGGTGACGATGTGGATCGCCATGATCTGCGGGATCTTCATGTTGTCCCGGGCATATCTCATGATCTGTCTGCCGACCAGGTGCACGGCGATAAATCCGACGATCAGGCTGAGAATGGCGAGAGCGATCTCTTCGGGCGAGAGTTCCAGATACCGCATGACGTTGATCGCGGGAAGTGGTATATCCTGGGCGGCCATGTGTGAAACCTCACTGTGTTATGGGTAGATCTTGAATCCAGATTATAAATCAGTTATTAATGGCCTTTTGAATAATTCGCCCTACCCATCCATCAGTTCGGACGTTTCAGAGTGCAGGCGACAGGCGGAGGGGTGACGGCCCTGAGGGCCCTCCTCTCCAGCCGGGGACGGTTCAACCGTATCTGCTCACGGTCCCCCCGTCCGGGCCCCCGCCGCAGGATATAATATCTCCGCCCCCGCAAGGAATGTGCATGCTGCAGGCGCTGCTCTCCGAGATCCAGGATGGGCGACGGATGACCGAAGAGGAAGCGGTGACGCTCTTTTCTGCCCGGGGCCGGGACGTATGGGCGATCGCCGCCGCCGCCGATCAGGTGCGCGAGGAGCGGGCCGGCGACGCCGTCACCTACGTGTGCAACCAGAACCTGAACGTGACGAATATCTGCATAAACTCCTGCGGCTTTTGCGGGTTCTGCCGGAAGCCGGGGGACCCGGACGCGTACTTCCATGATCCCGCGACGGTGATCTCCCGCCTTCGGGCCGCCCGCGAGAGGGGAGTCACCGAGATCTGCACGGTGAGCGGTCTCCACCCCGACTTTACGGCCGAGGATTATGTCGGTCTTATACGGAGGATCAGGGAGGAGGCGCCAGGGGCGCACATCCACGCCTCGAACCCGCAGGAGGTCGCCTATGCCGCCAGACAGAGCGGGCTTTCGACCGGTGAGGTCCTCGCCCGCATGAAGGAGGCGGGGCTCGGCTCGCTCTGCGGCACCGCCGCCGAGATCCTGGTGGACGGGGTGCGGCAGGAGATCTGCCCGGGCAAGATCGAGACCGCGGAGTGGGTCAGGATCATCAAAGAGGCGCACCTGATGGGCATCCCCTCGACGGCGACGATCATGTACGGCCACATCGACACTGCCTCGATGCGCGCCCGCCACCTTGCGGTGCTGAGGGAGATCCAGGACGAGACCGGTGGGTTCACGGAGTTCGTGCCGCTCTCGTTCATCCCGTGGACCACCCCCCTCTACACCTCGGGGCGGGCGCGGGCCGGTGCGACCGGGCGGGAGGATCTCCTGATGTACGCCGTCTCTCGTCTGTTCCTTGATAATATCATCCATATCCAGGCGTCCTGGGTGAAGATCGGGATAAAAATGGCGCAGATCGCCCTCCTTGCTGGCGCCGACGATCTCGGCGGCACGATGTTCGAGGAGAGCATCTCCAAAGGGGCGGGTGCGACCGGAACCGACTACCTCGACCCCGCGGAGATGCGGCGGATCGCGGAGGATATCGGCCGCCCGCTTGTGCAGCGGACGACCCTCTATGGAACCGTGCCGTGAAATCCCCCTCCCCTCTCCCTGGCAGGTCTCCAGCCCCGCTGTTCCGATTTTATGTTTCGTCTCTGCAGATCTCTTTGATGACGTCGATGAGATCCTGGATCCGGTAGGGTTTCGGGAGCGCCGCCGCAAAACCGCAGTCGGCATAGGACGCCATCACCGGGTCCTGCGAGTAGCCGCTCGACACGATCGCCCTCACCCCCGGATCGATCTCTCTGAGGTGCTCCATCGTCTCCTTCCCGCCCATCCCGCCGGGAACGGTCATGTCAAGCACCACCGTATCATAGGGCTCTCCCCGTTCCATCGCCCTCCTGTAGAGTTCGATTGCGGCGGCACCGTCCTCGGCGGTATCGACTGAGAAACCTTTTCTGGTGAGCATTGCCTGCATCACCTTTCTGATATGCTCCTCGTCGTCCATGATCAGCACACGACCTGAACATGCCATATCTTCGGGCTTCGCCTCCCCGGTTTCTTCGGGGAGGGGGCCTGTCTCAGCCGCCGGAAGATAAACCGAGAAAGTCGTGCCGGTACCCTGCTCAGATCGGACATCGATCCAGCCGTCGTGTTTTTTTATGATGGAGAGGCAGCTTGAAAGACCGAGCCCCCTCCCCCCCGATTTTGTGGTGAAGTAGGGGTCGAATATCTTTGGAAGGTTCTCGGGAGGAATGCCGCCGCCGGTGTCGCGGACCTCGATCCTGACATATTTTCCCGGCTTTTGCAGGGGTGTCTCCTCTCCGATCTCGACGTTTTTCGCAGTGACGGTGACGATGCCGCCGCCTTCCATCGCCTGCGCGGCGTTCAGGACAAGGTTTCCGATCACCTGCGAGATCTGGCTGATGTCCACGTTCACCGCCTGGAGGTCATCCGGGATCTCGAAGGTCGGCCTCGATCTGGATCCCCTCAGGGTGAAGGTGGCCGTCTCCCTGATCATGTCCCCGAGGTGACGGGCGCGCCTGACCGGTGCTCCTCCCCGTGCGAAGGTGAGGAGCTGCGCGGTCAGGTCCCTCGCCCTGAAAAGGGCGGCTTCGGCATCTTTGAGATACTTTAGCCTGATGTCGTTCTCTTCCAGCCCTTCGGCGGCGAACTGGATGTTGCCGAGGATTCCCATCAGGAAGTTGTTGAAATCGTGGGCGATCCCTCCTGCGAGAAGGCCGAGGGATTCGAGTTTCTGTGCTCTGATCCGCTCCTCCTCCCCTCTTCTGGCATCGGTTATGTCCCTGAATACGATGACGACGCCGATGATACGGCTCCCTGCATCACGGATCGGGGCGGCCGAGTCGGCGATGACCCGCTCACTTTTGTCCCTCCGGATCAGAATAGTGTCCCGCGGAAGTTCGATGATGGAGTTGTCCCTGATCACCTGTGCGACCGGATCCTCACGGGGTTGCCTGCTGGCTTCATCGAAGATCCTGAAAACCGATCTGAGGTGTTTCCCACGGGCATCCTCACTTTTCCAGCCGGTGATATCCTCTGCAGCCCTGTTCATCATCTCGATGCGCCCGTCCGTCCCGGTGGCGATCACACCGTCCCCGATCGATCGCAGGGTCACCGCGAGTCGGTTTTTCTCATCTGCGAGGCCGGACTCTGCGGCTTTCCGGTCTTCGATCTCGGCCCTGAGGCTTTTTACCGCCCGGTCGAGGTCGGCAGTCCGTTCGGCGACCTGCTCTTCGAGGATCTTGCGGTAGTGTTCCCGCTCTATCTCTTCCCGTTTTCGCCCGGTAACGTCCACATGGGTTCCCGCCATTCTGACAGCCACCTCGCCGTCCCACTCCACGACCCGCCCCCGGCTCAGGATCCATTTCCAGTCCCCGCCCTTTGTGAGCATTCTGAAATCGGTCTGATAAAAGGTGTCTTTGCGGGAGAACGCAGTCGTTATCTCGGCGCGGACCCGCTCCCTGTCGTCGGGATGGAGCAGGGCGATCCACGAGGCGTAGGATGCGGGGAACGCACCCGGCTCGTAGCCAAGCATCCGGTAATACATCGGGCTGAAGTAGACCGAGTTGTCGGCGATGTTCCATTCCCATACCCCGTCGTTTGTGGCTCCCAGTGCGGTGGAAAGCCGGTCTTCGCTGATCTGCAACTTTTTTTGTGCGTTATTGAGCCGCCTGTTCATCAGCAGGAGAACGGCGAGAAGAGCGGCGAGTGCAAACACCGTCGCAGCAGATAGATAGACCGTCTGGAGCGGGATCTCCACGCTTGTCTGCGGCCTGTTCACGACGACGCTCCCCTCGGGCAGGGCGGAAGCGGCGATGCCGAACCGTTCGAGTTCGGAATAATCGAACATTGCCACCTTCGGCCGTGCAATCACCGGGGCGATCGCGGCCACCGGGGTACCGTTGAGGATCTCTTCTGCGATCTCCCCGGCTGCAACGCCCTGTTCGAAGCCCCGCGTCATATACCCGCCGACGATCCCCTTTCCGAGATAAAAGTCCCAGATGCCATAGACGGGGGCGTCGGTCATGCGGGTGACGCGTGCGACCATCTCGTCATAGGTGAAGACCCTCCCTTC
>Ga0209269_1001476_pt1 | contig 12360 bp, 7 predicted proteins | sample MTBAKMMethaMetaG_FD_187455 | JGI IMG/M metagenome (GOLD analysis project Ga0209269, IMG submission 187455) | Enrichment culture microbial communities from Arthur Kill intertidal strait, New Jersey, USA, that are MTBE-degrading - MTBE-AKM (Arthur... | ecosystem: Environmental > Aquatic > Marine >... | reverse complement strand
CCAGACGCCCCCAGGGCGGCTCCGACCAGCACGGCTGCGATAATGCGCGGGAGCCTCAGGTTCCAAATGATCTTGTCGGTGGTGGAACCCTGGTAATTGAACACCGCGTTCACCGCCTCCCAGAAGCTGATGTGGTACGGACCTACGGTGGAAGCGTAGACGGCGATTATGATTATCGCCGCGGCCATAGCCGCCAGGAACAGTACCTTGAGGCTTATGTGCCTGAGGTATCTGGTCAGCTCGTCCCCGGTTGCGGTCTCCGATATCTCGTTGTCCGTCCGCTTCCCTCCATCATGGTTGCGTCCGCGATGGGAGCGCAAGGCTCTCAAAAGAGGACGATATAGAATAACATTTCCTAGAGATTCGTATGCAGAGGCGTTCCTTTTTTTCAGCTGCATGAGAGGGGATATAGAGTGGACCGAAAGGTGTCAGGCATGACCAGGCACCGATCGGCCCAGGGCCGGGGCGGCCTGAGCTCACCCAGATATCACTCCTGCCTGCCCGGTTATGTTGGTGCTGCGGTTCGCGACGAACCAGGCGTCCATGTCCTCGAAGCAGTCCATCCCTACGAACGCCCCGTATATCTCGGCGGCCTTGTCATCGATGTCCACATCGTCGAACGCGTCCGGGTATAGGACGGAACCGATGTAGTACGCCCCCAGGAGAACGTTGTCGAAGTTCACCCCGTACCATATGAACGGTATGGTCATGAACACGTTGCCCTCTTGGAATGCGGTCAGGGCGCTGAGCGTGGCGCTGGAACGGGCCGAGGAGCCGTTGTTCCAATCGGCCAGGAAGGTCTTGTAGCCGGTGGGGTCCAGGAAGATATAGTCGGGATCGTCCTGGATTATGCTCTCCATGTTGATCTGGTAGACCACGCTGGAGCCCCCGGTGATGGTGTTGTTCACGCCCAGCAGGGCGAACGGGTCGTACCAGGATGATGAGTAGTCGAACCCTTTCGCCCCGGCGTAGGATAGACAACCGATGTACGCGCTCACCGCCTTATCCTCCGCGCTCACCGTTGACATCCTGGTGACCAGGTCATCTATGGTATCGTTCATGAAGGTCAGGAGCTCGGAGGCGCGGGCGGTCCTGTTCAGAACGTTGCCCATGAGCACGGTCTGGTTCACGAACATGTCGCTGAGGCCGTCCGAGTCGTCGTTCAGCATGGTATCCAGCTCCAGGACGACGACCACCTTCATCCCCAACGCCTCGGCGTTGGACACATAGGTCTGCTGTTCGGTGGTTAAGGTGCTGGAAGGTACGCTGTAGATTATGACCTCCGGAGTGTGCTCCAGCAGCAACAGCTGCTCGGGGTACTCGATCAATCCGTCGGGTCCGCTGCCTATGGAACGGTTGTACACCGAGGCGTTGTCGTACTCGAAGGCGTACATGTACGATTTCGCGTTGTACGCCGGACTCTCCCTAGCCTCCACGGCCACCACCTTGTCGGAGCAGTCCAGGTAGGAGACGAACCTCAGTGCCCCTACGCCCGAGGCGACCAGGTAGTTGATGTCCATCCCGACCACCGCGGTAACGTTGCGACCGGCCATGTCGTAGAACGTAGCGGCTGCGTCACCCTCGTCATCAGAATCGTTTTCCCCGCCCAAAACCACATAGACGGCGGCGCCGATGACAATTATGACTACGGCCACTGCCAGGACCTTGATGAGGTTGTTATTGTTCATCGAACGGGAATTTTCTTCAATATATATATAGTGTTATCTTTTTTAGAAAAGTGTTACGAAGATATGCGATGTTTATTATCGTTCCAAACGACGGTACGCTTCCCAAGCTGGTCGTTCCGGACCATTCTATATATTCGCAAGAAAGGATTCCGGGACGATATGACCGATTGGGACGCGGAATGGCAGGCGGCTCATGAACGTTCACCGCTGAGGATGACCCCACAGAACGCCGAACGGTGGAGGGAGTTTTGGAGCCTAGATTCCGATTATTATCTTAAAGAGATAAGCGAGGAGGCGCCGTTCTATGAGCTTGTGGTCGGGAGCCTTGCCGATGAGGGTTGGCTGCTCCCTGACGATATCGTGCTGGACGTGGGAAGCGGCCCTGGTACCCTCGCCATCCCTCTAGCTCGTAGGGTAAAGAAGGTGATCGCCCTGGACGAGGCGGAGGGAATGCTTCGAACGCTCAGAGAGGAATGCGCCTCCAGAGGCATCACCAACATCTCCACGATCTCGTCCCCTTGGGAGAACTTCCTAGGCGATGGGGAGCACGACCTGGTGCTGGCCTCACAGAGCCCTGCCATAAGGAGCGGCGCCGACCTCCTGGCCATGGAGAGGGCCAGTCGTGACCGCTGCTGTCTCATAGTTTCCTGTCCCAGCGACACTATGGCCACTAGGAACGAACTGTGGGAGCTGGTCGTCGGTAAGTTCCTGCCCAGTGACGCATACTCCTCCAAGTATCCGGTCAACCTGTTGCGGGAAAGAGGGCGGAACGTGGAGGTCCACTGCGTGAGGGGGGAGGTGGAGGCGGTCCGGTCCGTTGAGGACGTGGTGGAGCATTACGTTCGTTATTTCAGCATCTTCACAGAAATGAACAGGGAGAAGGTAGAGGCCATCGAAGAGCACTTCCTTTCCCGTTCAGAAGGTGGGAGGTACATCAGGCGGAACGGTAAGTGCATGGACCTGATCTGTTGGAAGGTCTGAACCGTCTTTGATATCAGCCCCGGAAGGACCGATGAAAAGGTTAATTGGCGCGCTTGTCGCTCTGTAACCGGAGACGATAGCGTGAGAGACCCGACCTCATTCCTCAAGAAAGAGTATCAGGACCTGGTTGACCAATCTTTGGACTGGCGCATCGCCAAGCTGCAGGGCGCCAGCACACCATGGTGCAACGTGGACGGTAAGAACGTTCTCATGTTCTGCTCCAACAACTACCTGAGCCTGAGCAATCATCCCCACATGAAGGATCTGGCCAAGAGGGCGGTCGATACGCACGGCGTCGGTTCCGGTTCGGTGAGGCCCATAGCGGGAACCATGGACATCCACCTGGAACTGGAGGACCGGCTGGCCAAGTTCAAGAGGCGCCCGGCCTCCTTAGTCTACCAGACGGGATTCGCCGCCAATTCCGGACTGATACCCCAGCTGGTGGGCAAGGGCGATCTGATCATCTCTGACGAGCTGAACCACGGCAGCATCATCGACGGGGTGAGGCTCTCGGCAGCGGACAGGGCGATCTACAAGCATTGCGACGTGGAGGACCTGGCCCGAAAGCTGGAGGAGGCGGAGAATAAGGAGCCGTCCTACCGTCGCATATTGGTGATCACCGACGGGGTGTTCTCCATGGACGGGGACATGGCACCGCTGGACGGGATAGCCAAGCTGGCAAGACGTTACGGAGCCATGCTCTACGTGGACGACGCCCATGGCGAGGGAGTGCTGGGCGAGGGCGGGAGGGGGATCGTATCACACTTCGGTCTGGACCACGACAGCGTACATGTGGAGATGGGTACCTTCTCCAAGGCCTTCGGCGTTGTCGGGGGGCACATCTCCGGTTCGGTGGACCTCAAGAACTTCGCCCTGAACAGGTCGCGCACCTGGTTGCTCAGCGGTTCGCATCCCCCAGCTGTGGCAGCGGCATGCATCGGGGCGATAGATGTGCTGGAGACCGAGCCGCAGCATGTGCAGAACCTATGGAAACGGACCGATTACTTCCGGAAGGCCATGCAGGACCTGGGATTCGATACGGGTAAGTCCGTCACTCCCATCATCCCGGTGATGGTCGGTGACAGCGCCAAGGCCAAACGGTTGAGCGAGAGGCTTTACCAGGAGGACATCTTCGCCTTGCCCATAGTCTTCCCCATGGTGTCGAAGGACAAGGCGCGCATTCGGACCATAATGAACGCCGCCCTGAGCGAGAAGGACCTGGACTTCGCCATCGGCAAGTTCGAGAAGATCGGCAGGGAACTGAAAATTATTTGAGAGGGCCCGGGGATAGGGGGCTTCTCCCCTGTGGACCTTCCCGACCTCGGGCATCTCAATATCGGCGCTTCAAATGCGATCGTCCCTCCGATGCTCGGAAGGTTTGCTGGCTCGGCCCAGATCTTCTTGCTTTCACTGTATTATTTTATAGTAGTATATGTTATATAATATCGGTTTTTTAGTCATATGATATAGTATTTATTTATTCATTAGAAATTCATCTAATAAATTGTTTTAAAAACAACAATCATCTATCTAGCCCGATTTAGGACAGGATGGCCAAAAAAAATCGCTGTTTGTGCGAAGGGGCCTTCCTGTCAAGGAGAGATCGCAATGGAATCAAATGTCGATGTTCTGGCCGATAGGCCTGACCATTTCAACGCCAAGGTGGAGATGGCCTCTGGTCTGGGGAAGGAGCTGGAGCTCCAACGCATCTCCGGTTTGCGCATAATCTCAGGAGACGGGGAGCTGGAACTGTACTGTCGGGACCAGGCAGACGTTCCGCAGATGATCAAGGACGTCCTGCTGAACTATAAGCCGGACGCTGTGGTGCAGCCCTCTACGCCCGAGGCCGCGGTGGCCGTTCTGGAGTTCGCTCGAGCCAACGGATTGGCCGTAATTCCCAGAGGGTCCGGTTCCTCACCATTCGGGGGCTCCATACCGGTGAACGGTGGCATCGTCCTGGACGCGGGCAACTTGGACCGTGTGTTGGATGTCGATGTCGTCAACAAGCGCGTCCGCGTGCAGGGAGGATGCCGCTGGGCCGATGTGGACCACGCCCTTTCCGGACACGGGCTGCGCTTGATAACCTGCCCTTCCAGCCGATTCTCCACGGTGGCCGGATGGATATGCGGCGGCGGGTATGGGGTCGGGTCCCTGGGAGGAGGACATTTGAGCAAATTGGTCACCTCCATACAGCTGGCCACCGGCTCGGGGATAGTAAGCCTGCTACCTTCTCAAGAGGAGTTCCTGGCCGTGTTCGGCAGCGAGGGACAGTTAGGCGTGGTGGTGGAGGTCACCCTCAAGGTCAAGGACATCGATAGTTCGTCCAAACCGCATCTTCTACTGTTCCCCAATCTCGACGCCGCTGTGGAGATGGCCGAGAGGCTTCGCCGGCTTTCGCCACTTCCGGAGGACCTGATCTATTTCTCACCGAGAAAGCTCCTCTACGCCAACAGGCTGTTGCACGGGGAACACTTCGGGGAGGGACACGCCCTTCTCGTGACCTCCTCTGGCGATGCCTCGGAGAAGGCCGTGATGGAACTGCTCGCCGCCGCGGGAGCGAAGGAGGAGAAGGAGTATCAGGCCCGGCTCCTTTGGCACGAGCGGTACTTCCCCATGAAGCTTCGCCGGCTGGGGCCTGGCATGCTGGGGGCCGAGGTGCTGGCGCCCATGTCTGCATTGAAGGACATCCTTCACCGCGCGGAGGACCTGTGTCGCGAGTTCGACCTGGACCCGTTGGCGGAAGTGCATTTCCTGCAGGGACCGGACTCGCTACTCCTCTGCTACTATCTGACCGACCAAATGAACCAATCGCTTTACACCCTGGACGCGGCCAAGTCCATGGTGGTGACGTCCGCGTTGATCGAGCTGGGGGCCAGACCATACTCCCTTGGAGTGTGGAACAACTCCTTCGCGGATCACTGGCCGGAGGAGGAGGCCGTACGGCTCAAGAGGGCCAAGCAAAAGCTGGACCCCACCGGGACCATGAACCCCGGGAAGTACTTCGCCCTGAAGGGGCGGGTGTTCGGAGCGGCCGGGATGCTGTTCAGCCCCATTGGCTCTGGGACCGGGTTCAGAGTGATGGCCCGCCTGCACTCTCCCTTGGGAACCGCTTTGCGATCTCTATCGGCCGTGTCCCGAAAGGCCATGGGCCCGAAGAAGAGGGACCCCTTGATGGAGATGGTGAACCAATGCTCCATGTGCGGCGCCTGTGTCAGCGTCTGCCCGGCCTATGCGATGACCAACGACGAACGGGTGACCGCCCGCGGAAAACTGCTGACCATCAAAGCGATGGCGGAAGGGAAGGAGATCAGCAGGGAACACGCCCACCGTATGTTCCTGTGCATGAGGTGCAGGGCCTGCGAACAGGTGTGCCAGTCCAAGCTGGACCTAATACCGGCGTACGAGGAGATGGAGGCCCGTCTGGAGAAGGTCCACGGAAAGGACCTCGCGGAGGTGGAGCGCTTCGTGCGTTTGGCGGAGGTCAGTCCTCGTTACGAGGAAATGGTCTCCCGCGGACTGGTGCTGGGAGCCCCTAAGAACGCCATGGGGGTGGAACATCGTGTATGAAAGATACCATATCAACACCGCGATGACGCCTGGTCGCCACCGCCCTGTCCCCAAGTTCGTGGTTCTTCGTGCGGACAACTGCATGAACTGCGGCAAGTGCGAGAGGGCCTGCGTGTACGATGCCCATAAGCGGGACCCTAAGGACCCTAGGAAGATGGCGGAGCCTGACAGCACGCTTTGCAAGAACTGCTTCCGCTGCGTGGTCGAATGCCCACAGAGAGCCCTTTCGATCAAGATCAACGACGAGTATAAGGCCCTGGGCCATGGGGTTTGGACCCCGGTCCGGGTGACCACCATTTGGAAGGAGGCGGAGAGCGCCAAGATCCCGGTCCTGGGCGCCGGGTACCGGGGTAACTTCTCCGGCCCTGGCTTTGACGCCATGTGGACCGACATGTCCGAGATCGTCCGGCCGACCAGGGATGGGATCCATGGTCGCGAGTTCATATCCACATCGGTGGACCTGGGCAGGAAGCCGTCATACCTGTCCTTTGATGCGGACGGGAGATTGATCACGACCATGTCCCCTATCATCGACCTGCCCGTGCCCTTCCTCCTGGACGTGTCTCGGATGGAAGTGAACGATGAGCAGTTGAAGGGGCTGGCCGGGGCGGCCTCCGACCTGAACACGCTGCTGGTGCTCCCGAAGGACCTCGTTCCCAAATTGAACGGTGAGCTGAGATCGGAAATGATCATGCCGATCGTCCACGACGCGAAGGACCTGGAGGGCCTACCACGCGATATCAGGATGGTGGAGATAGAAGGGGGAGATGATTGGAACGTCACCCTGAGAGGGATAAGGTCCATGCGACCGGACGTCCTGGTCGCCGTACGACTTACCTCCTCGACCGATCTCATCACCACCGTGGACAAGATGGCCAGTGAGGCCGATGTCCTTCACGTTCTGTTCGAAGAGAGCGGGATGGACGCTTCCGGGGACTATGCCAGGGACGCGATGCGCAGGTTGCACCGGCATCTAGTGGCCGTAGGACTGAGGGATGGCGTGACCATCATATCCTCGGGAGGGCTGGCCGCAGCGGAGATGGTGCCCAAGAGCATCATCTGCGGTTCGGACGCGGTGACCCTGGAGACGGCCTTGCGTGTGGCCCTGGGATGCCATGCTTGCTGTGAGTGCCATGACGGTTGCACGTCCGGCCTCGATAAGGCTCCAGCGGATTTCATTAGACAACGGGTCACCAACATGGGCAGCGCTTGGAGGGACCAGATGCTTGAGATGCTGGGGGCGATGGGGATCAAGGAGGTCCGTCGCCTCAGGGGAGAGACCGGACGAGCGATATTCGAGGAAGATGCGTCGTGTGACGCGTTCTCCAACATTCAAGGAGGTGCCAAGATTGACTGAGAGATATGATTGCGTGCCGGAGGCCTCCTGGGTACCATCGGAGAGGCTCAAGTTCATAAACCGTTATGTGGTGGAGCGCAAGGACACCTGCATCTCCTGCGGATTGTGCGGGACCTTGTGCCCGTACGGGGTTCATATGCGGATGGAGGGGCACGCCAAGGTGCTTCCCCCCTATAGCCAGAAGTGCATCGGACCGACCTGTCAGCAGAACGATTTCTACTGCGTATCGCACTGCCCCACGAACTCGTTGGTCGTGCGGCCGAGCCAATCGTTTGAGGCCTTGGGCGATGTACGTTGGACCACTGACATGATACTGGCGACATGGCAGATGGCGGAGACGGGAGAACCGATACCTTTGGACCATGTCGGCAACACCGGCCGCTCTGGCGGTGGCTTCGACCGTCTGAGCTTCAAATTGGGCAAGGTGCCCGATGATATCGATTACAACGAGTTCAGTACCGCCATCGACCTGAATCGTCGAGGTGGCGAGAGGCGCAGGATAGCGATCCCTCTGTACGGGGGAGGGATGTCCTACGGTTCGGTCTCCCTTCACACCATGGTGGCCAGGGCCAAGGCCATGCAGGCCTGGGGGACCTTTACCTGCACTGGCGAGGGCGGATATCCTGCCGAACTGGTCCCGTACAAGGACAATGTCATAACCCAGATCGCCACCGGACTGTTCGGGGTGAAGGAGGAGACCATCAAGAGAGCGCCCATGGTGGAGTTCAAGTACGCCCAGGGAGCCAAGCCCGGACTGGGAGGCCATCTGCTGGGAGATAAGAACACTCCACTGGTGGCCCAGATGAGAGAGGCGGTTCCAGGGACCTCGCTCTTTTCCCCGTTCCCGTTCCACAGCGTGTATTCCGTGGAGGACCACAAGAAGCACCTGGACTGGATAGCGTCCATCAATCCCAGGGCCTTGCTCTCGGTTAAGGTTTCCACGCCCAACGACGTGGAGATGGTGGCCATCGGCTCCTATTACGCTGGAGCGCACATCGTGCATCTGGACGGTGGGTACGGTGGTACCGGAGCGGCCCCGGAGATAGCCAAGAAGAACATAGCCATGCCCATCGAGTTCGCCATCCCCAAGGTGCATAAGTTCCTGACGAACGAAGGGGTGCGCGAAAGTGTCACCCTCATAGCCAGTGGCGGCATTCGAACGGCCATGGACGTGGCCAAGGCCATCGCCCTGGGCGCGGACGGCGTGGTCGTCGGGACCGCTGAGATGGTGGCCCTGGGATGCGTGCGTTGCGGGAACTGCGAGTCCGGTCGGGGATGCCCCAGAGGCATAGCTACGACCGACCCGGTGCTCTACCTGCAAATGGACACGAACTGGGGGGCCCAGCGGCTCACCAATCTCTTCTCGGCGTGGCGTAAACAGTGGTGCCAGCTGATGGCCGCTTTCGGTATGAAGGACATCACCGAGCTGAGGGGGCGCACGGACCTGTTGCAGTACGATGAAAGCAAGGAGGTGAGGGAATGAGCTTCGACCCGATGATATTGAACAAGGCCAGGGATTGGATGCCTGAATGCCGTCCCAAGGTGAACCGGCTCCAGATGGAGGCGGAAGGAGGATGCGGGGTGGTGGGTCTGGCGGCCTCCATAGGTCTGCCTGGTAGGCACTTCTTCGATTCGCTCATGCAGATGCACAACCGAGGGAACGGGAAGGGGGGCGGCATCGCCGCTGTCGGCCTGGACCCGGTGCAGATGAAGGTTCCCAAGGAGATCTTGGAGGACCATTACCTGGTGCAGGTCGCCTATCTAGATCCTGCGTTCAGGGGAGAGCTGGAGAGCGGGTTCATCGATCTGCGCTATGACGTGCACACCCGTTACCAGGTGGAGGAGAGCGAGGACCCCATGGTCCTCTCGGCGCTACCGGTAAGACCTCCCCAGATCTGGCGGTACTTCTGCCGGGCCAAGCCCGAGGCGTTGGCCAGGTTCATAGAGGAGAAGGGGCTCCAAGGAATGGACGCCCGCCGGGCGGAGGACGAGTACGTCAATCAGACCAGCTTCGCTATCAATCACCGCTTTTACGTCGAGAAGGGGATGAAGGCCTTCGTGATGTCCCACGGAAGGGACATGGTCATCATGAAGGTGGTGGGCTACGCCGAGGACGTCATCCGCTTCTATCGTCTGGAGGACTTCACCGCCCACGTTTGGATCGGCCATCAGAGGTACCCCACCAAGGGTAAGGTATGGCACCCGGGCGGGGCGCACCCGTTCATGGGCCTGGACGAGGGGCTGGTTCACAATGGGGACTTTGCCAACTATCACTCGGTCAGCGAGTATCTGGCCCAGAAGAACGTGACCCCCCTGTTCCTCACCGACACCGAGGTCTCGGTGCTGCTGTTCGATCTGCTCAACAGGACCTACGGATACCCGCTCGAGTACATCATAGAGGCCTTGGCGCCCACCACCGAACGGGACTTCCATAACCTGCCAGAGGACAAGAAGCCGATATACCAGGCCATCCAGCGCACGCACATACACGCCTCGCCGGACGGCCCCTGGTTCTTCATCATAGCCCGCAACTGCTTCTATGATGAGAACAAGTATCAGCTCATTGGGATAACCGACACTGCGATGCTGAGACCCCAGGTCTTCGCCCTGGTGGACGGGGAGGTGCAGATAGGCCTCATCGGTTCCGAGAAACAGGCCATCGATTCCGCCCTGCGCTCCATCGCCGCAGACCATCCCTCCGTCCCCCGCCAGGCGGACGTCTATTGGAACGCCCGTGGCGGAAGCCACACCGACGGGGGTGCGTTCGTCTTCACTCTGGAGAAGGAGGGGGAGAGGAGAAGGCTCAGCTGCGCTAACAAGTTCGGAACGCCGGTCAAGCTGGAGCTTGATTACGATAGGCAGGGGGACCTTTCATTGGCCACCCCGCTGTCGGGAGGGGGGACCGATCCCCTTATTGAAGGCAAGGGCGAGGAGGTGTTCCATCGGTTCCTGGCGGCCTTGCCGTCCATGGACGCTGCGGCCTTCCGCAACCTCATGCAGGCCGCCGTAGCTAGGGCTTCCAAGGGGGGACTCGACCTCCAGGAGATGCTCGACCTCATGACCCTGATCATAGATCGACGGTACGCCAGCGGGAAGCTGCGTCGCAGCCGTATCACCGAGAAGGCCCTGGAGGCGGTGAACCTCATGCTGCGGGCCATACCCCGTGCTCCCGTCATCAACGGAGGGTTCACCCTGGTGGACCTTGCCAACACCGGGGACGTGCCGGAAGCTGGAGTGAACGGCCATACCTTGGTCGTGGACTGCAGGGGATTCCAGATGGAAGGTGAGGACGGTCCCTCGTTCGTCATTAGGGATGCCTACGAAAAGGGATGGAGACGTACGATCGCCATCGACGCCCATGGTCAGAGGTTCTTCGGATGCGGCCTGGGGCAGTCCTCCCAAGGGATGAAGGTGGAAACGTACGGGACCCCCGGTGACTATCTGGCCTCCGGGCTCTCTGGTGCAGAGGTGGTCGTGCACGGAAACGCACAGGACCAGCTCGGTCAGATATTCGCCTCGGGCAAGCTTGTGGTGCACGGGGACGTCGGTCAGACCTTCATGTACGGGGCCAAGGGCGGGGAGGCGTACGTCATGGGCAACGCGGCCGGAAGGCCGCTCATCAACGCCGTGGGGAAGCCGAGGGTGGTCATCAACGGAACTTGCCTGGACTATCTGGCGGAATCGTTCATGGCCGGAGACCCGCTGAACGGCGGAGGTTTCGTCATCCTGAACGGTATGACCTTTGATCAGAGGGGTGAGCCGGTGGAACTGCCGACCCCCTATCCTGGAGGCAACCTGTTCTCCTTGGCCTCCGGAGGGGCCATATACGTCCGCGACCCGCAGCGCAAGGTGACCGCCGACCAGCTGAACGGAGGATGCTTCGGCCGTATGGACGATGAGGACTGGAAGGTCATACTGCCCTACCTGCAGGAGAACGAACGCCTGTTCGGCGTGTCGGTAGAAGGCTTTCTGCTGAAGGTCGATGGGGCGGAACTGCCACCTACCAAGGTCTATCGTAAGATCCAGCCGATAGCGGCCAAGGGTGCCGTGGAGGAGTCCGTGGACGACGATATCTGACACAAAACAATATTGAACCGATATCGGCATCACCGCTCGGATGAGCGAGGCGATGGACGGAGACGGTCTGCTGGGTCGGCTGATGTTCGAGCACATCAGTCCTACCCAGGCAGCCGTTGAGTTCTTCTACGGACTGCTCATGGCCATGACCCTGAGCAACACCTTGCGCTTGGCGCTCATCGGCTCTCCGGCGGATGAGGTGGTGTTCGTGGTATCCGTGGCCATAGTGGGATGCAATGTCGCTTGGGGCATCGCAGATGGCGGCGTCAGCATGCTCACGTCCCATTATCAGAACCTATACTATTACCGCAAGGTCAAGCAGATCAAGGATGGAACGGACCATGAGGCTGCCAGAGAACTGGCGTCCGAGGTGTTGACCGAGGCGCTAACTGAGATCCAGGAGGATATCCTGGATGATGAGGCCAGAAAGCGCATGGCCGAAGTGGCCATCCGTGCTATCAAAAGAAGAGACGTGGAGAGGCCGACCCTGGGTCGCTCACAGTGGATGGCCGCGGGATGGTGCGTCCTGCTCAACCTTGCAGCCGCCGTTCCCTTCGTCATCGTCTACCAGTTCGCGTTGTTCATCGACCTGAACATGGTCACCCTTTCCGCCAATTTGGCCGGCGCGGTCCTCCTGTTCCTCCTGGGGCGGTTCCTGGACCGCAGATTGGGGGACGGCAGCGGTCGTAC
>Ga0209269_1001474_pt1 | contig 12376 bp, 12 predicted proteins | sample MTBAKMMethaMetaG_FD_187455 | JGI IMG/M metagenome (GOLD analysis project Ga0209269, IMG submission 187455) | Enrichment culture microbial communities from Arthur Kill intertidal strait, New Jersey, USA, that are MTBE-degrading - MTBE-AKM (Arthur... | ecosystem: Environmental > Aquatic > Marine >... | reverse complement strand
TCTACGGTCCATGGCCTCATCTCCGGATTACGTTATGATTCAATTTTCCAGTATAAAGTGATAATCCCACCACCGCCTCCTCCGCGCCCATGCCCTCCAGCGTCTCGATGTCACCGATGTCGGTGACTCCACCGGAGACGATGGTCAGGTGCGGGCATTCGGAGATGAAGCGGCGGACGGCCTCGGCGTCGATGCCCTTGGCCTGCCCTTCCACGTCCACGTTGGTGTAGAGCACGCCGGCCAATGGCATGTCGGCGATCTCCTTGAACACCTGCTTGAGCTCCAGGGCGGAATCCTCCTTCCAGCCGTGCATCTGGATTCGTCCTCCCTTCATGTCCATGGCCAGTACCATCCTCTTGGGGTGCTTCTCCGCCATTCTGGCCAGCCACTCCCGGTCCTTGAGCCCCTTGGTGCCCGCGATCACGCGGTCGGCACCGCAGTCCAGGAAGTACTCCGCCACCTGCGTCGAGCGCACACCTCCCCCCACCTGTACCGGTACGGAGGCGCTCTCTATGATGGAACGGATGACCTGGGCGTTGTGCCCGCGGCCCAGGGCCGAGTCCAGGTCGATGACGTGCAGACGTTTGGCCCCCTTGGCCTCCCAGTCCATAGCCGCGCTCAGGGGATCGGGGAGCACCACCTGCTCCGTTCCGGGTACGCCGCCGACCAGCTGGACCACTCGGTGGTCCAGGATGTCCACGGCAGGAACTATCCTCATAGGCTGCCCTCCGCGAAGCGCACGAAGTTGCGCAGGAACTGCAGCCCGGCGGAACTGCTCTTCTCCGGGTGGAACTGGGTGCCGTAGGTGTTCCCCTTGTGGAACAGCGTCGGTATGGTGCCGAAGTATTCCGTCCGCCCTACGGCGGAGTCGTCCTCCGGCTGCCCGTGGAAGGAGTGGGCGAAGTAGAAGTGCGGGTCCTCGATGCCCCTCATGATCTCATCATCGGAGATCACCTGGTTCCATCCCATGTGCGGGCTGCGCGGGGCGTTGAGCCTGACCACCTTGCCCTGCAGGAACCCCAGGCCGGGGCTGTCACCCTCCTCGCTCCTTTCGAAAAGGATCTGCATGCCGATGCAGATGCCCAGGCACGGAACTCCGTCGTTCAGGCGCTCCAGGATGGCCTCGCGGTAGGGCAGAAGGCGTTCCATGGTGCGGTCGAAGGCGCCCACTCCCGGCAGCACCACGCACTCCGCCTGGGGCAGCAGGGACATGTCCTCCACCACGGTCACGGTGGCGCCGCACAGTTCCAGGGCCTTCTTGATGCTGTGCAGGTTTCCCACGCCGTAGTCGGCCAGAGACACCTTCAAAGGCATTCCCTCAGCACCTCCTTCATCCTGTCCAGAAGGAAGGTGTTCATCTCCCGCGTTCCTATGGTGGTCCTCAGGCAGTTCTCCAGCCGGCGGACCTTGCCGAAATCACGTATCAGCACGCCCTTGTCGGAAAGCCCTTTGGCCAAGACCTCGGAGGGCGTGGTGGAACGGAACAGGATGTAGTTGGCCTCGGAGGGATATACTTGGAACCCCAGGTCCCTCAGTCCCTGCTCCAGGAAGGGCCGCTCCTCCTGCACCACCTTCACGCTTCTCTCCAGGAACTCCCGGTCGCGCAGGGCGGCCACGGCCACCCTCTCCCCGATCAGGTTCAGGGAATAGGGTATCTTCACCTTCTGCATGGCCTCGGCCATCTCCTCTCCCGCGGCCAGATAGCCGATGCGCATTCCCGCCAGGCCGTAGGCCTTGGAGAAGGTGCGGGTGACAATGAGGTTGTCGTACCTTTCCACCAACGGAAGGAAGGAACGGCCGGCGTACTCCCCGTACGCCTCATCCACCACCACCGGACGGTCGCTGCCCTCTATCAGCGCCTTCACGTCGTCCAGGCGGAACGTGTTGGACGTCGGATTGTTAGGCGTGCATATCAGGACCACCTTCCCTGGGGTGGAATTTATCCTTTCAACGTCCAGCTGGAAATCGTCGTCCAGGTCCACGGTGACGGTCCGTCCGCCGTTTATCTTGACGAAGAAGGAGTGCAGGACGTAGGCGGGGTGCGCGGTGATGACCGTCTCCCCCGGCTCCAGAAAGGTCTTGATTATTATGTCCAGCGCCTCGTCGGAACCGTTGCCGACCACGAAGTTGTCCTTGCGCAGGCCGTACAGCTTGGCAAGCTCCTCCCGGAGGTTGTCGCCGTAGGTGCTGGGGTACTGCCCCAGGTTCAGGGACGCGCTCTCCGCCAGAGCTCTGGAGCCGGCCGGGTTGGCGCCCAGGGCGTTGGTGCTGGTGTCCATGCGCAGCTTGTCCCCCACCTTGGGATTGTAGTACAGCTCCAGATCGCGGCAGGTGGACCTTATCCAGCTCTTGTCCATCTGGGCACCTCAGGGGACCATGCGGTCGATCGGCGTGAGAAGGATGCCGGTCGCCCCCATGCGCTTCAGGTTGTTGATGGCATCGAACGCGTCCCGCTTGTCTATGACCACGTGCACGGCGACCACGTCCTCCCGCCCGATGATGTTCATGATGGTCGGTCCTGCGATACCCGGGAAGGCCTTGAGAACATCGTCCAGTGAGGCCTTCGGAACGTCGGCCATGAGGTACTTCTTGTTCTCCGCCTCGGTGACGCTGAGCATGGCGGAGATGATCTCCTGCACCTGCTGCTCGCATCCCTCGTACGCCTTGCGGTTGGCGATCACCACGGCCTGCGATTCAGTGATCACCGCCAGCTCCCGCAGGTGGTTCATCTTGAGCGTGGAGCCGCTGGAGACCAGGTCGACGATTATGTCCGCGACCCCCAGTATCGGGGCGATCTCCGCCGCCCCGGCGATGGAGGTTATCTCCACCTTCTTTCCCAGCTTCTCGAAGTACTCGCGGGTGAGGTTGGGGAAGGACGTCGCGACCACCAGGTCGTCAGGCAGGTCCTCCGGCCTCTCCACGCGCATGCTGTCCGGGACGGCCACGGACAGACGGCACCTGCCGAAGTTCAGCTCGTAAGGGATGACGACGTCCAATCCGGACTCCAGGACCAGGTCCAGGCCGGTTATGCCCACGTCCACCGCTCCTTTGTGCACGAACTTGACGATGTCCTGGGCCCGGAGGAACATGACCGCCAGGTCTTGCCTTTTCACGTTGGCGTAGAGCCTGCGCTCGTCGCCGTTCTCTATCTCCAGTCCGGCCTGCTTGAGGATCTCGATGGACCTCTCGCTCAGCCTTCCTTTGTTGGGTATGGCCAGCCTGAGTGTCATGTGATAACCCTTGGCATTTCCCAACAATGGACAATTGCTACTTATATTTACTGACATACTGGTCGTGCACGCGGGCCCGAGCATGGCAGAATGTCGGTTCTGCGACGCTTCTACGCACGCCCTCGTCGTTTTCCTTGGGAACCGCCATCGATCAGAGCGGCTAGCATCGGGAACGCGATGGGACAGGAAGGTCATCGATGGTAGATGTTCAAGGGAGGGTGCCTGGCGCTGAGAAATGAAATACCGGTGATCGCGCCTCTTTGGAACGATGGATCATCGTTCGAAACGGACCTTGGTGATCAGTTCCTCGGGCACGTCGCAGCGCACCATCCGGGGGACAGCCCCTCCCAGTCCCATCTTCCCACCGGCCATGACCAGGGCTCCTTTGACGCCATCTATCGCCAGGACCTCGCGTAGGGACTTGTCCATCAAAGTGACGTCGTCCTCGGTTATGAGGTTCCCCAGCTTGGTGGCGCAGGCGTCCGCCAGCGCCACGTCCTCCGAGATAACCGTGGCCAGGTCGGCCCGCCCGAACGAGATCGAAGGACCGACCGTACCCGAGGAGGTGCAGATCCCGTACATACCGCGGGTGGCAGGGACCTCCAGGGCCAGATAGTTGGGCGTCTGCTCCCCTGCGTACAATCCCACGGTCACCGTCTTGGAGGTGCGCATGGCGATGTCGCCCCCGTTGTCCACCAGGCAGTGCTTGCAGCCCGCATCGATCATGGTCCGCACGGCATGCTGGCTTATGGCACCGGCCACCGCGGCCATCGGCCCCACGTCCGCCTTCTCCGCCGCCAGGCACATGTGCCTCACCACCTCGCCCATGTCGTCTTTGATAGGATAGGGTTCGAACGTGGTCTTGAAGAAAGGGTCCTTGGCGATGTACGCCTCCACCTCCTGGCGGGCCTTCAAGATCGCCGTTTCTACGATGGACAGCTTGTCCTCATCAGCCTCGATGGTGACAGCGGTCTCGCGATACTCGAAGTGCTTTCTCATATCCTGAACTTGATGGCCCCCGGCGGGCAGGCGTCGATGCACATCCCGCAGGCGATGCATTTCTCAGCATCGTAATGCACCTTCCATGATGTTCTGTCCACGGTCAGGGCCTCGACCGGGCAGATGGACACGCACATACCGCAATGGGTGCAGCGTTCCTCGTTCTTCTCCACGTAGTTGACCAGTTCCTTGACCTCGACCTTCGCTTCGTCCAGGTACTTCACCGCCTCCTTGATGTTGGAGGCCTTGCCGTCCACTTCCATGAGCAGACGTCCGCCTATCTCCCGCACCTCCGCGCGCAGGATGTTGATCTTCAGGTCGTAGTCCTTCACCAGCCGGTACACGATGGCCTCGTTGACTATGGCCGGGCTGAACCCTAGCATGAACTTCTTCTTGGCCATCAGACCGCCTCCTCCTTGGAACGCACTTCCAGCGTTCCCGAGCTGCGGTCCGAGGGAAGGGGCGCCACCGGCTCCGTGAGCAGGAACTCGCCGTTCTCGATGCGCTCGGCCAGCGTCTCGGCGATCTGCCTGGCCTTGAGGTAGCTGGACATGGAGGAGGTGCGCACCTCCTTGCCGAACAGCTCTATCTTGCCGGACCTAAGCTCCGCGTAGGACACGTGCTTGATCGGTTTCCTGTTCCGTGATTGGACCGAATAATCGATCACCGGCGCGAAGAGCTGCTCGTTGCTGACCGCGGCCGCCTTGAGCACCTCCTCGTCCAGTATGGGAATGGGAAGCCCCACGCCCAATGCCAGGGAGACGCCGTATCCGGGGAGCGTCAGCGCTCTGACGAACTCGGGGGACATGTCCCGCAGGTCGCCGATGGTGGCGACGTTCCTGGCCCCGCCCATGGGCGCGCCGAACTTCGTCTCCACGTTGGTGCGGAACTGCGTGCCCTCCCAGGCCACGTAGCCCGTTCCGCCGCCCAGGAATATCCTGGTGCCGATCCCCACGGTGCGCAGGGACGGGTCCTTCAGCAACGGCGAGAGCTGCCCGGCGCTGGAGTAGGTGACGTTACCGTACCCCGGCAGCAGCTTGCCCATGTAGGTGAAGAGCGTCTTTTCCGAGGAGTTCGTTCCCGCCGCGTAGTTCTGATAGGCGTTCCTCGGATTGAACAGATAGGCCTGATTGATGGTGTTCAACGAGATGAAGGTGTCGATGTCCTTGCGGGGGTAGCAGTCGCTGCCGGAGGAGGCGGCCTTGAGGCGCACCGCCTTGCCGGACACCAGCTCCTCGATGACGTGCGCCCCTCCGTACTCCGCGTGGTCGTCCGTCTTCAGCTCGGTGGCTCCGATGTACGCGTCCACGGCGGCGATGCCGGTGTAGGCGGGAACATCGTTCAGCGTCACCCGCTGCATGCGGATGGGCGGCTCGGAGTGGCCGAAGTTCAGGAAGGCGCCCGAGGAGCACATGGCGCCGAAGGTACCCGTCGTCACGACGTCCACCTCCTTGGCGGCACGTTCCACTCCCTCGCTCTGGACGTAGGGTATCAGTTCCTCGGCGGTCATGACCACCACGTCCCCGTCCTTGATCTTCTGGTTAATCTCCGCGACCGTCCGCTTCATCCCAAACCCCCTCAGAGAAGCTTCTTGGCCACTGCCAGTTCTGCGTTGAGAACCGAACCTCCGGCCCCGCCCCTCAGGGTGTTATGGGAAAGCAACCAGAGCTTGATATATCCTTTGCTCTCTCTGACGCGTCCGACGGAAACGGCCATTCCTCTGGCCCTTTCCGGTTCGCCAGCGAACGCGTCCGCCGCAGGCTGCGGGCGATTGTCCTCGCGACGCACGATGATGGGGTGGACGGGCGCCGTGGGCAGTTTGAGCCTCTGGGGCTCAGGACCGAACGCCTCCAGCGCCTTGATGACCTCGGCCGCCGGGGCCTCCCTCTCCAGCTTGAGCACGGCCGATTCCAGGTGTCCGTCGACGACCGGCACGCGGGCGCAGCTGGCAATCATCTCGAACTTGGCGAGGTCGACCCTACCGTCCTTCAGCACTCCCAGCATCTTGTGGATCTCCTCCTCCATCTTCTCCTCCTCGTTCTTGATGAAGGGGACCACGTTACCGAGGATGTCCAGCGACGGTACGCCGGGGTAGCCGGCCCCGGATATGGCCTGGTACGTGGAAACGAAGCAGGACCGGAGGCCGAAGGCCTGATGGATGGCCTGCAAGGGAACGGCCAGACCGGTGGTGGAGCAGTTGGCGTTGGTGACAATGTAGCCGCCGTTGGAGAACGTGCTCTGCGACCTGACCAGCTCCAGATGGTCCGGGTTGACCTCGGGTATTAGCAGCGGGACGTCTTCCGTCATGCGGTGCGAGGCGGCGTTGGAGAACACCGCCACGCCCTCCTGCGCCAGCGCGGTCTCGGTGTCCTTCGCCACGTCCGTGGGAAGTCCGGAGAAGGCCGCCCGGCAGCGCTTGGCGATGGCCATGGGCTCCAGGACCTCTATCTTCGTGTCCAGGGTCTCCTGCTTGAACCTGAAGTCCTTTACCTTGAGCACCTCCCCCAGCGTCTTCCCCTCCGAGCGCTCGGAGGCGTACATGCCTCCGATCTCGAAGTAAGGGTGGTCCTCCAGCAGTTGCACGAACCTCTGTCCGATCATTCCCGTGGCGCCTAGGACCGCCACCTGCGTCTTCTTCATTGCTTCACCTCGAAATATCTCCGTCCTTCATGCATGAGCCTGATCATGTGGGCGCGGTCCTCGTCCGAACCGGCCTCCTGCACCTCCTTGAGCGCGGCGATCAGGGCATCCAGCATCTCCCGGTTGTACGGGTTCAGATGCTGGATCTCGTAGTAAAGGTTTGGGCTCTCCCCGGCCACCCCTTTGCTGGTGTCCATCTGCTTGGCGAAGGTGGTGGAGGACACCCTGCGCAGCTCCTCGTGGCTGAAGCCGCTGTGGCGCAGGGCCTCGAAGAACGCCAGGTTCAGGGCGTGGCTCATCCCCAGCACCACCGCTATCAAACGGTCGTGCTCCTCGACCGGCAGCTCGATGACGTTGGCGCCGGTGCCGTTCAGCAGGGGCATGAACTTGTGGACCGCCGCGTCGGAACCGCAGTTGCAGACGATGAGGTTGCGGGCGAATATGAACGATGCGCTGGGCCCGAACATGGGGTGTATGGAGCACACCATCAGCCCCTGGTCCGCGCCCTCCTTGAGCACGTCCATCAATGGCGACTTGACCGAGGCGATGTCGAATATGAGCCCCTTGGGCTTCAAGGAGAATATCTGGCGCAGCATGTCCGCCGTGGCGGAGATGTGCGAGGACACGGCGATCACGTCCGCGTCCTTGACCCCCTGCTCCAGCGTCTTCACGTTGGAAAAGCTCTTCCCCGGCAGGTCGTCGAACACCTTCACATCGTGTCCGCGCGAGGCGAAGAAGCGGCACAGCCACTGTCCCATGGCGCCTCCTCCGCCGACCACCAGCACCTTGCGCGGCTTCATGGGTCGGGGCAGGCGGGCCTGGGCCTCCACCGACTCTCTGACCAGCAGCGCGGAGAGCTCTATGGCCGCGGCGTCGCTTATGCCCACCTCCCTAGCCCTTGAGAGATACCTGTCGCGCACCTGCTCCTCCACCCTCATGTCACGCACCGGCATGGCCTTCTCCACCTTCTCGTGGCCCATGTTCAGAGCGATGTTCATGCGCCTCTTGATCAGGTCCAGTATCTCGTTGTCAATCTCCTCTATCTTCCAGCGGATGCCTTCCACGCTATCAGTCAACGGTGCCACCTCTCATGCTCAGGTCCGCCAGCGCCAGCGCGGCGGCGGCCTCCACCACCGGGACGGCCCGGGGCGCTATACAGGGGTCATGCCTTCCCTCTATCTTAATTTCGGTCTGCTTCCCGCTCCTAACGTCCAAGGACCGCTGCCCTCGGGCGATGGAGGCGGTGGGCTTGATGGCCACCCTGAACACCACGGGCATGCCGTTGGTGATGCCCCCGAGTATGCCCCCGGCGTCGTTCTTGGCCGTGCGCACCTTCCCGTCCACCAGCACGAAGGGGTCGTTGTGCTGCGAACCGCGCATGCCCGCCGCGGCGAAGCCTGAACCGAACTCGATCCCCTTCACCCCCGGTACGGCGAACATCATCTTGGATATCTCCCCCTCCACGGTGTCGAAGAACGGCTCCCCTATCCCTATGGGCAGGCCGTCGACCACGCACTGCACGACGCCGCCCACACTGTCCCCGTCGTCCCTGGCCGCCACGATCTCCCTTCGCATGGCCTCGGCCATCTCTTCTCCGACGGCCCGCACATCGTTGGAACGGGAGAGCATCGCCTCGGTCACGCTGCGCTCCTCGGTGTCGCGGACCGGTCCGATCTGCCGTACGTAGGCGGCCACTCTGATCCCGCGCTCCTCCAGCAGCATCTTGGCGATGGTGCCCGCGGCGACCAGAGCCACGGTCATCCTTCCCGAGAACTGGCCGCCCCCCCGCAGGTCCGTGCACTCCGAGTACTTGGAGCGGGCCGTCAGGTCCGCATGTCCCGGACGGGGAACGTCCTTGAACCTCTCGTACTTCCTGGAATCCGTATCGCGGTTCATTACCACCAGGGTGATAGGTCCCCCGGTGCTCTTTCCGTCCATGATCCCGGAGAGCACCTCCACCTTGTCCTCCTCCGCCCTGGGCGTGCCTATTCCCGCCGACGGCTTCCTCAGGTCGACCTCCTGCTGTATCCTTCCCATGTCGATCATCATCCCAGGCGGCACTCCGTCCAGGACCGCCCCCACGCATGGTCCGTGGCTCGCCCCGAAGAGGGTCAGGCGCAGCTCGCTTCCTATGGTGTTCAAGGTATCATCTCCATCTTGGCCCCCAGGGACCTCATGTCGCTCACGAAGTCGGGGTATGAGATGCGATGGCAGTCGCCATCGCTTATGATCGTCTCGCCGTCCGCCACCAGCGCGGCCACGGCCGCGGCCATCATTATGCGGTGGTCGTTGCGGGAGTCCACCGTCGCTCCCTTCAGTGGTCGTCCACCTCGGACGACGCATCCGTCCTCCTTCTCCTCCACCTCCGCCCCCATGCTTCCCAGGAACGCGGTGGTGGCGGCGATGCGGTCGCTCTCCTTCAGGCGGACGTGCGCGGCGTTGTATATGCGGCTCGTGCCTTTGGCCTGTGCGCAGAGCACCGCCACTATGGGGAAGAGGTCCGGGGCGTCGCTCAGATCGATGTCAGTGCCTTTTAGCTGGGTAAACGAGCATCGCAGTTCCATGCCTTTCCACTCCACCTCGCCCCCCAAGGCCCGCAGTATGTCCAGGAACGCCCGGTCGCCCTGCAGGTCACGGGGGTCCAGGTTGGCCACGGTGACCCCTCCGGTCAACGCTCCCGCGGCCAAGGGGAACGCCGCGGAGGAGAAGTCCCCCGGAACGGTGTAGTCCTGCGGCCGATAGCGCTGTCCTCCGGGGACATGGAATCCCTCGTCCAACGCCTGGCACTCCACGCCGAAGCGGCGCATCATGTCCATGGTGATGTCCACGTAAGGCCTGGACTTCAGTGGCGCGGTAAGGCGGATGGAGGTGTCCACCTCCTTCAGGGCCGAGGATATCAGCAGAGAGGAGATGAACTGGGAGCTCACGTCCCCGCGAATGCTCGTCTCCGTTCCCGTGTTCGGCCCCTTCACCACCAGCGGGGCCATCCCGTTCCCGCGGGTGCTCTCGCAGCGCACTCCCAACGCGGTCAGCGCGTCTATCAGGGGCTGCATCGGCCTCCGCCGGACGCTCTCGTCCCCGGTCAGCACGGTGGCGCAGGGTAGCAGTGAGGCCACGCCGGCCATCAGCCTGATGGTGGTGCCGGAGTTGGCGGTGTCGATGACATCGTCAGGGCATCTCAGCCTTCCGCCGACGATCCTCATCTCTCCTTCGTCCCTCACCTCTCCCCCGAACGCCTTCACCGCCTCCAAGGTCGCCAGGGTGTCCGCCCCGCGCAACGGCCGGCGCAGGACGCTCTCTCCCTCGGCCAGCAACGCCAACGTCATGGCCCGGTGGGTATAGCTCTTGGATGGGGAGGACAGGACCCTGCCCTCAGCTCTGGAACGTGATACCTTCAATCTCATGGCGATCTCCCCTGGAAGACCTCGACGGAGATGGCCCCCGGCCCCAATGCCTCGGCCACTCCCTTCTCGCATATATCGTCCACGAAAGCCGCCACCGCCGGCCCGGTGCCGGAAATGCCCGCTCCCAGCGCCCCGCTGCACATGGCCTTCACGACCATCTCCTGGTCCAGGCCCATGGCCGCTCCGTAGCACAGGGAGTTCAGGGTCATGGCCTTGCAGTACTCACCGTTCCAGGCCAGGCGGAACGATTCCTCCACCAGCGGCCTGAAAGCCGATATGCGCTCCCTCGGCAGCCCCGTCTTCCTTATCATGCGCTCCGGGACACCGATGACCGCCCTCCGGCACAGTGTCCACTCCTCCCGGCGAAGCAGCACCTTGGCGAGATTGTCCGTGAACACCACTCCTCCCAGCAGGGATGCCGCTGCGTCGTCCATGGCCCCGGTGACGGAAACCCCCGCCCGCATGGACGCATCGGCGTTCATCCTCAGGATATCGACGTCCTCCATGCTTTCGCCGAGGGCGTCCAGGGTGGCCAATATGATCGCGTTGGCCGCCGCGCTGCTGCTCTTGAGCCCCCGGGACACGGGGATCTGGGAACCGGTGCGGACCACCGCCTTGCGGTTCACGGAGAAACGTTCCAGAACGCCGTTGACGCACGTCTCCGTCAGCAGGGTCGGTTCGTTAGGAAGTCCCTGCAGCTCCACCTGCACACCGCTCCCGGGCGACAGCTCCACCTCCGCCCACGTCCTCAGGTCCACGCCCACCGCGCACCCCTTACCGGCGGCGATGGCGTTCACGATGGAGACGGCCCCGCGGGCCTCGCCCCGTCCCTTCAAGGCAGCGCCTCCCGGAAGGCCTGGTCCATGACATCGTAGTCCACGGCCTTTCCGGTCCACATCTCGAAAGAGGCCAGGGCCTGGAATATCAGCATGTCCTTGCCGTTCACCGCCACCGCGTTCTTGCGCGCGGCCTCCGCCAGCAGCGGCGTCACAGGAGGATTGTATACGGTGTCCATGACGAACTGCCCCTCCCTCAGCACGTGCGGGGAGACGGACATCTCCTGCGGGAAGCCCTTCATGCCCATCGGCGTGCAGTTGACTATGATGTCGTACTGCTTCTCCTCGGCCACCCTGCGGCCGACAGCTGAGGCCCCTGGGAACATCTTGCACAGGTCCTCCGCCCTGCCCATGGTGCGGTTGGTGATGTCCACGTCCGCTCCCTGACCTGTCAGGAATGTCAGCACGGAGCGGGAAGCGCCCCCGGCGCCCAGTACCAAGGCGCTGCGCCCCTTCACCTCCATGTTGTTGCGCTCGAACGTGCGTTCGACGCCTATGACGTCGGTGTTGGAACCGATCAGCTTCCCGTCCTCGTTGACCACCGTGTTAACGGCCCCGATCTTCGCGGCCACGGGGTCCACGCGGTCCAGCAGGGGGATGATGATCTCCTTGTGAGGTATGGTGACGTTGAACCCGCGGATGCCCAGGGCGTCGACCACGTCCAGGAAGTCATCCAGCTCGTCCATAGTGGTCGTGAACTTGAGGTACGTCCCATGGACGGAGGCGGCCTTGAACGCGGCGTTGTGAAGGGAAGGGGAAACGGTATGTTCCAACGGGTTCCCCAATATGCCGACCACCATCGGCTCCTTTCCCAGCCACTTGGCGGTGTCCAGGTCGAACTGCCCGGGCGCGGTCTCCTTGCCCGCGGATGGCGATACGTATTCCAGCACGCTGCCCATTCGATGGGCCAGGACGCGGGTCACCATGCCCAGCTCCCCCATGCCTATGACCGTATATCGCTCCCGAGCCAGGCTGAACCAGTAGGTCGCCTCGACCAGCTGCGACAGGTCGTGCATGGTGCGCACGGCGTAGGCCGCCTTGGCCATGTCGGAGCGGGCGGAGCACTCCACCAGCGCCTCTATCACCCTGGCCACCGAAGGCGTCTTCTTGAGGTCGTGATAGGAGACGATCACCTTGGAGGGTTTCAGAATATGGGAGCGGGAGATGAGGGGATGGCCCAGCTCCAGGTCGATGTCGAAACCGGCCTTGGCCGCCCGCCAAAGGAACTCCCACTTCTTCTCCATCGGTCCCTCCCAGGCGCCCCCCT
>Ga0209269_1001472_pt1 | contig 12391 bp, 7 predicted proteins | sample MTBAKMMethaMetaG_FD_187455 | JGI IMG/M metagenome (GOLD analysis project Ga0209269, IMG submission 187455) | Enrichment culture microbial communities from Arthur Kill intertidal strait, New Jersey, USA, that are MTBE-degrading - MTBE-AKM (Arthur... | ecosystem: Environmental > Aquatic > Marine >... | reverse complement strand
GCGGACACTCTCCTCTCAGCCTGTTGGCAGGCTCCCCGTTTTTATGTTGATTAATTGAAGTATAGGCGCAAGGAGTACGTTTGTCAAGTTACGCGAAAATCTGAGTTATCGCACTCTGCGCTTCCATTCATCCTTTACCTGCAATTCACGCGGGCTTTCACCCGACTCAAGCGTCAGAAAATCGATTAGCAGCCGGTGAAACCGGTTGGTCTGATCCAGCATGGGAAAATGCCCAGAAGTCTCGAATTGAATCGCGTGGGATAATGCGGGTAATTGTGAAAGCTGGTCTTCTGAAGGGGGTAGCACAAAGCTATCCTGTTCACCATGCACGAAAAGACATACCCGCTCGCTTTGTGACCAAAATTCCGTCAGCAAACCATCTTGCAGGCCATCCAAAGATGCCTGCAAAACGGTTTTATCCGCTTTCGCGGCGTCACTCCGAATCGCGTCAAACTCGGTTTCCTTGGGAACAATTAAATCAGCCAACTCGGAATTGGTGGCTGTCTTTGCCTTAGGATTTATGGAGGTAAGGTTAGCAGGACAGGCAATCGTCATCACCCGGTCAACATACTGCGGGTATTGAATGGTGTAATTGAGTGCCACCAGAGCACCCAATCCATGCCCGATTAATGCCACCCGGCCAATTCCCATTTGCTCCAAAAAACCATCCAACAAAGCCATTTGACCATTGAGCGAATAAAACTCCGCAGCCCTGGTTGTTTCTCCATAGCCCCAAAAGTCAAGCGAGTAAGTGCGGTAGTTGACAGAAGCCGCCTGCATTGCGTCAATCCAATATCGCCATGAGCCCACCCAGCCATGCAAGAAAATGACTGGTTTGCCCCTTCCCAAAAATTCGTAATGGACTATCTGTCCGTCTAAAAGAATTGCGCTCATCTAATTCAACCGGCTGTATTGATCAAGTAATTCAGAAATGCGTTTGGTTAATTCATCCGGGGCGAAAGGCTTCAACAGATACTCGGTCGCGCCCGCTTCAAGCCCTTCTAAAATCTCTTTTTCCTGTCCCTTGGCAGAAAGAAAAACAACTGGAATATGGTTGATTTCCGGATCCGATTTAATGATCGCACAGGCTTCATATCCGGTCATTTGCGGCATGCGCACATCCATCAATATTAAATCAGGAAATTCAGTTTGCGCCGCTTCAACTGCTTCCTGCCCATTCTTTACCGTTACCACGTCAAAACCGGCAAATTTCAAAGTAAATTCAATCAACGCGCGAATATCGGGTTCGTCTTCAGCGATTAAAATCTTCTTTGCCATATTCATTTTTCCTCATTGTCGGTTGGCAGACTGAAGGAAAAAGTGCTTCCTTCACCTCTTACACCGCTGCTTTCAAACCAAATTTTGCCATGGTGCATCTCCACCAACGTTTTCGCAATTGCCAACCCCAAGCCCGTGCCAGCCGTTCCCAACACCAGAGGATCGGCGCCGCGGAAAAAGCGTTCAAAAATCCGGCTTTTATCCGCAGGGCTGATGCCAATTCCATTATCCTTAATATCGACGCGCACCATCCCCTCTCCCGCGGATATAGACACCAGAATATCTCCATTGGCGGGGGTATAGTTATACGCGTTGGATACCAGACTATGCATTACCTGACGCAATCTGGCGCGATCTCCATTGACCTCATGAATGGCGTCCGTCAGCTCAAGTTGAATATTCATCGCTTTGCCTTCATCTCGCGAGCGTTTCAACACATCCGCAACGACATCGGCCGCCACTTCCGCTAAATCAACTGGTTGGATTGTTAGCGTCAAGCGGCTGGTCTCAATTCGAGAGATATCCAGTAAATCATTCACCAGCACCGTCAATCGCGAAGTGTTATTAGCCACGATATCCAGGAAATGTCGCTGCTGATCATTTAATTCCCCAGCTGCGCCCATTAACAACACCTGCACATAGCCCTTGATTGAGGTAATCGGAGTGCGCAACTCATGGCTTACATTGGCGATAAACTCCGATTTCATCCGGTCAATCTGAACCTCGTGGGTAACATCGCGAAATACGGAAACCGTACCCAAGAAACCACCCATAAAAAATACTGGCGCAGCATGCACCGCCAGGGTTCGCCCGTTATCCAGCATCACTTGTTCAGCAAAGGTCTCCCCTTGATAATGCTTGATACTAATGGACCACGCCTGAATGGTCTCAATCCAACTTTTTTCTGCTTCCTGCGAACCAATTAATCCGCTTAAAGAATGAATTGTCTTTCCCAGATAATCTGTCGCGCTGATCCCGAAAATTTCTTGGGCAGATTTGTTCATCAGGGAGACGCGGTTCTGGCTGTCGGTTACCAGCACGCCATCCGCCACGGCCTCAAGAATGGCTTTTGAGCGGTTCGATTCAATTTGCTGTTCTCGCAGCATTCGGCCTTGTTCTTCTGCCGCCTCCCGGATATATTCCACAAAAGTCATGTTATTGAGCGCGATACTGATCTGCCTTGCACCCGCTTCCAACAATTTCTTTTGCTCCTCGCGGAAGAAACCAGCCTGGTCGTGCGCCAGCATGGTTACCCCCAACAATTCGGAGCCTAACTTTAATGGTAATACCAGCAAACTTTGAAAATGAGGTGCTTCTTCAGCTTCAATTTCTCGCGATACCATCTCCCTTTGAATATTCTCGACAGATATCGTTTCCCCTTGACGAATCACTTCCGCATAGAGTTGTTCTTCTATCCAACGCTGCGCCTTTGGCAATAAGCCATCCCACCGCAGCAGGTTCTCACCAATACTGAAGGTCTGCTGCGGGTTCAGCGTTCTCACGATCAGGCATTGTTTCGCCCCAATGGGTTGGTTAAGGACCATCAATGCCCGATTGATCACTTCAGAAACATCCAGGCTGCGCGATAGTTCTTCACTGAGCCGCAATAGAGTTTCAGTATTTAAATGCTCCTTGGAAAGCTCTTCGGTTCGCTCGCGCACTTTCTCTTCCAGCGTCTTGGAAAACTGGGTGGTTTCTTCATACAAAGTAGCATTTTGCAGCGAGATTGATGCCTGATTACAAATGGTGCGGGCCAGCTCAATCTCAGCCGGCGAGAAACGCGTTGCGTCTTTTCTCATTGCCCATATCCAACCGTAGAATTTCTCCCCGGCAACCAAGGGCAAAATTAACAATGATTGAATCCCGATCTGGCGAAAATATGCCTCATACAACGATTCAATCTCGCGATCCATCTCAATTTGATGATTGTTGTAGACACCTGATGACAGTTTGAGGCGCGATAAAAGCTGACTGACCGGCAATCTTTGAGACCTTTTGCTCAAATATGCGGGTTTCTCCAACAAAATCATTGGTTGATCCTCATCCAAATCAGCCACACAAGCGTGATCCACCCGCAGTGCTTGCCTGATTTGATTAACGGTCAACTCAAAGATTCGCTCGCTATGCAAAAGCATGCCCAATTCGCCTGAAAACTGGTTCAAGAGCGCCAGGCGTTGATTCTGCTCGTCCAGATCAGCGGTCCGCTGCAGGCTCTCCTCAAACAACCTGGCATTCTCAAGCGTCACAGCGGCCTGGCTGGCCACGGTTTGCGCCGCTTGGATATATTCCGGTTGGTAGAATTCCGCTTCGCGTTTTTCAAGTGCGATCACACCAATCAGCTCAGATTTATAAACTAATGGAACACCCATCCAGGAAAGATAATCCGATTCGACCAGGGCATGGAATCGAGCGTCCTTACGCACATCGGCGACAACCAGCGGAGTTTGACTGACCAGCATCGATTGAAATAACTGGCTATCTGAAATATCTACCGAAATCCCCCGGCGGCTTTCCAGGTCATTAAACCCACGCGCATCTGAAATGACCAATTGATTTCCATTTCGCAGCCACAACGTTCCGGTGTCAAATGGAACCACTTCTCCCAACAAATCGAGCATCGCTTCAACCAGCTTTTTGCTATGTAAAGAACCGGATAACAAGCTAGCGACATGGGTAAGCGATTGCAACTGAGCGGCGCGCTGTTCGGTGGTGGCGAATAATCGGGCGTTTTCCAATGCCAGGGTGGCTTGTTGCGCGAAAGATTGCAATACAGCTTCATCGGCGCGGGTGAACGCATTAGAAGTTTCAAAATTATCCAGGATGATTACTCCGATAATGGCATCCCCAAGACTCAGTGGGGCGGCCAGACAGGAGAGCGGCACCGGACCACCGGTCGCGTGGCGATAATGGATCAAGTTTTCTGCGCTCAGATGATAATCGCGAGAAAAATCCACTGCTTCGGCCATGTATATCTTTTTAGAAAGATAAACCCGCACCGGCAAAGGCAAACGCCCAGAATCCTGGTTTTCCACATCTGCGGGTAAAGAGAAGCGGATATTAAGCAAACTCTGGTTATCACGGTATCCATCCGCGACAATGGGCTGCAGCCAATTGGCTTCCTTTTGCCAGGTAGCCACCCATCCCGCTTTTGCTTCGTGGATGGTTTGAATGGTACTGCTGACCAATGTTTCTAGAATTGCCTGTTGATCAAGGTTGCTGATCTTACGCGTGAATTCAAATAGCAAGTGCAGTTCTTCGAGACGCCGGCGGGTCTCTGTAATCAGGTACAAATTTTGCAGGCTCACGCTCACCTGCCGGGCAAATTGCATAAACAATCCCCGATCCTGCAATTCAATGCTTTTCTGGGGGGTACTCGTGATCAATAACAAACCGGCATCACAATCCTCACTCACCTTAAATGGGAGCGAAAGGAAACTCCTGGCTTTGAGTCCGCGCATCAATGGCGATTTAGACCATGCGTCTGCGCCTTCCTGATCATTGGCAAAGTAGAATTCCCCTTCCAGCAACGTTTCCCTCAGGGGATTATTCTGACCCAACAATGCTTCAACTGACATTCCATCCGGAATATCCCCAATAATATCCAATAATTGGATTCTGCCACCATCCCGCAGCGCGCAAAGAGCCTTGTCCATTTTGGTCAATCGCATAAGTTCCAACGCGGTTACTTTCAACGCGTTTTGCAAATCTGTCTGCCGGCTTACTTTATCCGCGATTTCTTGCAAACTTTGAATCAGAATCATTTCTGATTCCCTTCCAATACCTTCTGGATGGATTTCTTCTTCCTGTTGGTCAGGTTGATTGCGGTGACTCAAAAATAAATAAGCCGCCTGGAGCGCAATCAGGTTTAATCCATCAAACACCCGCCGCCCTGGTCGATTGCCGTCTTTTGGGCTATCCAGACTGATTAATCCCAGCGGGTTCTGATCCAAATCCATGATCGGAACCAGCAACATGTCTTCGGCATGCCAGCGTCCGATCATCCTGTTTTTGTTTAAAGGCAATGGGGTTACAGTATGCAATCCTTCCGCGGTTTCCAGCTGTCCATCGAAAGGAATGAAAAAAGCGTTTCCTTGCCGGTAATGCGGTTTTAAAATCGCTTGCAAGCTTTTCCACGACTGCTGTATTCCCTTCAATTCTTGCCAGGTTGATTCAGGCAAACCGCTGCTAAAAACTCGTTTGAGTAACCCGCTTGTGGGATCATACTGGCTGATCACTACCATCTGAAAGGATGTAATCTCTCGAATATCTTGAGTCAGCTGGCTAAACCACGCATCCGTGTCGCGTCTAGGGGTTGTCTCTTCTGAAGGATATGTCAGCCAATTGATGGCTCGCTGGTCCAGGGATATGGTTCGCTGGTTATCATCCAGGAAGGATGAGTCGCTCAGGCCACGCAATACCACAGCCGTTTGGGTTGCCAGCGATTGGGCGATGTCCACGCTGGTCTGATCGAATTGGTGAGTCTGCTTGCCATGCATCGAAAACAACCCCACGGTTTGATTTGCATGCAGGATTGGAACGAGCAGCAAGCTCTTTATATCCGGGTGAAGCGGATCTGTTGCTTGTGAATCCACCTCATCGATCAGCAGCGTCTGTTTTTCTTCCAGCGCTCGCAATTCAACTGGCAACAGCTGTTTGGGGTGTGCTTCTCCGCTGGATAACCACACGCGCAGGCTTTCACCCCCAAAACCGCCGCGATCAAACAACATCAAATTGCCACAATCCGCGCCGGTTCCGTGGATCATCTCACCCAAAATGGTTTGGGTGATGGTAGTCACATCTTGAGATGTGAACGATTCGCGATTGATGCGGTCTATCGCTGAAACCTGCTGTACCCGGCGGCGAAGGTTCTCATCGGTTTGTTCAATTAAATAGGACTGCTCCACCACACTGGCCAGCTGCCCGGCAGCGGTAACCACCACCTGCAAATCACCTTGATTAAAAAATCCCGGTTCGCGGCTGCCCAACCAAATTTCGCCCACACCGTCTTTGCGCACAACCAGGGGCACTACCACCGCTGAGCGCAGACCAAATGCCTCAATCAGTCGCCGGTAAAATGGGATAACCGCCTTCTCTTCTTGCAAGTCTCCAGAATACAACCCATGCTGGCTTCCGGTCACGGTAAACGGGTATTGAACATCTGTGATTTGAATCGAGGTATCTTCTAGAGGCAAGGTTGGCAGATCTTTAAGGCTGCCATAGTAAGAAGTCTGGTGAAAAGTAAGTGATTGCTGTCTTCGATCCACCAGGAATATGCCAGCCACATGCGGGTGAATTAGATTGGTTAACTCGCGCAATGAGAAACCCAGCACTTCATCCAGTGTCGCGTCAGAACTGGCCAGGCTGGCAATCCGGCGTAACCCTTCTGCCCGTTGGGCGCGCAAGCGAGTTTGTTGAACCAGCGCGGAGTTTGCAATCACCGGTGAAACCTGGCTGGCAACATTGGACAGCAATTGCAGCTCATCGTTCGTAAAGGGCTGGCTTCCCCGCCGGTGATTGGCTGCCTGAATATATCCTAAAATACGTCCACCGCTCAAAAGAGGAATTAATACCGTTTCGCGAATGCTTGCTGCCCGCGCGATCATTTCCAATCCAAAAGATTCCCAGCGCGGATCACTCATCGCATCATCGCTGAACAAGACATCCTGGTCTAACATTACTTTTTCAAGCGGACTATTCGCCGCAATTTGCACACCATAATTCGAAACTACCTGAGCCGGTATTCCCAAAAAAGGAATTTGCGCGGATAACAACCGGTCATTTTCGTTAAAAATCAGAAATCCCAAAACATGAACATCAATCAGGGGAGCGATACTTTCTAAAAGTCTTGTGAACACTTCTTTTGGATCGCGCATGGAGCTAAATGCGCGTGACAGATCCACCAGGTTGCCCAATTCGTCCGCGCGGCGCTTTTGAAGATCGTATTGCTGGGCTTTGTAAATTGCTACAGCCGCCTGCTCGCCCAGCAAGCGGATGATTTCCAGGTCGCTTTGCTGGTATTGTCCCTCTTGCAAGGCGCCCAGCTCCAGCGTTCCCACTGACCTGCCATGCAAAGTCAACGGCATTCCTAAATAAGAGCAAATATGCCGATCGCCAACGAGCGGTACGGGTTGCAGTTTTGCGATTTCTTCAGCTGAAATAAACAACCGGGCTTGTTTTGATTTGACCAAAAAACCTGGATTCCCTTCCCCCGGCAGGTAACGGTCAAACAGTTGTTCCACATGGCGTTCCCCCTCAACATAGCCACTAAACAGATAAGGGATTAATACCTCGCCATTTTGTTCCCAGACACAAATCTGCAAGTAATCCACGGCGACCAATTTCTCATACGATTCCATCACGGCCTGTAATGTGTCGACTAATCCCAATCTGGAGGTCATATCTCGGCTGAGATCAGCCAGGGTTTGAAGGGATGCCAGCACAGGTTTTTCACCCTCTCTGGCTTGAATATTCACCCCCGCGGATCGCAATGTCAACAACATGCCCGGTTGAGGTGTTTGAGGAAGCCAATAAGATACACCTTCAACCAGTTTGCCGTTTACCACAAAACTCAAACGTGACTCTGCCGCACATAAATTAAAAAGGGCATCGGTGGGTCTGACTGCGCGCGCCAATCGCTCCAGGTTAGCGGCTTCCTTGGTCTGAATGCCAAATAACTCCCTCGCCTTGGGATTCAACCAGGTTAATTTTCCGCCTGAATGAACCAGGAGGACCGCATCCAGTTGATTATGGTCTGGCGCAAAGGATTGCGGCCGGGCAGGGTTCGGCACGGGACGCTCCCGTCCGCCAAATCTTATAACCAGACGCGCCGCCAGCCAAAAAAGTAACCCCAGTCCTATCAGGCTGACCCCTATGGTCAGGGAACTCCAATCAATCATGGATCTTGATTCCTGCTTTCGTTAGGATCAAAGGGCTTGTTTTCGCCGTTCTTCCGCGGCCAATTCCGTGATTTCGCGGATATCTGAAAACGTATGAGTTTCAGGCGATACCACTCCGATCGCCATTTTCATCAATGGCGCTTTTTGCACTTCCCCATTCGATTGTTTCAGTTGAACAAACCCCTGTTGCCGGTCAATAAAATTGTAATGCGTCAGTACTTCCTGGTTAAACCGGGTGGAGATATTCGCTATTAACTGGTCTGCGCGTTCATATGAAGTGATGATCACAAAGTTATCGCCCCCCGCGTTCCCTAGAAAATCATCGCTTGTGCCTTCCTGATCTAATTCTTCCCCCAACAACATAGCGGTAAATCGCAATACGTCGTTGCCAGCAATGAAACCATAAGCATCCTTAAACGCGTCAAAATGTTGTAAGCGGATATCCAAATAAGACCATGCGCGTTGGCGAATGCAGCGGCGCAATTGATCTTCAATTAACCGCCCGGCTGGCAAGCCGGTTTGCGGGTCTGTCAAACTTTCCCGCTCAGATCGGGCAATGGCATTTTGCACACGTAATTTCAACTCTTCAATGTCAAAAGGCTTGGTGACGTAGTCATCCGCGCCTAATTCCAGGCCGGCCAGTTTATCACTGCGTTCGTCTTTTTGAGTTAAGAATATCACCGGGATGTGGCTGGTACGGGTGTTCATGCGCAAATTACGGCAAACTTCATACCCATCAATATCGGGCAGCATAATATCCAACACAATCAAGTGCGGCATCCCCAGGCGGGTTTTCTCTAATGCGTCCTGGCCGCGCGGAGCCAAATCCACTTCGTATCCCTGACTGTTGAAATAAATCCGCAGCATATTCGCAATGTCGACATCATCCTCAACGATTAAAAGCCGAGCCTTATTCATCATTCACTCCTCCACCCAACCAATTTGCCGGTTTATTACGGTAAACAGATCGCTTTGCTCCCGGTCATGGATGTCCACCGGTTATTCGATCCGCGATTTACCGTGTAATCTCACATTAAAACAATCAAACTAACCCTACCAGGTTTCCAATGCGCGATCCCCCTGGCGCGGATAAAGACGCCTGTGTAAATTTGCTGCCTTCAAATGGTGATGGTCGCTGTCTTCATAATGCACATCTCGATCGATGATCCGTCTTTCGCTTGAAGCGACCAAAACAACATCTGACTCAATCATCCTTGCCGGATAAATAATCATCCCCGATCCAATCCGGCAGTTATGTCCCACACATCCGCCCAAAACAGATTGGTTGGAGGGCTTCAATTCTCCATATCCATCCCGGGCTTTAATGGTGCCAGAGAGTAAGTTAAAATCGGTGAAAGTATTTCCCGCCCCCACAAACGCATTGCGGCCGATAACGCACATCTGCAGGCAGGTATTTTGGGCGACCATGCTGTTATCCATTAATGTGGTCATGAATAATGAAGCCCGGAACGGAAGAAAAGTACCGTCCCCCACTACCGAAAGCATCAAATGGCATCCCTGCGAGACATTCACATTGTCGCCAATGATACAATTCTCAATCACAGCCCCGGCGTTAATGGTCACATTGTCGCCGATCGTCGTTGGTCCGTGAATCACCGCGGATGGATCGATTACACAATTTTTACCCATCTTCACCACACCTGAGCATTCCAAAACCTGCTTGCCTTCATACAAGGCGCGCGTCAATATGCCCAATTTGAAGAACGGGTCCGTTTCCAGGCGGGCCTCAAAGCGTGCCCCCCGGCCAAACAATCCAAACACCATATCCGTGATAAAAATATGCACCCAGCTATCGATTGAAATCAAACTTCGTAAAGGCACCTGATATACCAGATCCCCCTGTTCACTGGCCATATATGTGGGCACGTGATAGTAACCAATTTCCCTTGACTGTAAATCAATGATTAAAGGTTCCGCGCCGCTTTCTGGTCCGCGCGGGTAAAACCACAAATCTGCCAGGTACAGTTTTCCCGCCGGGGTATAGGAACAGGATAAGGGCAAACAATGTTCGCGAAATGCCGGGTCGTCTATGGAAAAGGCCGCTCTTACTGGACGCCCCCGTTTTTGAGCCGCCTCAATAAAAGCGGAAAAGTAATGTTCATCAAAGAAAAGATTATCCCGGTAGACGATGCAAGCCTGGTTGGTTTGCGGAAGACGGGCATCTCCAGGTAGTTCCAGCTCCCGAGTAATATAGGGCGCCAAAACATCCCGTTGATGAAGCCATAATGGTTTATTTTGGATGCGAAGATCACGGGCTGGCTCATTGAATGGCTCAACCTGCTTTTCTGAATGCAAAATGATCTTCAGCATCTTGGATCCTTAACCTTCCAAAGGTTGTTTTCGAATCAGCAGCTTGCAAGTCTCATCGCCGAGCAATGCGCAACTGGCAATGTTCACCAAGTGCACGCGCCCGCCACTGGCCCACAGCATGAATTCCTGTAACAACCCCTGGTTGAAATAACACATATCCATGCCTTCGCGGCTCATTTCGCGCCAAACGCAACCATCCGCGACCCAGCTCCAGTTGATTTCATCCTCTTGCACGCTTACGTTGGTGCCACACAAATCGCTCAACTGATTCATCAGCGTATTCAAACCTTCTTGAATGCGAGAATTTTTAGGCAATAACCGAAAGCGCTGTGAAAACCATCCCAGCTCTTTGCCATTTTCTTGAAGGAGCACATTAAAAGCGTTTCTCCCCGCCTGAATGGAAAGGCCTTTGCCGCCTGGTTCGCCAAACACATTTTCCAGGGCGGCAAACAATTGCTTTGCCTGAATCATTGAATCTTTTGTTTGTTTATGGGGCTCTGCACTGACCTTCGCCGCGATGGCTATCGCCTTGATTTCTTCTTCCCCCACAGTTTCTTCCAGGCTTTTTAAAATCCACTGGCAAAGCCGGTCATTACAATTAATATGGGCAGTCATTTCCATTTGATTATCCAGCCTTCTGGTGTTGATTCTTATTGGTCTAAAAAGTCTTTTAACGTGTTAAGGAAAATGGGCGGTTCATCCAGCATGATGAAATGCCCCGCCTGCGGAAATCGTTCAATCCGCGCGTGAGGCACTCCTGCCAATAACGGCTTCCACTGTTGTGGGTGAACGATATTATCTACATCACCAAACATACCCATCACCGGAATTTGAATTTGGTTTAGCCGCGGACGTAAATCTGTCCTTCGCAGTGTGGCGATCGAAATGAGAAACGATTCCAAAGTAGTTCGAGATAAATCCTTATCCATTAAATCAGGAAAGGTCGGGTCACTACAAATAAACGGGGAAGCCAGGCGCATAATCGCGCGGAACAATGGGAAAAAGGTGAACAAGAACCTGGCATTGAAAGGAATCCCTGCCAGCTTCAAAGGAAAAGCCAGCGAAGATCCGACAATCGGCGATCCAATAATGACCACTTTTTCTACCCGCTGGGGATACTCCAACGCCACCGAAAGGCTTACCGTGCCGCCCATGCTATGCCCGACTAACGGCGCGCTGGTGATACCCAGTTGTTCCATGAATTGATTGACAAGGCTTACAAAATCTTGCACCTTATAGGTACTGCGTTTGCGGCCAGATTCACCGAATCCCCAAAAGTCAAGCGCATAGGTGCGGTAATTCTGGCCCAAATAGGTCATCGTTTCCCGCCATAAACCCCAAGACCCAAGCCATCCGTGCAGCAAAATTACCGGGCGGCCGCGTCCATAAACTTCATAATGTAGTATGCCTTGATCGGTGGTTATGGAAGACACTTTGAAATCTCAACTCAGGCTTTACCAGATTCCATTTCAGACTGTATGGTAAACAGCAGCTCTAAAAGAACTGTTTTTACTTTTTCCTTTTCTAAAGCTACGCAGGGTAATATCTTCACATGCGAGTCCAGCCTTAAAGCAACCCGCATATCTTCAATGTCCCATGCGTCTGGCGAATCTTGTTTGTTGGCAGCCACAACGTAAGGCGTGGGAGCGTATGCCTTAAAGGTTTGCAGGATGCTGCGCGCTTCGCGGAACGTTTCAGGCCGGTTGCTGTCTACGACCACAATAAAGCCCAGCATCCCCTCTGACAGGATTTCCCACATAAAATCGAAGCGCTTTTGCCCTGGTGTGCCGAACAAATAAAGAACCAGATCATCATCAACAGTGATCCGCCCAAAATCCATCGCCACAGTTGTCGTCTGCTTAACTTTCTCTGCTTCCGCGGTGATC
>Ga0209269_1001471_pt1 | contig 12396 bp, 10 predicted proteins | sample MTBAKMMethaMetaG_FD_187455 | JGI IMG/M metagenome (GOLD analysis project Ga0209269, IMG submission 187455) | Enrichment culture microbial communities from Arthur Kill intertidal strait, New Jersey, USA, that are MTBE-degrading - MTBE-AKM (Arthur... | ecosystem: Environmental > Aquatic > Marine >... | reverse complement strand
TCCGCGGCCCAAAAAAGGTGCTGGGCGGGCCGATCGGCTTCGGCTACGCTGCCGAAGGCGGGAGGAAAGCGGTGCGGGCTGCGGCGGCAGGCTTCGATCACCTCCTCCAGGGCTCGCCCTCCGCGGCCCTCGACTCCCTCCTGGGAGGTGGCGAGCCCGCAGGACAGGCCGACTACACGGCGATCGACCGCTGGAGCGTCCTCGGCGCCGGGGTGGTGCAGCAGCACCCGCTCTTCCCCCGCGTCATGATCGAGCTGGAGACGGCGCAGGGCTGCTCCCGCGCTTTCACCGGCGGGTGCTCGTTCTGTACCGAACCCTTCTACGGCCCGCCCCGCTACCGCTCCGCCGCCGGGGTCGCTGCCGAGGTCGGGGCGCTCAGCGCCGCAGGGGCCCGTCACTTCCGTCTCGGCCGCCAGCCCGACCTCCTCGCCTACGGGAGCGCGGGCGGCGCCGAGTTTGCCCGGCCGCGGCCCGAACGCATCGAGGCCCTCTTCACAGGGATCCGTGCGGCGGCACCCGACCTGCTGACCCTCCATATCGACAACGTGAACCCGGGCACCATCGTCCATTATGAGGAGGAGAGCCGCGCCGCCCTTGCAGCGATCGTCGCCGGGCACACCCCGGGCGACGTCGCCGCCTTCGGGATGGAGACCGCCGACCCTGCGGTGATCAGGGCGAACAACCTCAAGGCGCTCCCGGACGATGTTTTCAGGGCGATCGAGATCGTCAACGAGATCGGCGGCGGCAGGCGGAACGGCGTTCCCGACCTCCTGCCCGGCCTGAACTTCGTCTGCGGCCTCGCCGGGGAGACCGCCCAGACGTACGACAAAAACCGGGCCTTTCTAGAGCGGGTCCTCGCCTCGGGCCTGATGGTGCGGCGGGTGAACATCAGGCAGCTGATGCCCTTCGCCGGCACGCGCGCCTACGACGAGAACACCCTCGGGCAGCAGGACGCCGCCTTCAGGGCCTTCAAGGAATGGACGAGGACGAAGTTCGACCTCCCGATGCTCCAGCGGGTCTTTCCCGCGGGCACCGTGCTGCGCGATGTCGGGATCGAAGTGAGCGGCAGGACGAGTTTCGGGCGGCAGATGGGCTCGTACCCCATTCTCGTCGGCTTCCCCCTCGCCCTTCCCGCGGGTGCCGGCACCGACGCCGTCGTCGTCGGGTGGGGGATGCGCTCGATCACCGCCCTGCCGGCACCGATCGAGATAAATACGCTGCCGCACGCGGCGATCGGCCACATCCCCGGCATCGGAAAGAAGATCCTGCCGAAGGTGCTCGCGAAGCGCCCCTTCACCGACCTCGCCGCCTTCAGGCGGGTGGCCGGTGAGACGCCGCTGGATGATTATTTTTCATTTTGAAAAAGGGTGAGCACGTTATAGGGGCGAATGTCGGAGAATATTTCAGGATTTTATTTCTTCGCGTCTTCTCGTGAACGGATAGCAGACCGGAGAGTTTCACGCGAAGCCGCAAAAAGACGCGAATTTGGTGTGGGCACATCAGAATTTTATTTCCTCACGTCTTTGCCTGAATAAGCCAAATATGGCTATTGTTGCGGTTTCAGTCCACGGATCTTTATCCCTTATTTCTATACCTTTAAGAGAGCAAATTCAATCAAATAGTTTTTAATAACTGATAATTTGTGATATCATACAATATAAAAAATACAAAACGTATATTATATGTTACAAACCATATTCACGAAGGCGCATAATATGGCGACAAATACCGGCAATGGATATCGTAAGGGAGCAGTGAAAAAGACAAGCCAATTTAAAAACCCTGTAACCGGATTGAATTGCAAGAGAGATGCAGAAACAGGGAGAATCAAGAGTTGCAAGACAACGGGAGGGAAGTATAAGGGGGTCAGGAGAGAGTAGCATGGCAGGGCTATTTGATGATAGAACTGACAAAGAAAAGACGCGGGATGCTCTCACTGCGGCCAAAAAAAAGAATATAATGGATTCAGTGGGGAATAAATGTGAAAAATGCAGGAAAAAACTTCCTCAAAGAAATCTCAAGATTCACCATATTGAAGAAGTAGCGAAAGCTTCGGGAACAAAAGATCTAAACACGCAGAGCAATTTACTGGTTTTGTGTTCTATCTGTCATGATGATGTTCATCATAAGCCGATTCCCAAAAGCACCCAGAAAGGATGGATTCAAAAACGGCCCGAGTCTGTAAAGGCTGAAATTCGGAGTATCTTGCGGAATAGGCCAAAAGTGAATGGTTCAGAGTCGTCAGCACTTATGGTACGTGCGCCGAAAATATCACAGCCCACAATCAAACCAGCGAAGATTGATATGCCGGATTTTTTTGGGCAAAGCAGTTCTCAAAAGAAAAAGAAAAACAATGATGAATGGGGATTTTTCTAAAAAGGCAGCATTTTAGATATCTAAATACTGTTTCTTCGATGCCGCTCCCTGGGGGGCCTGCTGCCCCCCGACCCCCCCGCCGATTGCGATTGGAGCGGGGACGGGCAGACCACGCCAGCCTGACCATCCATCATTTTTCATCGACAGATGCGCCGCCCGGCCCCTCCTCGCATATCCAGGGCAATTGTATGCAGGGGTCCTGGGGTAAGAACCCCCGGTGCATTGGCCCCTCCACACCCTGAAAAATCATCACATCTTCGTATCTGGAGAGTAAGAGTTCAGGAAAATCGAGTAGCCTCCTCCCGGGGGGCCTGCTGCCCCCCGACCCCCCCGCCGATTGCGATTGGGGCAGGGACGGGCAGACCACGCCGGCACGTTCATCCATCATTTTTCATCAACAGATGCCCTGCCCTCCCGCCCCCGCATATCCAGGGCAATCATGCGCGCGGGGGTCCGGGGGTGGCAACCCCCGGGCAGAGGCGGACTTCGAAATTCGTTCTATCGTCTCTTCACATCAAGAACGTGCGGGTTCTGAAAAGTCAAAGAGTCCTCTGCCGGGGGGCCAACCGCCCCCCGACCGCGCCCTCACGCCTCCTTGATCTCCAGCGTCGTCATGATGTCGGTCCTGGTGACGATCCCGACGAGGTCGCCCCCCTGCTTCACCGGTATCCGGCCAATCCCGGTCCTGGACATAATCTGCATCGCCTCGGCGAGGGGTGCCGAGGGCGAGAGGGTAAGAACGTCCTTCGACATCAGGTCGCGCACCTGCATCGCCTCGCGGTCGAGTTCGGGCGCCGCGTGGACGTCGCCGAGGGTGACCATGCCGACAAGGACACCCCGGTCCACCACCGGAAAGCCCAGGTGCTTGGTCTCGTACATCATCCGCATCACCTCTGAGACCGGGAGTTCAGGCGGGACGGTCTGGACCGGCGAGGTCATCACGTCGCCGACCGTGACGTCCTGGAGCAGGAAGTTGTAACGGACCATTGTGGCCTCCTGGTTCGCCCCGATGTAGATGAAAAAGGCGATGATGATCAGGATCGGGTTGAAGACGAGAAAACCGAATATCCCGAAGAATACGGCGAACCCGCGGCCGACATCAGCGGCGATCCGGGTCGCCTGATGAAGGGGCATCTTTTTTGCAAGCCATGCCCGCAGCACCCGCCCGCCATCCATCGGAAATGCCGGGAGCAGGTTGAAGAGGAAGAGTATGATGTTTAACAGGGCGAGGTAGCCGAAGAAAAAGATCAGGACACCGCCGGTCGCCGGGGTCACCTGACCGCCGACGACCAGGGCGGCAGCGGCATAGGTGACGGCCCAGCACACAAGGCCGATCGCACCGCTCGTCAGGGGTCCGGCAAGCGCCATCGGGAGTTCGATCTTCGGGTCGGGCAACCCCTCCTCCATCGAGGCGACGCCGCCGAAGATCAGGAGGGTGATCGAGTTGATCTTGATCCCCTTCGACCGGGCCACCAGCGAGTGGGCGAGTTCGTGGACGAGCACCCCGGCAAAAAGGCCGAGCGCTATTGCTGTCCCAAGAATATAGGGTGCGGCCCCGCTGACAAAGAGCGTCATCGTGATCTCGGTGCCGAAGAGGCCTGCGATCAGTTCGGTCGTGAGGAGGATCTGCGAACCGATGATCCATGCGAACAGGGGGATCACCAGCAGGAAAGTCCAGTGAAGATAGATAGGAATGCCGAATAAGTGCCCGATCTTGAGGGATCCGTTCATGTGAAATGATAGACTTTTTATCGTTTATAGTCTATACCATGAACCGATAGTAATGAAGACACAGGTCACCGAGCTCTTTGGGATGCACGTATACACCGATAAGGCGATTCTCGTCGGGGAAGTCGACGACGTTCTGCTTGACATCGACGGAAAGAAAATCGACGCCCTTGCAGTGGGAAAACTGAACCCCGAACTCGCCGATTCCAAGGGTCACCGCGGCCTGCTTATTCCCTTCAGGATCATAAAAAATGTCGGGGACATCATCATCGTCCGCCACATTTCGACGGCTTTTCGGAGCACAAAAGACGATAAAAGCCCCTGAACGTCCCCGAACCCATGGAGAGCCACGAGATCTTCTCGGCCCTTGCTATCTACCCCCCGGTCTTCCTGCGCCTTGACGGCCGCTCCTTCCACCGGCTGACCCGGACCTGCGAGAAGCCCTTCGACGCCCGGTTCCATGCGGCGATGACCGGCACCTGCAGGCGATTGCTTGCCGGCAGCGGCCTCAACCCCCTCTTCGCCTATACGTTCTCCGACGAGATCAATCTCTACTGCACCGTCCTCCCCTTCGGCGGGCGGGTGGAGAAACTCGACTCGGTCGCCGCCTCCTATGCAGCGAGCGCTTTCACCCTGGAGTACGGCTGCGACGAACCCATCGCCTTCGACTCCCGCGTCGTCCCTGCGACGCCCGAATACGCCCTCGAATACCTTGCCATGCGCCAGGCCGAGGCGTGGCGGAACCACATCAACGCCTACTGCCAGGCGGCCCTGGTGGAGGATGGGCACACGCCCCGCGAAGCGGCCGCAATGCTGCGGGGGATGAAGGCCGCCGGAATGCACGATCTGATGTTTGCGCGGGGGGTCAACCTCACCGAAACGCCGGCGTGGCAGCGGCGCGGCACCCTGGTCAGATATGGCACCTATACAAAAGAGGGGGTGAACCCGCGGACCGGGGAGCGGGTCACCGTCCAGCGGCGCGGCGTCGTCATCGACGAAGACCTGCCGCTCTTCCCGACCCCTGAGGGTCGGGCCTATCTCTTCTCAGTCCCTGGCCTGTGAGAGGCCCATCAGCATCGGCACGCCTTCGACCTCCCATTCAGCAGTGAGTTCCCAGGCGCCCGAGAGGGCAGCGCCATCGTGGACAGCAAGCGAGGACGCCCGCACCTCGCCGCTGACGAGATCGGTCATGCGGCTGACGAGGTCGGCAACGCCTGCATCGGCGATCGCGATCTCGACCGCGATGTTCTCGTCCACCTTCAGGTCACGCTGCCGGCGCATCTCCTGGAGACGGCGGACCACCTCGCGGGCATATCCCTCGGCCTCGATCTCCGGCGTAAGGGTGACGTCGACATAGACGGTAGCGTCGGGCATCGCGGCGGCAAACACGCCTTCAGGGACCTCTTCAATGAACGTCACCATCTCGGGCGTCACCTCGTAATCCCCGGCGATCGCCTTCCCGTCGGCTTCGAGTGCGGCCTTCAGGGCGTTGCCGTCTGCCCCCTCGATCGCCCCTTTCACCTTCGGGGCCTCCTTCCCGAAGCGCGGGCCCAGCACGCGCATCACGGCCTCGGCCTTCCAGCCGATACGTTCCCACCGTCCGGTGACGACGGTGACCACTTTCGCGTTGGCGCGGGAGGCACAGAGTCCCGAAAGCCTGGCGACAGCGTCCCGCACCGCCGGGGCGTCGGTCACGACCACGACCTCGCCGACCGGCCAGCGGAGTTTCCGCTTTCCGTCCTGCCGGGCCGTGGCCACGGCATCGTCGAAGGCCTGGGCGACACCCATCGCGGTTTCAAGGGGCGCGTCGATGAGGGCGCTGTCGGCCGCGGGCCAGTCGAGCATGTGGACGCTCGCCGGATCGCCCTCACACCGCAGGTTCCCGTAGATCTCCTCGGTGAGGTGCGGGGTGAAAGGAGCAAGGAGACAGACGAGCCTGCGGAGGACGTAGTAGACCGTCTCGTAGGCGTAACGCTTCTCCGGTGCGTCCTCTTCGAGCCACATTCTGGGCCTGACGATCTGGAGGTACCACCGCGAGAGGTCTTCGAGCACGAAGGTGATGAGAGAACGGGTGACCCGGTGGAGGTTCAGCCCGGCGAAGTCAGCCTCCACACTGGCGACAAGGCTGTTGACCCGCGAGAGGATCCAGCGGTCCTCGTCCGGCATCAAATCGAGCATCCGCAGAACGGCCGTCTCATCCCAGTCTCCGCCTGAGGTCTGTGCGGGTGCGAAGTTGTCCAGGACCATATAGGGCAGCGGGAAACGGTAGACGTTCCAGAAGATATTGAGGGCCCGGTTGACCGTCTTCACGCCTTCCCAGTTGAACTTCATATCGTCCCAGGGTGCGTTCGCCGAAAGGACGTAGAGGCGGAGGACGTCCACCCCGAAGGTCTTTATCACTTCTTCCGGGGCGACGACGTTGCCCAGGCTCTTGGACATCTTCCGCCCCTCGGCGTCGAGGGCGAAGCCGTGCATCAGCACCGATTTATAGGGGGCCCTGCCGAAGGCGACCGTCGAGGCGCCGAGCTGCGAGTAGAACCAGCCGCGGGTCTGGTCCTGCCCCTCGGTGATGAAGTCCGCGGGCCAGTATTTCTCGAACGCCTCTTTTTCGCCGGGGTAACCGAGGGTCGCCCACGAAGCCACGGCTGAGTCGAACCAGACGTCGAAGATGTCGGAGACCCGGCGCATCGTCCCGCCGCAGGTGCAGGGGATGGTGACCGCATCGACATACGGGCGGTGCGGATCGGCGACTGCCTGCCCGCTCGCCTCTTCGAGTTCGGCGACGGTCGCGATCACTCGCCGTGCATCGCAGGTGTCGCACTGCCAGACCGGGATCGGGATGCCCCAGTAGCGCTGGCGCGAGATGCACCAATCGCGGGCCTCCTTCACCCAGTCGTAGAACCGGGCGCTGCCCGCCCAGTCCGGGTACCAGGTGACCTTCCCGACCTCGTCGAGAAGTTTGTCCCGCATCTCCGAGGCCTTGATGAACCACTGCTCGGTGGCCCGGAAGATGATCGGGGTCTTGCACCGCCAGCAGTGGCCGTAACGGTGGGTGGTCTTCCCCTCGTGGAGGAGGCAGGGGCCAAGGGCATCCATCACCTGCCGGTTCGTCGCCGGGTCTTTGACATAAAGCCCGTCAAACACCCCGGCCCGTTTTGTGAACCTGCCGGTGCCGTCGACCGGGCAGAGTACGGGAAGATCGTATTTGATCCCGGTGAGGTAGTCATCCCAGCCATGGCCCGGTGCGGTGTGCACGAGCCCGGTATTTTCGAGGGCCACGTAGTCGGCGAGGACGACGTGGTGGGCGATCTCCTTCTGCGCCGGCACTGAAGCGGCGAGTGGGGACTCGTACTCCATCCCGGCGAGGTCGGCGCCGGTGACCGTCCTGAGAACGTCATAGTGCTGGTACCGCCCTTTTCTGAGCACCTCCTCGACGAGCGCCTCGGCGATCCAGAGTTTCTCCTCGACGCCCTCTTTCCGGGCGGCGACCAGGGCGTAGACGATCCCGGGGTGGGCGGCCACGGCGACGTTCGCCGGGAGCGTCCAGGGCGTCGTGGTCCAGATCACCAGGTACTCGTCGTCGGCCCCCTTCACCGGGAACTTCACGTAGATCGAGGGGTCGGTGGCGTCGTCGTACTCCACCTCGGAGTCGGCGATGGCGGTCTCGCACCGCGGGCACCAATTCACCACGCGGTGACCCCGTTCGAGCATCCCGTTCTTCTCGGCCTGCGCCAGGGTCCACCACGCCGCCTCGATATACTCCTTTTTAACGGTCTGGTAAGGGTTGTCGAAGTCGAGCCAGATACCAAGGGCCCTGAACTGATCAGACATCACCGCCATGTTGGTGAGGGCGAATTCCCGGCAGCGCTCGATGAACCGGTCGATACCGTAGGCCTCGATGTCTTTTTTCGAGGTGAAGCCAAGCTGGTGCTCGACCTGCACCTCGATCGGCAGCCCGTGCATATCGTAGCCTGCCCGCTCGATGACGTTCTTCCCGCACATCCGGTGCCGGCGGAGGACGGCGTCCTTGATGATTTTGTTCCACGCTGTTCCCAGGTGGATGTGGCCGGTGGTGTACGGGGGGCCGTCTACAAAGAAGAACTGCTTGCCTGAACGCCGCAGATCTTTTACCTGAGCATAGGTGTCGGCGGCCCGCCAGAACTCCTGGACGCGCCCCTCGATCGCCTGTGCATCATAACTGCTGGTGACTTCCTTCACCTCTATCCCTCTGCACGCCCCCGCAGGGGGCGGATGATCATGCGTAGTGTGGTGGGTTGTGACAGACAAAGTAGTTTTTCAATCGGGCGCGCACCGACGACGCAGTTTTTTTCCTTCAGGCACCGATCCCTCCTCCATGCAGATCGCAATCGTCGGGGCGGGGGAGTGCTCCCCTGAAGAATACGAAGCGGCGGAGACCGCCGGCTACCTGATCGCCGGCAACCACGAGACCCTCGTATGCGGCGGGCTCGGCGGGGTGATGGAGGCCGCATGCCGGGGTGCGAAGGAGGCGGGCGGGACGACGGTCGGGATCCTGCCGGGCACCGGCGGGGAAAACCCGTACCTCGACGTCGTCATCAGGAGTAATCTCGGTCATGCGCGAAACGCCCTCGTCGTCGGGTCGGCCGACGCCGTGATCGCTATAGGAGGGAAATTCGGCACCCTTTCGGAGATCGCCCTCGCCCTGAAGATGAAAAAAGCGGTGTTCGGGGTTGGCACCTGGAAGATCGAGGGCGTCTTCCCCTGCGCCACACCCGAGGAGGCGGTGCTTATGGCAGTACGCGCCTCGCGCCTGTCTCGCTGACCCTGTAGCCCCCCATCTGGAGGAGGGTCTGCTTGAAGGCGTCCGAACCGATCGCATCGACGCAGGCGCGCACCCGCGGGTCGTCCATGGTGTCGGCGTGCATCGCCAGTTCGTAGCGCTCGGTCGCCACCGGGGTGAAGGTGAGGCCGAGGGCCTGCGCGGCCGAATACACCCCCATGCCGCAGTCGGCCTCGCCCGATCTGACGGCAAGGGCGACGCCGAGGTGCGTGGTGAACTCGCGCTCGTAGCCCCGGATCAGGGCCGGGTCGACTCCCCGCTCCTTCAGGAGATAATCGAGGAGCAGCCGCGTCCCCGAACCCTTCTGCCGGTTCGCATACCGCAGGGTCGGCAGGTCGTCGAGCGTGGCGCCTTCACGCGAGATCAGACCCTGCTCCCGTTCGGCGACGCAGACGAGGACGATCTCCTCGTCCGGGAGGTACTTCCGCAGGAAGGGGATGTTGTACTCGCCGTCGGGAGCGAGCAGGTGCATCGGGGCGGCGTGGCACTGCCGCTTTTTCAGGGTGAGAAGTCCGCCCATGCTCCCGACATGGGTGGAGTGGACCTCGACCCCGCCGGGCCTGACGAGATCGGCGAGACGGTCCAGGCAGGGGTCGTGGCTCCCGGTGATCAGCACCGCTTCCTCGGCCTGACGGCGCGGGACCATCAGGCGCGCCCGTATCGTCTCACCGGCCTCGACACCCTCCTTCGCTGCCGGGATGGTCATGACGGCATTCGCGCGGACGGCGCTCATCTGGACGCCGGCGCCGCGCGACTGGGGCACGGCGACCCAGCGTCCGCCGATCCGCCCGGTCGAGAGGAGGACGAACTCGTCGGTGCCGATGTCGGAGTGCAGGGTGGTGGTGAGGGTGGCCTCGACGGTCCCGGCCTCAGGGACCGGGAAACCGTACCGGGCGACGAGCGGGGTGATGATCTCCCGCAGTATGGTGAAGGCCGCAAGCGGGTAGCCGGGCAGCCCGATCACGGGCTTGCCCTCGATCTTCCCGATGATCACCGGTTTTGCCGGTTTGATCGCCACGCCGTGGACGAGCACCTCCCCGAGTTCGGCGATGATCGAGGCGGTGTAGTCGCGCGTGCCCGCCGACGACCCGGCCGAGATGATGAGGAGGTCGTTCTCGCGCACCCCCTCCTGGATCGCCGCCCTGATCAGGTCGGGCTCGTCCGGGACGATGGCGTAGCGGCGGGCCTCAACGCCCAGGGCGCGGAGGTGCGCCGCCGCCATCAGGGTGTTGCTCTCCACCGCCTGCCCGGGGCCAGGGCGGGTGCCGGCCGGCACCAGTTCAGATCCGGTAGGAATAAGCCCGGCCGAGAGGGAGAGCGCCTCCACCCCGGTCACCCCGTAGGATGCGAGCGCCCCGAGTTCGTGCGGGCGGATCCGGTGCAGGGAGGGGAGGATCATCTCGGACTCGCCAATGTCCTCGCCGACCGGGCGGACGTGCTGCCAGGGGGCGACGGCCTTCCTGACCGTATAGGTGCCCTCGCCAAGCCAGACGTCCTCGATCATCACGACGGCGTCGTACTCCGGCGGGACGATGTTTCCCGTGTTCACCCGCACGGCGTCGGTGAGGACGACCGGACGGCTCTCGCTGGCGCCGCGGGTCTCAGCGCTCCGCACGGCGATCCCGTCCATCGCCGAGATGTGGATGGTCGGGACCGAGAACCGGGCGAAGATCGGGGCGGCGGTCACCCGGCCTGACGCCTCCTCAAGGGGTATCCGTTCGGTGCGGGGACGGCACCTGAACGCCTCTCCCAGGACCGCCAGCGCCCGCTCCAGGGAGACAAGGTCGAGGTAGCGCTTCACCACAGGACCACCTCCACCTCTTCGCCCGTCTCGAAGCCTTCACACCCCGCAGGGACGACGACGATGCCGTCGCTCTGCACCAGGGTGTTGAGGAGCCCGGACTTCCCGAAGACCGGGGTTGCGGCGCCGTCCCCAAGGCGGACGCGGACATAGTCCTCCCTTCCTTTCGCCGAAGGGATGTTGGCGGCGAGGCGCGCCCGCACCCGGCACGGGCTGACCGGGGCGCCGGTCATCGCCGCGAGCAGGTGACGGACGACGGCGACGAGCACGATGAAGGCCGAACCCGGGTGGCCGGGGAGCCCGATCACCGGCGTCGTGCCGACGCGCCCGATGATCGTGGGCTTTCCCGGGGCGATGGCGATGCCGTGAACGAGCACCTCCCCCAGGTCGCCGATCACGCCGGCCGACATATCGCGCACGTCCTTCGAGCTCCCGCCCGAGATGAGGACACAGTCGCAGGAGGCGGCTGCCTCCTCCAGCACCGGCCGCAGGAGTTCGGGGCTGTCCCGCACGATCCCGTAGAGGTGCGGCTCGCACCCCTGCTCCCGCACGAACCCGGCGCAGAGGTACGAGTTTGCATCCCGCACGCGGCCCGGCGCCAGGGCGGCCTCGACCGGCACGACCTCGTTGCCGGTGGAGATGATTCCGATCTTCGGCACCCGCCGCACCGGCACCTCTGCGACGCCGGCGGCGGCGAGCACCCCGAGGTCCTGCGGGGAGAGACGCCGCCCGAACGGGAGGACGACGCTGCCTGCGGCGAAGTCCTCATCGCGCCCGAGGACGTTCTCGCCGGGTGCGACCGCCCGGTGGACGAGCACCTCGTCTCCGGCCCTCTCTGCGTACTCCACCATCGCGACGGCGTCCGCACCCGGCGGCATCACCCCGCCGGTCGGGATGTACCAGCAGCGATCGGGCCCGACGCTCCCCGCGGGCGCCTGCCCCATCTCGATCCGGCCTTCAAAGACGAGCATCGCCGGCATGGACTCGGACGAACCGGTCGTGTCCGATGCCCGCACCGCATACCCGTCAACCACCGAACGGTCGAAGCCCGGGAGGTCGCCGCAGGCCCGGACGTCCTCCGCGAGGACGCGGTGGAGCGCATCGCCGATCGGCACCATCTCATCGCCGATCGCCGGGGCGATAGACCTGACGGTCTCCACGGCCCGGGCGACCGGGACTACCTCGAGAAAGAGACTCATTTAAAGCAGCCCAGCTGACAACCGCGGATCTTGATCTTCGGGTCGTGCCGGTTGCAGTAGCGGGCGATGTCCATCTTCGGGATGCCATACTTCTCGCTGATGGCGAACGCCTCTTCGCACCGGATCTCGGTTGTGATACCGCTCTCGGCAAACGCTTTTGCGATCAGATTTTCGTCCATGATGATGTGGTTGCCCTGCAAAAAGATAGCGTTTCCTGTGGCGGGCAACCCTTTTGCTCCTGCGAGAATAGATCAGGATCATGCATATCGCCCTCATCCACTCCCGCCTCGACCCCGCGGGCACGAACCTGGCCCGTCGGATCCGCGCTCTCCTCGACGAGCGGGAGGACTGGCCCCTCCCTCGTGCCGCCTCCCTCTCCTTCCACGAGACCGGCGAACGGATCATCCACGCCGAAGGGGCCGACGCCGATCTCATCATCTTTCTCTCCAGGCACACCAGTTCCCACCCGGTGC
>Ga0209269_1001469_pt1 | contig 12408 bp, 13 predicted proteins | sample MTBAKMMethaMetaG_FD_187455 | JGI IMG/M metagenome (GOLD analysis project Ga0209269, IMG submission 187455) | Enrichment culture microbial communities from Arthur Kill intertidal strait, New Jersey, USA, that are MTBE-degrading - MTBE-AKM (Arthur... | ecosystem: Environmental > Aquatic > Marine >... | reverse complement strand
TCTGACATTTCGGCGACCTTGCATCGGGCAATGACCCTGATATTCGTAACCTCGTTATATTTTGCCCAGATATAGGCAATTGGGATCGAAATAGAGAGAGGATCCCCGAGAAACTGACTTATCGCCTTTTTTAGGAGATACTTCTCCAGTTCCTTTTCAAAGGCCGAAATCCTTTCTGCTGCGATATATTCCACAGGTATCTTGGTGAGAAACTGGTAGGGGGTCTGCTCCAGCTCCTTCAGCGCCCCCTCAATCGTCCCTGTCTTCATCAGCGAGAGGAGTTTTTCTGTATCAAACTCGGTGCTTCCTTTGATGAAATACCGTTTCGCTTCCTCACGGTCAATCCGATCCCGAATCACCCTCAGCACAGTTTTTATGTTGGTGATATCGATTTCAGCGATAATCATACGTTTAAGAATGCGGGCATCGTCCGACTCGTCGGTCTTTACTGTGGAAAGGGCGTCCTCATAGTAGAATGTGTCAAGGGCATATTCGAGCACCAGCATGTCTCTGGTATCAGTAAATTCTTTAAAGTTGAGCGTCAGGGGCTGGGCGTACACGATACCCCATGTGGCGAGGAGATCGATGACGGTTTTCACATCAGGCTGTTTTACCAGCTCGATGAGGGCTGCTTCATCAAGCTCCCCGGCCGGGATCAGGCATTCGAGGATTTCTGACGGGTTCGCCTGAATTTTTTTGCCCCGAAGGATGGTTTTGATGTTCTGGATGTCCCAGCGGTGGAGGATGATAGTGAGAAGTGTTTCTGCGTCTTCTCCCTTGATAAAATTCAGAATGGTTCTGAACGTCCTGACAAGGTCTTTACGGATCGCGACCTCAATGCGTGTAATGCCAGAAAAAAGCACCCCTGCCTTCTCCAGTTCCTCCCTGTACGAGGTTTTTTCAAGTTCCGCAATAAGGGACTCAAGGTCAGGCTTGTTGATAAGTTGCTCGAGGAGTGATCGGTCAAGCAGGCGACTCTTCATGGCCCGTATTCGTGCATTGACGTACGCGTACTCCATCTCACTCACCGAACAACAGTGAGAAAATCTCAGGTCTATAGATTTCTTTCGCTTTTTTAAGCCGGGATTCGAGGGTATTGAAGATAACAAAGCGTTCATCACGGGTGTATACGTTCAACCCTCCGGCGCAGGTTAGATCAGTGACGATCTGATAGTTTCCTTTTGATTCATTCAGGATTTCCTTCCAGAGCGCCTCATCCCTTTTGTCGATATGAAGAACGATATCGCTATTTCCCAAATCCCTTAGTGCCTCACCCAGCAATACTTTCAGATTCTCCCTGTACTGCGGGTGTTCGCGAACAGATGCAAGATGGTGGGGTGCTTCATCGAATACCTTCTGGAAGATCTCGCTTTTTGTTTTGGCGACCTCCATGCGACTTTTTTCCCGTGCTGCAGAAAGGAGTTTGTTTCTCTGAATCTCAACCGACTGCTTCGCATTATCGAGGAGCCGCTTTCTGATTGGCTCGTCTTTGGCCTGTGCTTCCCTAATAATTTCCTCTGCCTCGGCTTTGGAGCGTTCCATTATCTCGGATATACGTTCCTGGCCGCTCACCTCTACAGCCTTGATCAGATCATCAATTGCCATGGGTTCACCCTTTCCGGTTCTGCAGTCCGGAGTGATTCCGTTACCATATAATTCTCGCAGTTATTTCCCGGTTCACACCAGCATGATCATGATCATGGATGCGACTACAAAACCCAGAATGACGAGAGTTTCGGGAATTGCTACCAGAATAATCATCAATCCGAATGTTTCCGGTTTTTCTGCAATCGTTCCCGCCCCCGCTGCGCCAATCTTTGACTGTGCAATCCCGGTGCCGAGCGCTCCAAGTCCAAATGCGATGCCTGCCCCAATGGGGATTCCGAAATCAACCATACACACTAGCCTCCTTACAAAGCGCCGCCCTATGCACAGGCGGCACATCGTTTTCATGATACAATTCAGGCCCGGATACCGCGTTCTGACAATGGCGGCATCCGACGATAAATTTTACCAAAATCAAATTGGTATCCGTCATTTACATGGAGCATTCCCCTCCCGTACGTGTTCCAAGAACTATTGAAATAATGGATAGCCGCTGCCGTTTCACAGCGATTTTCCCCCATTTTCCTTCTTGAAAGGTTTATACATATCGCCGCCGCCTTCGTAAAATTTAGAGTCGAACTCGACCAGATGCAACCGGAAGGAGTGGAGGAAGGGACTGAACATGGCGAGAACGATGTTGAGCGTGTGGAGAAGCACCGCTATCAGAATTCCTACGAGCGCCACCTCCATCATGCCCCCCAGTTTATTGGCAACGACAGCAAGGATGACGGATGCCGTGCCGATTGCCATAATACGGGCGTACGAGAGGATGTTTCCTATTGTGCTCATAATCTCAAACGTGCCAAAGACACCACCGCCAATGACGATGAGGGGTATGGCGATGATTATCAGGACTGCCCCCGTCGTAATCAGTGGGGCGGGAAGCGCCAGTGCCGTTGCTGCAATCACCAGTATGAGACCAGTGATCACGATCATCATACCCGTTTTTTCACAGATATGTTTCTTCGCCTTGGCCACGTGACGGTTGCAGCTTATCTCGGTCCAGGAGTTCACAATTCCAATAATGAGCCCCAGAAATACATGGAAGACGCCGATAGCGATAGACAGGAGGAGGAAGGGAACAATGGCCTCCATCCGGTTCAAGGTGACGCCAAAAATAGTCATTGGCTCAAGCCATCCCATCATCTCGCCCAAATCACCAAAAAATTCCCCGTACAAATACCCAAAGAAGATGGACCAGATTGAGGCAATGACCAGAACACTCATCAGATGCTGAAGCCAGTCCCTGTCGGGAAATTTCCACTTCATGATAAGGCCGAATGCAAGGATAATCAGCCCATATCCGATATCCCCTACCATGATCCCGAAAAAGAGCGGAAGAAAAATTGCCATAAGCGGACTGGGGTCAATTTCTGTGGATCTGGCCGGGCTGACGACCTTCATCAGATACTCGAACGGCTTGACGAACCGGGGGTTATCATAGAACGTCGGGGCATTCGCCATCTCATCAGGAGTGAGGGTCAGTTCATTGACCAGTACCCGCCCCCCGAATTCATCTTTGAGTGCCGTCCGGGTATCATTGAGAGATTTCTTCGGAATCCATCCCAATATGACAAATGTGTATTCTGTCTGACCGATTTTTGAAAAGACACTCAATTCCTGGTTTCTCTCTTCAAGTATCTGGTGTAAAGCTGAGAGTTCCATGTACCACGTGGAAGAGATTTTTGCGAGTTCCGCGTTCACGCGGGCACTTTCATCCGTGGCGGTGGTTTTTCCCGCATCAATCAGGGAAAAGATCTCGTTGAATGGTTTCCCCAGATATTCGGGCGGCAGTCGTACCTCATTCACATTCTGGGTAAAGACGAAATTATGTACCTGTTCCGAGTACCGCTTGTTAAAAATCGTGACCGCTGCGATTGTTGTTTCATCCACTTCAGCGGAGAGCAATTCAAACTGGTTCCTCGTTATTTCTGTAAGGGCATTCCGGATGATATCGATGATGTCCTTAAATTCCCTCTGGATCAGGAGAACGGTGACTTCGAAACCTTCCAATACAGGCAGACTGCTCTCAAGCGGCCGAATCTTGTCGATAATCTTTTCGTACCGGGTGAGGTTGGTGAGGGTGATCTCAAGATCACTCTTTTCTGTTGCGAGCAATTTTGTGACCGGTTCCAGCTCATCAATCACCGAATTTGCACGGAGGAGAAGGTCTTCATGACTTTGCGCTCTCTGGGTGGAATATATATTGAATACTGCCTTTTCATCCACCCTGATTTTTGGAAGCGTGAGGAGGATGCCACCAATCTTTGTGAGTGCAGCAGCGATATCCCCGACCTGCTCCGCGGTCATTTTCTTGAGGCTGATTTCTCCCGGCCTGACCTGCGTGGATGCATCTTCAAGTTGCACTGTTCCCTTGGCGTACAGTAAATCCAGTACATTATGAAGGTCTTTCTTCGGGCCAATCACCTGGATTTTCATCATTTTCTGAAGCATGGCTCTCTACCCTGACAGCACAATGGTGACAATTCTTTCGACTGCATGTGGCACATTCTTCTCTCCCTTTTCGCGGACGACCTTTACCTCCTCCTTGGCCACAGCCTGAACACGATCTGCCTCCGCGCGGATGTGTTCCAATTCCGTCAGGAAAAATTCGTTTGCTGCTTTTTTTCCTTCCGCTTCTGATGTCGTTATTAATGCCAGGGATTCCTTCTTGGCTTGCTCAAGCGTATGATCGGCTTCGTTTCTGGCCTGATCAACCTTCACGCTCATTTCAAGTTCTTTTTCCCTGATTTGCTTTAATAAAGACTTATCCTCTGCCATGCCACAATCCCTTTCCATCCTTGAGAGCCAGCATCATACCATACGTCCCGAATTCATTGAACGTCGCCCGATCCATGTTGCCTCTCCTTTTTTGCCCTTTTGAAGTCTTAATCGCAATCAGAAGTTTTCTTGCTCTTCTGTGTCAACCCATCCCCGAGCAATCATTACTCTGACCCGATGTCAGAACAGGAGTTCTCTCTTTTTCCAATCCAGGCTCCTCTTCATCTTTCATCCTTCAACCGGTTACATGCCATGCCTGTGTTTAAGGAGGGCAGATACTCCGAACTGGGGGGTTGTATAATCGGTTCTGCCGCCTGATCCTTTCGCCGCTGCTATGCGCTCTTCACACCGCCTTAAAGCCAGCTTTTTCAATTTTTCTAGCATTTCCGTGTTTGAAAGTGGCATACACAGTTCCGGCGATCCTTAAAGACAGGATCGGTGAAGCCTTGCTTTCATCAACGATATACCTTACTATCCCGCCTTCCGTTTCTCGAGAGGGGAAAAAGAACGGGAGCACCAGAATCTTTTGATGGAGAGAGCTGCATCCAGTCACTTCTCATAGAGTTTAAATATCATCCGGAGTATTTCAGGTACAGGCTCATTGATCAGGGACGGGGTCCGGATTATGTTTCGGAATGTGTTGTTTCCCACTGACTTTTCAGGGCATGCGAAGAGGGCCCTCGAATGCGTGACAGGACTGCCGGGTGTACAGGAGGTAATCCTCCTGCATGTTGCCGATTTCAGGGATACCAGCAGGTGGGGGGAACAGGACATTATTGCCGGTGCGAAACGGCATATGGCAGAGGACCGGGCATACCTGACAGCAAAAGGTATCACGGTCCACTGTGTCCTCAGGAAAACAAAGGATGGTAATATCGGGAAGGAGATCGTTGCCGTTGCTTCATCGGAGGGCGCCACAGCCATTGTCATGAGTGCACGGGGGAAGGGTATGGTGGAGGGCATCCTCCTTGGCACGGTGTCCAATTATGTGTTGCGCAATGCCCCAATCCATCTCCTGATTATGCGGTATCGCCTGATTGAGCATCTGGATGAGAAGACCTACACCAAGTTCTGCCCGATGATCCTCTCAAAAGTCGTCTGTCCGACTGATTTCTCGATATTCTCGGATCAGACCATACAGTCGGTATCCGGACTTCCCGGACTTGGTGAGCTGGTGCTCGTTCATGTGGTTAGCAGCGGGGAAACACCTGAAGAGATTGCGGCCGGGCATGCTGATGCAGAAAAGCGGATGGTGCTCATCATGGCTGATCTTATCGGGAGGGGAATTCCTGCCAGGTATTACATCCTCACCGGGAACCCTGCAACCGAGATTAACCGGCTTGCTACTGAGGAGGATGCATCACTCATCGCCCTGAGTTCGTTTGGGAAAGGATGGTTCAGGAACCTCATGCTCGGCAGCACCGCCGCAGAGGTTGCCCGGACCGCTGAGCGCCCGGTGGTCATCATGCGTGGCCGGCTATAAGAGTCCCCACCAGATAAAGAAGATACCAAGGAGGATACCGATGAGTATCCAGAGAGGGAGAAGGATGTGGAGAATCCGGAAGAAGAGAACCATCCACACCCGGATATCCGGTCTTTTCAGGTAATCCTCAAACCAGTCAGGCATATGATTCCTCCGCGGATTCTCTCTTCTCATGCTCCCGAATCACCTGCTTGGTCCGTTTCCTGCGGAAGAGATCTTCCCGTTCCCGCTCTTCAAGGCGCATCTCAATATATCGCCTGGTCTCCCTGATGCGGGGGAGGAGGATATGTTCGAGGGCATTTACCCGGCGCCGGGTCGTCTGGATCTCCAGGGCCAGTCTCCCGACCGTCCCTTCAAGTTCGGCCAGTTTGAGGGCGGCAGCTGCGGCCTTCCCGAACAGGACTCCCGCTTCATCGAGTTTTGATGTGGTCCCGAGGTAACTGTATCCCCGGTGAAAACCAGGCTCTGCCGGAACTCCGATTTCCGGGACCCTGACCCCCATGATAACCCGGGTCCCCATCGACACATCACCCATGCCAGATGAGGAGAGAGCAATCTCCTCGATTCTATTGCTCCCGAGAATCGCTGCCGCTGTTTTCATGGTCATCGCAGCATCGGTCATCACAGCATCAAGCTCCTTTCTCTGTTCCCTGCAGGAATCGACAAATTTTGTGTACTCGATCAGCATGGCATCCAGCTTTTCCTGGAGGAGATCATGGCCCTTTTCTGCTATCAGCTCCTGCTTCTTCAGTTTGAGGAGCTCGATCCGGGTGGGCCTGACCCCGCTGATCCCTTTTCTACTCATTGCTGTCGTTCCTGTGCGCGGGATGGTATCGTTCAATAAAGCGAAGGTCTATCCGCTTCAATTCATCTTCCGGGAGAACAGAGAGAAGATTCCAGGCAATATCGAGGGTTGTGGTGAAGGTGCGGTTCTCGGTGAGCCCCTGGCCGACAAACTCGGTCTCGAACCGGTCACAGAACCGGAGATAGGTGCGGTCGGTTTCGGAAAGGCCCTCCTCCCCAACAACTGCGACGAGGCCTTTTAACCTGATACCCTGGGCATAGGCGGCATAGAGCTGGTTGTTCACGTCAGCATGATCTTCACGGGTCCTGCCGGGGCCGATACCACCTTTCATCAGCCGGGAGAGGCAGGGGAGGACGGCGATGGGAGGGTAGATCCCTTTGCGATGCAGATCCCGGGAGAGCACAATCTGTCCTTCGGTAATATAGCCGGTCAGATCCGGTACCGGATGGGTGATATCGTCATCGGGCATGGTGAGAATGGGGAGCTGGGTGATCGACCCTTCTCTTCCCCGTATCCTTCCTGCCCGCTCAAAAATACTGGCAAGGTCGGTGTACAGGTAGCCAGGGTAGCCGCGCCTCCCGGGTACTTCTTCCCGGGCGGCAGCGACCTCGCGAAGTGATTCGCAGTAGTTAGTCAGGTCGGTGAGGATGACCAGGACATGCATGTCCCTGGTGAAAGCAAGGTATTCGGCAGCAGTGAGGGCCAGCCGGGGGGTGATGATACGTTCTATCGCCGGATCATCGGCAAGGTTGAGATAAACCACGGCATGTTCGAGAGCGCCGGTTGACCTGAAATCTTTCAGAAAAAAACCTGCCTCTTCATGGGTGATCCCCATCGCCCCGAATACCACGGCAAACTCTTCTTCCTGGGAAAGCACCCGTGCCTGGCGGGCTATCTGCGCAGCGAGGAGATTGTGGGGCAGCCCCGCTCCTGAGAATATCGGCAGTTTCTGCCCCCGGACAAGGGTATTCATGCCATCTATGGCAGAGATTCCGGTCTGGATGGGATCCCTCGGGTTTTCCCGCGTGTAGGGATTTATCGGAGAGCCGTAAATGTCACGCAGCTCTTCGGGGATAACCGGTGCGCCGCCGTCTCTCGGGCTGGCAACCCCGTCAAAGACCCGCCCGAGCATGTCCGGAGAGAGGGGGATCTTCATGGTTTCCCCGGTAAACCTGACGCGGGTGGTCTCGGTGTCGAGGTCCCGGGTACCCCCAAACACCTGTACAACCGCCCTTGTGGTGAGGGTCTCGAGGACCTGCCCAAGACGCTTCTCCCCCGATGGCATGGTAACTTCCACCACCTCACCATACCCTATTCCTTCTACATTATCGACAATAATGAGGGGTCCCACGACCTTGGTGACGCTGGTATACTCACGGGATGATGATTCCATGGTTCACACCTCAAGGTCTCTGATCTGCAGTTCCATTGTCCGCATCAGATCTGAAAACTGGTCTTCCTCCTCCTCCGGAGGAATCGCACCCATCCGCGCCAGTCTCCGTTTGACCGGGAGTCCCCGGATCAGCTCTACCATAACTCCTCCGGCAACGGCTTCGGCGGCAAGGGAAAAAAACCGGAACATCGCGGTAATCATGCGGTACTGCCTCGCCGGGTCTGAATAGGTATCAACGGGGTGAAAGGCGTACTGCATGAGGAAGCTCTCCCGGATGATCTCCGCTTCGAGCAGTACCAGTTTATCAGTCTCAGGGAGGACATCAGGCCCTACCAGTTTCACGATCTCTTCCAGTTCATTCTCTTTCTGAAGCAGTGCCATCATCTCCCGTCTGCGATTATCCCAGTCAGGCGCGGTATGCTCATGCCACCAGGACCTGACAGCATCCCCATAGAGAGAATACGAGAGAAGCCAGTTTATGGCAGGAAAATGCCTCTGATATGCGAGATCTGAATCAAGCGCCCAGAATACCTTGACGATCCGGAGGGTATTCTGGGTTACCGGTTCGGAAAAATCTCCCCCCGGAGGAGAGACCGCCCCGACTACCGAAACAGATCCCGTTGAACCCTGACTCCCGCACACGGTAACCCTGCCCGCCCGCTCATAGAAATCAGCGAGACGGGATCCGAGGTACGCCGGATAGCCTTCCTCCCCCGGCATCTCTTCAAGCCTGCCGGAGATCTCACGCATGGCCTCTGCCCATCTCGAAGTGGAATCGGCCATGAGTGCAACATCATAGCCCATGTCCCGGTAGTATTCGGCAATGGTAATGCCGGTATAGACCGATGCTTCCCGTGCGGCGACCGGCATATTGCTGGTGTTGGCAAGCAGCACCATCCGTTTCATGAGCGGCTCTCCGGTTCTTGGGTCCTGGAGGGAGGGAAATTCAGCCAGCACATCAGCCATTTCATTGCCCCGTTCGCCACACCCGATATACACAATGACATCAGCATCTGCCCACTTGGCAAGCTGGTGCTGGATGACCGTCTTCCCCGATCCGAACGGTCCGGGAACAGCGGCCGTACCCCCTTTGGCGATGGGAAAAAGGGTATCAATGATCCGCTGTCCGGTGATAAGAGGTTCAACCGGGTCGAGCTTCCTGATATACGGCCGTCCCTCCCGAACCGGCCACCGCTGGACCATGGAGATTCCGACCGGGCCGGCAGCGGTCTCAATGGTGGCAATGGTGTCCTCGATCCGGTACCGGGCTGCCGGTGCCAGATCACGGATTGTGCCGGAGATGCCGGGAGGCACCATGATCCGGTGGGGAATGGTCGGACTCTCCTTAACCTCCCCAATGATATCCCCGCCGGTAACCTGATCTCCCGGTTTCCTGAGGGGCATAAAGTCCCATTCCTTCTCCCGGGACAGGGCAGGGAGCGACACCCCCCGCGATATGAAGTCTCCCCAACCGGCACTGATGTCCCTGAGCGGGCGCTGGATACCATCATAGATGTTGCCGAGCAGACCTGGACCGAGATCCACGGAAAGCGAACTCCCGGTTCTCTCCACCGGCTCTCCGGGGGTAATCCCTGCCGTTTCCTCATAGACCTGGATGGTGGCTACGTCCTCTTCGAGGGTGATGATCTCCCCGATCAGCGCCTCCCTGCCCACTTTCACGATTTCAAACATGCGGGCACCGATCATCCCTGAAGCCTCAACGACCGGCCCGGTAATCCGGATAATCATACCCTTATCAGCCATGCGATCCCTCACCATCCGTCCCTCCCCCTCTCTCCAATCCGATGGGATCAGACTGGTTGCTTTCTCCCCGGCTTTCGTCCCTGATTTCGATGATCAGGGGATACAACCTCTTTGATTTTCTGACAGCGGAGAGAAACGGCCGTACCTGGTTAGCAGCGTGTCCTGCAAGGAGTATCACCCCGATCTCCGGGCTCTTGAGCCATTCGGTCAGTGCCTCCCGGGTATCATCCGGTCCTTTCGTAATCCGGGCGTTCCTGATGCCGGCAAGCATCATCCCCCATACCAGCTCCTCATCTCCGAGTACTGCCATCTTCATCCGATTCCTCCTTCTGTCACCAGTTCCCCTGAAACGGCTGCGATCGGCATTCTGCCATGGAATGCATGGATGAGCACCCTGAGGTTCCTGATCTCAATAAACCGGGCAACGATGAATCTGATGAGCGGACCTCCGGTCAGGTGGTAGGTCGAGGAGAGGATCCCGACCTTCTTCAGCAGGTAGCGTTCCAGTTCGTGTTCCAGCGGGTGCACACTTGCAGTCTCTTCATACAGGGGAATTGCCGCTGAGATTGCATCAAAGTACTCGGTACCTGAGAGTTGGTGGAGGATCTCGGGAATAGTAGGAGTTTCCAGGAGTTGCCGCATCCGCCAGTCCTCGTAGAATGCCCCGCCGGAAACGATAGAGAGCGATGCCTCCGCCGGGTCAATGCCTTCTGTCCTGGCCCGAAGAACGGTGAGGATATTGGTAATATCGGTGTATATTCCGCAGAATTCTCTCACCGGACCGGCAAGAAGGTTGTCAATCCGCGTCCTGGAATGGTTAATCTCCTGGAGTGTGGTCAGGTCAAGGGCACGTTCCAGCGGAAGGGTGCTCCCCTGTTCGTGGTAGTGGGGGAGGGATTCTGCAAGCGCCTTGCCGTAGATAGTCTCCTGCAGAAGGCTGACAATATCATCGACCTTCTCGGAATGGGCACACCCATCGATCAGTTCAGGAGTAACGATTCCCACCGGGATCATCCGGGAGCGGATAATATCCGGGTGGAGTCCGGCATGACGGCCCCTGATCGCAGTCTTGAGCTGTTCGCTTTCAGGGAGGGAGCGAAACGCAGTAAAAAATGGCCTGATGCTGTCCGGTACTGAATCAAGAAAGAGGGACCACTCATGCAGGTAATACCGGTCCAGAACCTGATCAAGATCCTGTAGGGGGGCTGCTTCTTCCAGTTTCATGTCGAAACCATGATCCTGGATCTTCTCCCTGAGTTCATGAAGGGTGTGGGATTCGGCGAGCGCAGCGAGTTCCTCTTCCCTTACAAAGGGATTTCCCAGGGCCCTGACCCGGGCAACAGGATATGCAAACGAAGCAATGTGGGCCAGGATCCTGAAATATCCCATGAATGCGACCAGGATCAGGAGAATGATCAGCAGAAGGGCAAGACTGCCGATAATGATCTGCCCTGAATTAAGACCGGTCTGCCCGGCAATCTGTTCAAGGATTTCGGACATCCCGTTCATCGGGTCTCACCCTCAAAAAGCACCGCTGCGGCACGGAAGACCAGATCCTTACGCATCCGGGAGAGGCGCCCGGTAAACGTATTGTTCACGGCCACTTTTCCTGATGAAGAGGTGATGACCAATCCCCCACCAGTCCCCTCCAGCTGATTGGAAAACACGAACAACCGGTCCTTCCTCCCTGCAATATTCCTGATGCGGGGGAGATCGCGGGTGTGAACCGAAACACAGACCTCCTCATCCCCGATAAGACGGATTCCTTCATCAAGGAGGGTTTCCAGGATGACGGGGTATTCCGGAGATTCCGGAATACGGGCAAGCTCCTCCCCTGCCTGTTCAAAGCACCGGTCAAGGAGCTCCTCGCGGGTATTCCGCATGGTTTCGCGGGCCTCCATCCGGGCCTGTGCGATGATTCGCGCCACCTCCGCAGCTGTTTCCGTTCTGCCGGCATCCATCCGCCTGTTGTACCGCACCTCCGCCTCCTGCTGCGCCTCCAGGATGATCTGTTCTGCCTGACGGGTTGCAGCAGAGCGTGCAGCTTGTGCCTGATCTCCTGCATCCCGGAGGATTCGTTCCATAATCAGTTCCACACTCATGGGGACCAGTCCTGCCCTCATCCATATATCATAGTGTAAATATCCCCAGCCCGAAGAGGATGAGGATGGCTACCAGGAGGCCGAAGATAGCAAAGGTCTCTGACATGGCGGCAAAGACCAGGCTCCTTCCCATGGCTTCCGGATGACGTGATGTTGCGGCGATACCCGAAGCGCAGGTGATACCCTGTCCGATTGCCGAGAAACCACCAAGCCCTACCGCAAGCCCGGCACCAATCGCTGCAATTCCGACTGAAACTGTCGTAACAAAATCCCCGGTGATGATGCCGGTAAACGCCATCAGGAGTATTGCCACGAGCAGGCCATAGATAGCCTGGGTCTCACAGACCGCGGCAAAGACAACGCCTTTCCCGAACATCGCTTCATTCTCTGACGTGGCAGCAATCCCCGATGCACCGGCGATCCCCTGTCCGATTGCAGAGAGGCCGGCAAGCCCGACGGCAAGTCCGCCACCGAT
>Ga0209269_1001466_pt1 | contig 12428 bp, 9 predicted proteins | sample MTBAKMMethaMetaG_FD_187455 | JGI IMG/M metagenome (GOLD analysis project Ga0209269, IMG submission 187455) | Enrichment culture microbial communities from Arthur Kill intertidal strait, New Jersey, USA, that are MTBE-degrading - MTBE-AKM (Arthur... | ecosystem: Environmental > Aquatic > Marine >... | reverse complement strand
GGCTGCTTCATGACCAAGGAGTGGGAGAAGTATATTCCCATCGTGACCAGCGCTCACGAGATGATGCGGTGTGCTGCGGTTCTCTGTGATGAAGCCCGCGAGCTGGAGAAGGCTGGCGACGGTATCATCAGGAAGCCCCACAAGAAGGACGGCGTTATCGTCTCCAAGACCAAGCTGGTCAGCAAGCCGGAGTAATCCGGACATTTTTCTTTTTACTTTTTCAATCCCGCGGTCCACGATCGCTCTTTCCTCCCGGTCAGACCCGTAAGGACAAGGCAAAAGCTGTCCTCTGTCCGGGCGTTATGTTCCCTGAGATACCAGTGGCTATCCGGGTGAGAATACTCAGGCACGTGATCTGTCAGTTCCAAGAGGGCAATCATTTCCGGTTTCCGAAATCCCGTCCGAGATCCTCCGGCAGGGTGAGAATGACAGGTTCGAGGTGCAGGCGCTCCATGAACGCCGTGTCACTGGTCGATGAAATATTTGGATTAATCCGGGAGATGATCGAACAGAATGAAGAAAACCCGTTCCGGTTCTTTTTTTTATCAAAAAAGACGGACAGGTTGAACGCATAGGTTCCGAGTTCCCGGTAGAACGTGAGGGTGCGGAGCAGCCCGTCCACGAATGGCTCGAGGTATGACGAGAATTCCTCGCAGGTGGAGACCGGGAGAATGCAGCGGACTTCCCGCTCACCCAGGGGGACATGGTGGGCATACCAGAAGAGCTCGTCACCGAATAAATACCGCGGGGAATTCCGTTCACCCTCCACCAGGTCGTCCCAGTATCTGCGTCTGTTCCTGATCAGGTACCGGACGCCTCCGAGGAGGTATTGTTCTGCAATTGCTGGCGGCCGCCGATCCGCGAGACCCTGGAGGTGGGGGTGGACAATACTTGCTCCCGCTGACGGGAGATAGTTCCAGTTGATGCTCTTGTAACCCTCAATGCCGGAAAAGGATTGGAGCTGGCCGGAAAGGGCATCGAGGATCTCGGACCGTGAAAACACCCCTGCATCATGCCGGGTGGTTATGACCGTCACGGTATGCCATTCTGCGAACGGGAACAGGTTCGGGAAGGTCACGCTCTCCCCGACACAGATCCTGCTCCCGTTGGAAAACGTGGGTGTTGCCGAGAAGACCTTCTCCCTGCAGAACGGGCAGTCCGGTGCGGGGGGAGTCGGCCGGTACACGGTATCCAGCCGCCGGTTTATGCGTGCAGGGGATATCTTGCACCGGTGACCGGTCAGCAGTTCTTCCCGGAGCTGGAGGGTATGGGTTCCTGCAGTTATTTCGGTCACCAGAAACATGGTCCTTCAGGTTCCCATTCGAGAACAACCTATTAAAATTCTCTGAAAAAAGGTGAGGTTCTGTTCTGAGGTGAGTCTCAGACGATGTACTTGCCGATGAGGCGGATGGAGTTGGTCATGTCGGGGCCGAGCGGGGATCCGAAGATGACCTGGGTGACTCCGGCCTTCATCAGGTCCTGGCACTTCTGGGCACATTCCTCAGGGGTACCGGCAATGGTGAAGGCTTCGATCTCCTTATCTCCGACGAGACCTCCGACAGCCTTGAAGTCAAAGCGGGAGAGGGCGTCCTTGATCTTTGCTACATTGCCCATGTCGAGCCCGTGGCGCTGCAGGAGCGGCGGCGGGGAACCGGCGGCGATGAAGGCAGCAACGATCTTTGCAGCATTCATTGCCTTCTTCTTGTCCTTGTCGACTGAGATTGCAGTGTAGGCACCGACATCGTGACCCTTCTTTCCGGCAGCTGCCTCAGCCTGCTTGATGATAGGGATGGCGATCTCGAAGTCCTTCGGGTTGGATGCGTTGATGAGCGATCCGTCACCGATCTTTCCGGCGAGCTCGAGCATCTTGGGGCCCTGGGCACCGACGTACACCGGGATGCCCTTCTTTCCGGGCAGCGTGACACCGGTCAGCTTGGCGCCGTCATAGTCGAAGAACTGCATCTTCCCGGTCTTCTTGATCTCTTCTCCGGCAAGGAGCCTCCTGATCTGGATGATTCCCTCCTCGAGGCGGGCGACCGGCTTCTCGCCCTGGATGGCGAGCTTGGGCAGGGTCGAGAGGTCTCCCGGACCGATACCAAGGACGGCGCGTCCGTCAGAGATTTCATTGAGGGTTGCCATGAAGGATGCCATGGCAGCGGGGGTGTCGGTGAAGGTGTTCATGATTCCCGGGCCCATCTTGAGGCTGTCGGTGTTTGCGGCAATCATGGCGAGGGTTGGGTAGCAGTGGCGGTTGTTGTAGTGGTTCGTGATCCACGCAAAGTCGATGTCCTTGGACTCGGCAAGTTTGCAGTAGTTCACGACCTGTCTGACATTAATGTTTCCAGGTACAAATTCTATTCCATAAGACAAGGTTTGTCACCTCACTGTTACATATCGAGCGCAAAATTAAATAGCTTATGATTTTTAGTTTTAGGTTCATCCCGGCTGATACGTATAACGACGGAAACCGTCGTTTCTCCCCCCGTCTCCTCTCCCTGACACCGACAGGGACAGCTGCCAGCAGAACCACCCGTATCCGGTTTCATTGCTGGAAACCGGGACCAGCTGGCGATAGTCTTTTTTTTCACCCCGTGCCATTGGTAATTTAACAAAATGTCCGGTCATCCGGTATTCAGGGCAGAATGGAGATAATATGAGGGTTTTACTTGTTGGAATCGGTGGAGCCGGGTGCCGGATAGCAGATGCCCTCGCCCTCCAGGACATCCGGTCCCGTTCCCTGCGCTGCACAGATGCCGTTGCGGTGGACCGCAATGCCGATGAACTGAATGCCCTGCAGACCATCCCTCCCGGGAATCGTATCTTCTACCAGTCTCTCGATCCCATCCATACCATCAATGCGCCCAACGCGCTTCCCCTCGATGAAATTATCGCCAGGCTCCATTCACTCGACCCCGGTGACATCGATGCCCTGGTGATCGTCAGTGGCCTGGGAGGGGAGATGGCTTCCTTCATTCCGGATCTCGTTGTGCACATCAGGGATCGTATGACCGAACCGGTATTCGGGCTCCTCACCCTGCCCTGCACCCGGGAGGGTGAAGCGGTTCTGGCCCGGGCTGCCGATGCCGTCGATGCCCTCATTCCGATGCTGGATGGCATCTTCCTCTATGACAACGAGCTCTGGTATGAGCGGGCCAGGGCTGATCAGGAAAAAGATGAAGGCAAGGGGGGGGATCTCGAAATCAGGCTCCCGTGGCAGAAACCGGCTCCTCCCGTTCAAAAGATTCCGGCCGGATATGCGGGGATCAACACCATGATCGCCCGGCAGATCAGCCTCCTCCTGCGGGCGGGGGAGGTGAGCGACCGGCCCGGGACCGAGGCTGCCGAGGTCGCACTCGATGCCGGCGAGGTGCTGAACACCATCAGGGGAATGGGATGCATCGCAATCGGCTATGAGCGGGAACATATCCCGGCAGTCAATCCCGATCTCATCACCCGGCTCCGCCCGGTGGGCCATACCATCCAGGAGAGTCATCAGAGAGCGTCACGGATTGTCACCATGGCCAGGAAAGCAATAGGTGAGGGTATCTCTGTATCCTGTGAGCTCGAAGCCGCAAATAAAGCCCTGGTCCTGGTAGCCGGCCCGCCCCATGAACTGAGCATGCGGGGCTATATGACCGTCCGCCACTGGATCGACAGGAGCATCAGCGGACAGGAAGTCCGATCGGGAGACTATCCCCTCAGCGGCACCCGGTTTATCGCCATTCTGATCGTTCTTTCAGGCCTTGACCGGATCCCCCGGGTTGACTCGCTCCGGGAGATCCGTGACGCGATGGAGCGAAAACGGAAATAACCGGCTGACGGGGCGGTACTCCACCCCTTTTTCAGCCGGTCTGGACAATTTTTGAGAATTGTATGTTTCCTGCACCGATCTCGGTCCTGATCGGAATTCCCTTCTCTACAACCGCAGCGACGAAGTTCATGCCCGAATATGAGACGATGGAGAGGCGGTAGGGATCCGAGGGGAGATTGAAGGGTGATGTTCCCATAGTCACCGGGAAGACAAAACCGCTCTTCCGCATCTGCGCTATGGTCTCCCGCACTTTCTTCTCTGCAGCCGCAGGAACCTCGCGCACGTTGGCAAGCGCGGTTCCCGTCCCGGTTGAGACCATGTCATTGACCGACGTGAGACCAGCAGATATAAAGAGCTGGAGGGGATCGATCGTTGTCCCCCGGTATCCAATGAGGTCGACAAACTGGATCGGCAATCCGTGTTCAATAGCAAGCCTCCCCCCGAACGCCATCTTCACCGGGATTCCCCGGCTCTGGAAGACACCGTCCATGGTGATGCTGCACACGGTCATGAGGCCTGTACTTCCCTCAGGAATACGCGAATCGGTGTCGATGACCCGGTATGATGAAAAAAAACCGTATCCGGCCCGGACAACCTCGTCGAATGCTGCGAGGGCCGAATCGAGCCGTTCTTCGGGAATAACGGAGAGGTTGTAGGCGACATCCCCGGTCTGGGTCACCGGATCAAATGTGCTCCTGAAGGCCAGTCGCTCGAGCTTGGAGATGATGAAACCGATACGTTCACCAACGAGGGCACTCTCGGTCTCGGCCATACCGTAGGGCGTGAGTATCCTCCCAAGATTTCCGACTTTCTTGGTAAATCCCATCTCATCCAGGTAGCGGAGGTAGTACTGCACCGCCCGGTCGCTCAGCACAAAACCACGTTCGGCCATCAGTTCCGACAGCCGTTTTGCCCCCATCGGCTCCTGGTGTTCCTTCAGTATCCTGAGGATCTCGATGTATTTTCTCTCGGTTCGTATCATGGGTCACCTGGCTCCGACAGCCCCGGTGCTGTCCTGGTATCTCCCTTCGTAGGACTGGCCTGCTCCTGCAACCTGGTGGATGATCATCTGGACCACCCTGTCATGCTTCCGGATATGAAGCGGTTCCGGACCCATATTTACCAGTCCCAGCGTCAGCTGCCCGCGGAACCCGGGATCCACGAACCCTGCGGTAACCAGGACGCCACGCCTCCCGAACGAGGATCGGGTGCGGAGCGTTGCGGCAAGGTCGGCAGGCAGCCCGACCTGTTCCACGGAATGGGCGAGCATGCAGATACCCTGGGGGAGCAGCAGGTCTTCTGCGATACGGAGGTCATATGATGCCGGCTGCAGGCACTCGGCCGCATACGGCCTGATAACCAGTGCCCCGTCCTGGCTCATCTCTCCGAGCCGTTTCTCAATTTCCCGTGAGGAGAGTATCATCCCATAGAGTAGTCTCCCGGAAAATGCTTAATATCTTATGATGCCAATGAAAGGGACGGATCCATGGGGTAGAGGATATCCTCTTGGGCTTCGGACCCAAGGACGCGGGTTCGATTCCCGCTGGGTCCGCTTTCTTGACCGTAAGATCTGGCAGATCTCACGCCCGGATATCCGGATTTGTAAGCTGGCTTTGCCTGCATCTTTTTCTGGTATCTGACACCGGGGAACGTGATCCGTGAAAGGGAAGAGAGATCATACATCATCAGGTCCCATCAGCGTCAACTTTCAGGTCATGGAAAACGGGTGGCTGGAATCAGGGGATAGTATCACCGGAGAAGACTTCCGGGAAATATCCGAAATTCCCTGTATGTGCAGATAATAAAGAAAGTTCAGAGTCCGCCCCGCCTGCCATGTGCAGGGCCATGACCTCGCTTCCTGAAAAGGATTACTGCCCCCAGAACAGCCACAATGAGTATGCCTGCGATTCCGATGAGCATCCAGTTGATACTTCGGTTCATGGGAATCGTGAGGGAATCAGTCATATCTGATGAATTACCTGTGTAGACGATGCTCGCCAGATGATATCCCTCCTTTTCTGCCAGGATTTCATACGGATAATCAATACGCAGCCGGACCGGTAAAATGCCGTCAGTATCGGTAACCCCTGTCTCCTCTCCGTTGATACTGATCTTTACCTTGGGAACAGGTTTCGATGAGCCCTCGGTGGTCTTCAGGGTGACATTTGCCCGCAGATATGCCAGCTCGGTGACGATGTCCTCTCCCTGGACTGCAACAGTAAGCGGTTGTCTGACCGAAATGTATCCCGGATGTTGGATTTCCATCAGATACTGACCGGCAGTGAGATTCAGGATCGTCGCCCTTCCATACCGGCTGGTTGTGCCTGCCGAAGTTTTTCCGATAAGTATCCGGGCTCCCTCAACAGGTTCTTTGTCTTCGTTATACACCGAGACAAAGATCGTGTAGGGGGCTTTGGTGAGAGGGATGGTGAGAAAGGCGGTATTGCTTTCAACAATCTGGCGTCCGTTATAGTCCTGGTAACCTTCCTTGACTACCCTGATGAGGTAGACTTTTCCCCGTGGCAGTGGAAGTGTGAGCACCCCCTTGGGATCGGTAGTCCCCTGTTCTCTTCCCTCTATCAGTATCCGGGCTCCCGGGAGAGGATCCCCCGACTGGTCATCTTTCACAACGAGAGAGAACCGGTCGGTGCGGAACAACATGGACTGGACGACTTTTTCGGAAATTCCACTCTCGACATCCATACTTGCCGGCTGATACTGCTCGGCATCGATCCTGATCCGGTACGGGGTGTGAATCTGGACCGTGAACCTTGCCGTGCCATTTGAATCGGACTGGATAACACTTTCATACGTTCCACCGGAAAGTGTCACATCTGCCCCCGCTATCGGGCCCATAGTGTCAGCATCATACAGCTGAACGATAAGTGCGATTTTTGACTTCTGCATCTCGACAAAAACCGGGGTGATATTCACATCGAGGTTCCCGTTCCATGTGTCAAACCCGAATTTCTCAATCCGGAGTTGTTCAACTTTCGTCCCCGGATGGTTGTAGTCGAACATACCACCCTCATCGGTCTTTCCCACGAGGGTATTGTTGACATAAACCTGGGCCCCGGAAACAGGGGTGATGTTGCCGTCCGTTTCATAGACCTGAATGAGCACGGGTGCTCCGCAAACCGTACCCTGACAGATCAGTAAAGATACAATGAGAATGACGAGATAAACGCCGAATCTCTGCATATTCAGATATCGTCATTTCACCGCTATAAAGCATGATTGTGCCTGCATGGCGGGAAATTACTCCCACTTCATCTCGTGGGGTACGCGGTCGAGGAGCATCCCTTCTACCAGCACCGGCATCAGGCGCCTTCCCTCCTCGATAGCCTTCTGGAGCCGCCAGTTCCGTTCGGCATAAATGGTGAAGATCGGCTCACCCTTCTCCACCCGGTTCCCTTTTTTGGCATGCAGGAGAACCCCTGCACCGCGGTCGTGGGGTGCTCCGGCATTGCGTGCCATGCTGATGAGGGCCTGGTTGTTCATCTCAACGACATACCCGGTTGCAGGGGCGTTGACCACGAATTCATACTTCCCGGGGAGAATATCATCAGACTTCACTGCCGGATCTCCCCCCTGGATCTGAATAATCTCACGGAATTTTGCGAGAGCTTTCCCACTCTTCATGATATCCATCGCCATCTGGCTTCCTGTACCGTGGGGGGCCTTGCCCGACATCTCAAGGGCGATTCCGGCGATGGCTGCACTCTTCTGGAGAAGCGATCCGGGAGCCTCCGCCCCTTCGAGAATGCGGAGCGCTTCCTGAACTTCGAGCTTCGGCCCGATGCTTCTCCCGACCGGGGAATCCCCGTAGGTCAGCGCACATTCCACCCGCATGTTCAGCCGCTCCCCAATCTCGATGAACTCCCGTGCCAGTTTCCTGCCCTCCTGGACATTCGGGACTTTTGCATGCTCTCCGACCGGAATATCAATAACCACGAGGTCTGCACCGACAGCAAATTTTTTGGCCATCACGCTGGCCAGCATCTGGCCACGGGCGTCGATCCTGAACGGGTACTCCTGGATGATGATGCGATCATCGGCAGGTGCGATGTTGGTGGCTCCTCCCCATACGATCGCACCTCCTACCTTCAGGGTCATCTTCTGGACCTCTGCCGCAGAGAATTCGACCGGGGCCAGGACTTCCATCAGGTCTGCCGTTCCGCCGGCACCAGTGATCGCCCGGGAGCTGGTCTTGGGTATCTTCAGGCCGCTTGCGGCAATGATCGGCACCACGAGGAGGGATATTTTATTTCCCGGAACGCCTCCGATTGAGTGTTTGTCGACGATGGGATGAGTGTGGAATGTGAGCTGCTCCCCGGTTTCTACCATGGCCCGGGTGAGGTGCTCCACCTCGTCCATATCCATGGCATTGATGTAGCAGGCCGTGATGTACGCGGTCAGCTCTGCCGGCGTGAGATCCTCATTCACCACGTCCCTGATGATGGCAAAAGTCTCGTCCTTGGTCAACCGTTCTCCATCCATCTTCTTCTTGATGGACTGGAGCGATGTCGGCCGCTCGGCAAGCCTGACTTCGACCGGATCCCCTTCGACGGCACCAAGCTTCTCATCGGTGATCCGGTAGATACCTACCACTCCCTGTGAGATGAGCGAGGTGGTGGTGTCAACGAATGCCGCTACCGAGACACCGGTTTTTTCGTTCAGGATCTGTACACGGTCCCCGGCCAGTACACCGATGCTCCGGGCATCCTCGATATTGAGCAGCACTTCGCGGGTTCCGATATCGATCAGTTTTGCAGTGAGTTTCATGGCTCTGCAGCTCCGGTACGCATCCGGGTACTGCCGGGATCAGGAGGCTTCCCCCGGTTCATTAACAACTGGGATATCCCCCTATATGCTCTTTTCTGGCCGATCCGGTTGAATCAGTGGCGGATGATCCGGAAAACATGGCCGGCACCAAAATGCAAAGAACCGGAAATCCGTACGGGCCTGCCGGTCAGCAGTAGGGAATGTGAAAAAAAGTGGATTTTTTGTTTAGTGCTTGCGCACGATGAGGAACGCAACGGCACCGAGACCAATCAGGGCAACCAGTGCACCGAATCCAGGCGTGGTGGTCGGTACGGGGGTTGGCACGGTGGTCGGCACGGTGGTCACCGGCGCGGTGGTCGGCGGCACGGTGGTCGGCACAGTGGTCGGCACGAACTCAACAACGTTGAAGAGTGTGGTTGCCGTTACGTCATTCGTGGTCTCGAGACCGATTGCCGAGGCCTGCACGATATACTCATCGGGCTTGAAGGTGGTAGTGTCAACCGGGAAGGACCAGGTGTTGAAGCCTTCGGTTCCCTTGACAACCTTCACAGTTCCTGAAGCACCGCTGAATTCACCGCTGGTCTCTTTCGGGGTCGGTCCGAAGGATGAGGAGTACACCTCGACGAGAATCTCGTCGTCGACTGCCAGGTTGGTGGTTCCCTTGATCTCGAACTTGTCGCCGACCATCTTCTCGGTGATCGGGAGGATCTTGATCTCAGGCACTTCTACCAGGAACTGGAGCTTGGTGTAGGTATCATCGATGGCCGCGTTATCCATTGCGATGGTCAGTGCATTGGCTGCGTCGGATCCCTGCAGGCTGCCCGCTCCGTAGAGCTTGAAGAGGTTGGACCATCTTACCGGGTAGGCTCCAACAACGAAGTCACCCTGGAGTTCCACATCGAAGATGTCATTGTACATCGGGTGCTGGACAACAACGAAGTACTGTCCGCTGGTCAGTCCCGAAGTAACGGCACCGTCAATTTCGTACTCGAAGGTTCCATCATCATTCACACTCTCAGTGGCGCGGTTTGCATAGTTCTTGCCCATAATCCAGATGGCAACGCCGTCTGAAGGCTTGCCCTCTGCAACACCGCGGACATAGATCTTGTCACCCTGGGCGACCGTGGACTGTGAAGCCTGTGCGGTCACGAAGGGCTTGCGGATGATGACCGAGACGGTTGCATACTGAGCTCCGGCAAGGTCTGACTTGGGCCGCTGCTCTGAAACTGCATAGACGGTGTAGGTTCCGGCATCGATGTTGAGGTTGGCGGTCTGCCACTTGTACTCCCAGGTGTTGTCGTCCTGGACATCGGCCTGGGTCCATCCATCAACGAACACGGATCCCCGCGGGTTGGTCAGAGGTGCCCCCTCGGGTTTGAGGTTCGGACCGGTGATGAACAGGTACACGACGTCAGTCTCTGAGTTGGTACCGGAGAGCCGGATTTCCTGTCCGAGGAAGTAGCTCTGGTCGCCTGCCGCGACCACGGTCACGGTTCCCTTCTCGACCTTCACATCGACTTCGTCGGACTTGAACTGCCCGGCGAAGTTCCGCTCAACACGGATGGTGTACTTCTTGTCGTCAGTGTTCGCGCCGGTGATGAATCCGACAGTGCGGGTACCACTGCTGGAAGTCTTAATTCCGGCGTAGTAGAGGCAGCTGTCTGTCGCTGGCACATCCATTGCGATGGTCTTGCCTGCTCCACCCTCATATGCATAGTTGCCAATGGGGTTCGGCATTCCGGTGGATGCCGGCCATCCGCTGCCACAGGGCGGGTCCATGTAGACAGCGTCCTGAGACAATGCGATCTGCGGGGGCGTCTTGGCGGGATCAGTCATCGAGCTGGTTCCCTTGACCCAGACGTAGTAGTACTCGTTCGGGCGGCCGGTAACGGTAACCGAGAACTGGTTGCCGCGGACGACTGTGTCCTTGCTGGCCTCGATCTTGACCGTGTCACCGGAGATGGTAACCGTCTTGAGGGCGGTCACGGTCTTTCCGGTATAGTCGGAGCCGTCGGGAGCCTTGTAGTTGTCCTTGATGCTGTTGAGGGCCAGCTCGGCGGTCACTGTGTAGGTTCCGGCCTTGTAGAGCTTTGAACCTGCAGTGTCAACAACTGCGGTGTTCCATCCCGTGGTGGCTGTTACGGGAGTAACCCAGTACCAGAGAGACTTGTCAACAGTCTTACCGGTCAATGAGATGGGCGTTGTTGCGTTCTGATAGAGAGCTGTATAGGTTGCGCCATCGGCGGTCTTGACCTTGATGGTGACGAATCCCGCTGCGTCGGCACGGCTTGCAACGGAATAGGTGTTGGTCTCGATCCTGAAGTTCAGGAATGAGCCGGAAACGACCTGCTTGCCGGTGACGTCCTTGTTCGCATTGTTATCCCAGACCTTGATGTCCAGGCTCGGGTCAACAACGCTGATAGCGACGGTCGTGGTGCCGCCAATGTACCAGTTACCAGTCCTCCCAACAAAGTCTGCCGGGGCAACATAGAAATTAGTGTTATCAGTTACGGTAATCTGGTAGTTCGGGGCATCAGTGGCAGGGTTAGTACCGGATGCAAACCACGCAATTGTGGTAGGAACCGTAGGTACTGCTGCAGATATATCAAGACCCTGTTCTCCGATGAACACATCGCCTCCTGCTGGAATCACCTGGTTTGCAGCAGATGCCGGAAGAATCAGCATCGCAAGAGCTACCAACGAGATCAGCACGAGGCTTAAGCGCTTAGTCATCATTTGTCCTCCTTACTCATGTCCAATTTTGAACGTTCAATCCAATGCACACGAAGTGAGTCGTAATCGACAGATGCCGAATAACGGTTCATTGTGCTCCATACTCCGAATAACGGAATATGATTCAATATTTGTGGAACACTTAATATATCCTTTTTGGTCGATTACGGGAGAGGACACGAGTGAAAAAGGGATAAAACCGGGGAATGGTATGATTCCGGGCGTATTTTCATTTTTCCGACCAGCCTGATCACGGACACCAGGGGAGTATAAATTCTCCCGTACTGCATCCTCTTTCGCGCATGGCCCCTGATATCTGAAAACAGAGTTGGTCATCCCCGTTTAATCCGTTTCCGGTCTGACACAAGACTAATTCCACTACCTTTACATTGCCCGGTTCGCCATACATACCTGTATGCGGATTATCAAAGCGCCTTCAATCGCAATTGCCCACGAACTGGTGGTAAAGATGGTGCTTGAGAAGGGCCGGGTGCTTGATACCGAGGATGGCGAGGCAACGGTCGAGTATGATGAAATCGCCGTCAGGGTGGAAAACCCGCTGACTGAGCCTATGGTAAGCCCCCATTCGCGGTTTTCGCGGAAATTCATGGAGAAATATGCCGAGGATCTCCTGAACGGCACTTCGGCCGTCTTTGAATATGACTACCATGACCGGCTCTTCAACTGGGGTTACCGGCTCTGTTCGGCAGAAGGAGAGCCCCTCCACATCGACCAGATCGACTATATTGTCCGGAAACTCGCATCGTCCCCGGTCAGCCGGAGGGCTCTTGCCATCACCTGGAACCCGTTCGTTGATGAAGGTCTCGATGACTGCCCCTGTCTCCAGCTGGTTCAGTGCCTGGTCAGGGACGGCCGGCTCACCATGAAAGTCGTGTTCAGGAGCAATGACATGCTCACGGCTGCAGGTGCAAACATGTTCGCCCTGGTACACCTGCAGAAAGCGATTGCCGACCGGCTGGGGATTCTCCCGGGTGCCTATACCCACATATCGCTGGTGCCGCACATCTACTATACCCGCGATGTGAACGACATTGAGCCGTTCTGCGGGAAGGGGGACCGGATCAGGCCCGTCGGCGAA
>Ga0209269_1001462_pt1 | contig 12439 bp, 6 predicted proteins | sample MTBAKMMethaMetaG_FD_187455 | JGI IMG/M metagenome (GOLD analysis project Ga0209269, IMG submission 187455) | Enrichment culture microbial communities from Arthur Kill intertidal strait, New Jersey, USA, that are MTBE-degrading - MTBE-AKM (Arthur... | ecosystem: Environmental > Aquatic > Marine >... | reverse complement strand
TGCGCAAACCGCGTGATGAGATCCATCTCTGTTTCTCTCTCGGCCGGTGGCTTCTGCATCGATCTGATACGGTATTTCAGATCCTCGATGACCTCCGATACCCCCCACAGGCGGTCTGCAAGCCATCCCGATTTATCGGTCAGGAAACAAAGGCTCTCGCTCAATGTTTCGTACTGGTCGATGCTCATCAGAGACTCCATCGTGGCGTAGACGTCCATGTCGTAGCCGTGCGTGAAGAAGTACCCCTTTCCGTCGTCCTCCAGTCGCAGGGTCTTTGAGACAGGGAACGGATAGGTGGCCGGATTTCTCTTCTGCAGGCGGTGGATGTAGTAGTCGTGGTTCCCAACGACATAGTGGAGATTCTTCACCTGCAGCCCGGAGAGTTTCGCGAGAATTTTGCAGTTGGTATTTACCAGCCGTTCCACGGTGGCCTGCTCCTGAGGATCTTCTTTCTTCCTCCCCCCGCAGAAGAAGATCAGTCCGTTGCTCCGCCGCCAGAAGTCGAAGATGTCGCCGAGCAGTACCAGGTGGTCGATCTCCCCGGTATCGCACCGGTTCAGGAACTCGAGAAACCGCTCCTGTTTGCCCTCGTCCTTATGGCCCAGGTGCACGTCTGAAACCGCAACAATCACAGAACATCACCGCCGGACTGATTTCCGTTGCAGGTGATAAGTCTTCTCTTAGGGGAGGAAGCATGGATATCTGGTGTTTTGTATCCGATTTCGCCAGGACTCTCCCTGTGGAATCAGCGAATGCGAGTGATAACATTTTTAGGATAATGCTGGCGTGAACTCATCCGGGGTGATGTACATGGATGTTACTACCGCAGTGCTGTATGTGGTTCTGGGCGCCCTACTGGGTGCAGTCGGACAGGGGACCAGGGCAATTGTCGGGATCAAGAAGAGATCGGATCAGGCAGCGATGAAGAACGAAGAGATGAAGGAATGGTTCGATCTGAATCGACTCCTCTTCAGTCTTGTAATCGGTGCAATCGCGGGCAGCTTCGCGGCTGTGTTCCTGGTCGGAATGGAGATCGATCGGGAGTTCCTCCTGGGCCTGATCGCAGCAGGATATGCCGGAACCGATTTCATCGAAGGGTTCATCGAGACGAAGCTCCCCGCCTGAAAAGCGCTCCTTCGGGTCGGGGAAACAGAGGTTCCGAGGGGTAGGATCTCTCCTGACTCTTTATCGACTCGACCGATCAGGGTTCGTCGGGCACGAGATTGTTTCTTCTCCTTATCCCGGTATGATACAGATTGATAGGCATAGGTGATCCCGGATCGCTTATCTGTTTGATAGACAATTGCCGCCACCGTGGTTTTGCTCCCCGTTATGGGTCGTATATGACACATAACGATAATAAAAAAACTTTCGCTTCGATGGAGAAGAGCGATTTGAGATTTTAAAGATGATGGGACGAGAAATTTTTGAACATGTTATGGGTTACCGGGAATGCAGGAAGAATGATTTATGCCATCTGAATTGTTTTAAGGGGCATTTACAGTCTCATTCCTTGTTTTTTGGCTATTTTACTCATAGTAATAAGATTGTCGCCTTTTCCAAAGCGATACGAAATTATAAATTTTGATATACCTTGATAAAATATATTTAATATGCTTCATCCGTTTCTGTCCGGTCCGAACATACATCTTCTAACACTATTTCTGAGAGGTAATCGATTATGACGAGAAAGAGATATATGGTAAATATCTTTACAGTGTTTATCCTCTGCACCTGTATCATAGCCGGGGTGCAGGCCGCTGAATCATATGAATTTGTCACAAAATGGGGCTCATATGGCTCTGGCGACGGGCAGTTTATCAGGCCGGAGGGAATTGCGGTGGATCCCGGAGGCAATGTCTATGTAGCAGATCCGGGAAATAACAGGATACAAAAATTCAGCAACACCGGCGATTTTATCACAAAATGGGGTGCCCCGGGCACCGGCGCCGGTCAATTTTCGTATCCCAGGGGCGTCGCAGTGGATGGTGAAGGCTATGTCTATGTCGTGGAACAGACAAATAACCGCGTCCAGAAGTTCGATGGAGATGGCACCTACATTGCCACATGGGGTACCCAGGGTTCAGGTGAAGGCCAGTTCGAGAGTCCCGGGGGCATTGCGGTGGACAATGCCAGCAATATCTATGTGACAGATACCGTCAATCATCGTGTCCAGAAGTTTGATTCTACAGGCACCTTCGTTACACAATGGGGAAATCAGGGTGCAGGCGATGGACAGTTCAGATTTCCCATGGCTATTGCAATAGGAAAGAATGACAGTGTGTATGTTGGTGATGAGAATTATCGTATTCAGAAGTTTGATGCAAACGGCACCTTCATCACCAAATGGGGTTCGGAAGGCATGGGCAACGGCCAGTTTACCTACCCACCAAGCGGTGCTGCGGTAGACGATCAGGGCAATCTCTTCGTTGCGGAAGGGCAATATTATACGGGATCCGGCCTGCTGTACCGTGTCCAGAAATTTGATTCTAACGGTACCTTCATCACCAAATGGGGATACCGTGGCTCAGGAGATGGGGAGTTTCAGTATCCAAAGGGCGTTGCAGTGGATAGTGGCGGATATGTCTATGTGGCAGACGGCGAGGCACAGAGGGATTATCACCGCATCCAGAAGTTCTCATCGCTTCCGTTTGCCAACTTCACCGGAGAGCCAACAGAAGGGGATTTCCCTCTTAGGGTGAATTTTACTGATATATCCCGTGGGTCGCCCATTTCATGGTCATGGGACTTTGGGGATGGGAATTCCTCTGTTGAACAGCACCCATTCTCCATCTATACCGTACCCGGCGTCTACAATGTGTCACTAACTGTTGAGAACGAAATCAGCAGTAACACAACAACGAAAAATGGTTACATAACCGTCCTTGACTGGGTCAAAGCGAACTTCACCATGAACATCACCGGGGGTACTGCCCCCCTTACCGTACAGTTCACTGACACCTCCACCGGTGGTCTTGCACCCCCCGACACATGGGAGTGGAGCCTGGCACGTTTTGATGATCCCGAATGGTCGTACAAAACTGACGAGCAAAACCTGAACTACACTTTCATGATACCTGATTGGTATATTGTGTCATTATGGGTCGGTCGTGATAATCTGAGTGATATATATGTATATAGTGGTCAGATTATCGTAACCCAGCCACCACCTGTCACCGATTTTATCGGGTATCCCACCGTTGGTTCTGCTCCGCTGACCGTCCGGTTCAACGACACCTCGGCCGGGAATGCTACACAATGGTTCTGGGACTTTGGAGATGGGAACACCTCAACACTTCAGCATCCGACAAAGACCTATGAGATACCCGGTTTATACACCATATCACTCAATGCAACCAATGATGGTGGAAGTAACAGTTCCACAAAGGAATCCTATATTAACGTCACCAATTTCCCGGTAATCCCTGTTTCTGACTTTATCGGAACACCCACCTCCGGCAGAAAACCTCTTGCCGTTCAGTTCACCGATCTCTCGACGGGAGGGCCGACAGAGTGGTTCTGGGAGTTTGGTGACGGAACAACGTCAACTGAACGGACCCCTCAGAAGACGTACACAACAGTGGGGACCTACACTGTTTCGCTTAATGCAACAAATGTCGATGGAAGCAGCACGAAAATACAAGAGGGTTATATATCGGTTACTGACACCCCGACACCACCGGTTGCCGACTTCACGGGAACGCCTGCCAATGGAACAGCCCCGCTTACGGTGCAGTTCAATGACACCTCAACCGGAGTGCCGACACAGTGGTTCTGGGAGTTTGGCGACGGAACCAATTCAACCAGCCAGAACCCGCAGAAGACCTACACTACTTTGGGCACCTACACCGTCTCACTCAACGCAACGAATGCCGACGGCAGCAGCACGAAATCACGAGAGAATTACATAACGGTCACTGGTGACCCCGTATCACCGGTCGCCAACTTCACCGGAACACCCACCACCGGAAGGGCCCCGTTGACCGTGCAGTATACCGATCTCTCGACGGGAGAGCCGACAGAATGGTTCTGGCAGTTTGGTGACGGAACCAATTCAATCGAGCAGAACCCGCTGAAGACCTACACAACTTTGGGCACCTACACCGTTTCTCTCAACGCAACAAATGCCGACGGCAGCAGCACGAAAACACGGGAGAATTACATAACGGTCACTGATGACCCGGTACCACCGGTCGCCAACTTCACCGGGACACCCACCAATGGAACAGCACCCCTTACCGTGCAGTTTACCGATCTCTCAACCGGGGAGCCTGCACAATGGCTCTGGGAGTTTGGTGACGGAACCAATTCAACCGACCAGAACCCACAGAAGACCTACACACCCGCGGGCACCTACACTGTCTCACTCAACGCAGCAAATGCAGACGGCAGCAGCACGAAAACACGGGAGAATTACATAACGGTCACTGATGAACCGGCGTCACCAGGTGCCAACTTCTCCGGGACACCTAAAAAAGGAATTGCCCCCCTTACCGTGCAGTTTACTGATCTCTCGACAAGAGAGCCGACACAGTGGTTCTGGGAGTTTGGTGACGGAACCAATTCAACCGACCAGAACCCACAGAAGACCTACACAACTATTGGAACCTACACCGTCTCACTCAATGCAACGAATGCGCTGGGCGGCAGTACCGTCACAAAGGTAAATTACATAAACGCCACCGATGTTCCGACACCGGGAAACTTCAGGTTCATCTCAGAGTGGGGATCCAGGGGCACAGCTGACGGAGAGTTCACGTATCCTGACGGTATCGTCAGGGACACTGCCGGTAACATATATGTGGTGGATTATGGGAATGACCGCATCCAGAAGTTCAATAGAACTGGTTCATTCATCACCACATGGGGCTCTTCCGGATATTCAGAAGATGGGGAGTTCAACATGCCGCATGGCATTGCAGTGGATTCCGACAGCAATGTCTATGTTACAGATACCTGGAATAGCCGCATTCAGAAGTTTGACAGCACTGGCACTTTCATCGCCAAATGGGGATCCTACGGCACCGGTGACGGGCAGTTTGACTTTCCACAGGGCATCACCATTGATGCAGACGGCTCCATCTATGTAGCAGATAATGCCAACCAGCGGATCCAGAAGTTTGATTCAAACGGTACTTTCATCACCAAATGGGGTTCCGGTGGTACCGGTGACGGAGAGTTTGACCGCCCACACGGCATTGCAGTGGATGCAGACGGCAACGTCTTCGTGTCTGATGCAGGGAATAACAACATCCAAAAATTCACCAGCACCGGCACGTTCATTACGAAATGGGGAACTGCAGGCTCAGGCGACGGACAGTTCAACGTACCAAGGGGTATTGCGGTGGATTCGAGGGGAAATGTCTTTGTGGCAGATTCCCTGAACCATCGCATACAGATATTTGATACCAACGGAACCTTCCTGACAGAATTTGGTTCGTATGGTACAGGCGAAGGGGAGTTTAACGAGCCGTGGGATACCCTGGTGGATAATGCCGGCAACGTCTATGTAACAGATGCACGGAATCATCGCATCCAGATATTTGAACCCATTCCCGAAGGAATGCCGTTCACCAGCTTCACTGCTCAGCCAACCGCTGGTACAGCCCCGCTGACAGTCACATTCGCCGATGAATCAACCGGAGAACCAACGGAATGGCAATGGACTTTCGGGGACGGTACAATCTCACATGAACAGAACCCAACAAAGACCTATACGATACCGGGCTTTTACACTGTCTCATTAACAGCAACGAATGCAGTAGGAAGCGACACCAATACAAAGAATGACTACATAACAGTGAGTCCTCCGGCAGAAGACTACGAATTCGTCATGAAATGGGGATCATATGGCGATGGACGGCTCCTCGGTCCAATGGGCATCGGGGTGGACGCTGCAGGTAATGTCTGCGTGGCAGACTCCAATAATCTCCGGATCCAGAAATTTGACCGTAACGGTACCTTTAGCACCAAATGGGGATCTCCGGGCTCCGGCGACGGGGAGTTTGGATGCGACTATGATTCTTATTCCGAGAATGGACCGCATGGCGTTGTGATGGATGCTGCCGGCAACGTCTATGTGGCAGACCTCTATAATAATCGGATCCAGAAGTTTGATGCAAACGGCACCTTCATCACGAAATGGGGATCGTATGGCTCCGGCGACGGGGAGTTTTCCGATCCGCGTGGTATCACCGTGGACAGTGCCGGCTACCTCTATGTATCAGATTACTGGAATAACCGTATCCAGAAGTTCGATAGTTCCGGCACTTTCATCACAAAATTTGTATTCTCTCAGGGCTCTGGCGATGGGCAATTCGGGCTGGGACCAGATAGCGTCGCAGTAGACAGTGCCGGCAACCTCTATGTGACAGACTCCATTAACTCCAGGATCCAGAAGTTCGACAGTTCCGGCACCTTCATTACCACATGGGGATCGTATGGCACGGGAATCGGAAAATTCCGTTCTCCGACAGGCATCGCAGTGGATGCAGACAGCAACGTCTACGTGGCTGATTCACTTAACAACCGCATCCAGAAATTTAGCAGCACCGGCACATTCCTCACCTCATGGGGCCTACGGGGCACCGGGGACGGAGAGTTTGAAGAGCCGCGTGGTATCGTGGTTGATGCAGAAAGCCACGTCTATGTAACCGATCACTATAATAACCGCATCCAGAAGTTCGACAGCTCCGGCACCTTCATCACCACATGGGGCTCTGAGCCGCCCGGTGACAGCGAGTTCTCATACCCGAAGGGTGTCGCGGTTGATGATGCCGGCAATGTCTATGTAGCAGATACGAACAATCACCGCATCCAGAAGTTCGATGCCAATGGCACCTTTATCACAACATGGGGACATGAGGAATCACCATCTTTACCTGGTGAGCTCCCCGTGATCGAAGCGAATGGAAATTTCTCCTTCCCGAAAGGAGTCGCTATCGATGGTGAAGGTTTTGTCTATGTGGCAGACTCAGGCAATAACCGTATCCAGAAGTTCGATGCCAACGGCACCTTCATCACGAAATGGGGGGGATGGCCGGTTGGCTATGGTGACGGGCAGTTCAGTGGTCTCCGTGGCATCGCAGTGGATGAGGACGGATTCATCTATGTGGCAGATGCTGAAGAGTATGTCATTGCCCGTATCCAGAAGTTCGATTCTAACGGCACCTTCATCACGAAATGGGGATCGTATGGCACCGGCGCCGGGGAGTTCATGGATCCACAGGGTGTCGCGACAGATCCTTTCGGCAATGTTTATGTTACAGACGGCTATGGTGGACGGATTCAGAAATTCGACATCTCCGGCACCTTCATTGCCACATGGGTGTCAGATGACAAGGGAGTCGGGCAACTCCTTTCTCCTTCCTGTATCGCAACGGACGATGCCGGAAATGTCTATGTGACATCCTTTGATCTCTATACGGCATCCTCTGATATCCGGAAGTTTACCGGCAATGGTATTTTCATCACCACATGGGGGGTCTCAGGTTCCGGTGATGGTGAGTTTTCAGGGCTGCTCGGTGTTGCAGTCAATGGTGACGGCCTTGTCTATGCGGCGGATGAATACAATAACAGGATACAGGTGTTCAGATCGTACACCCCCGCCACCCCACCTGTTGCCGCTTTTATTGCTAATGTGACAAGCGGTTCCGCTCCCCTCGCAGTGCAGTTCACCGACACGTCTACAGGAAATCCGGCGTCATGGGTATGGAACTTCGGTGACGGGAACACATCAACCGTTCAGAACCCATCGCATATCTACACGATGGAAGGCACTTTCAATGTGAGCCTGAATGTATCCAATGCAGGCGGTTCGGACACCATAACAAAGGTACATCTGATAACCATTTCCGCACCTGTACCAGAGGCACGGTTTGATCTGAACCGTAACTTTGCCGCATCAACTGAGAACGATACATTTGTCCCGGGGACCTATCCTTCCTTCCAGACATACAGACTGCATGCCGAGAATCTGGATGAAAAAGTATACCTCGGAAATCTGACGTATGTTGCAGGAGTTGCAAATATCACCTCCGTTGAGTATGATGATTATGCAACATGGAACTCAACCTATGCAGAGTGGAATTTCCCGTCGGAATATGTAATCGGGCCACAGAGTGCGTTTGATACACGGGCAGACACCTCATTTGCAGAGTTTAGATCATTCACCCATACATTGACACGAAACTGCAGTCAGGTAACATTTACAGCACCCGGAATTCAGGAGACAAATATCACGTTAGTATTGGATGACCTTGATTTTGAGTCAGTATTTGTCGGGTTTGCATCAGCAAAAGACCACAATATGACAACTGAAATTATCAACTCGTCTTTTATGACAAATGCACCTCTTTCAACGCCTCTTCTGACAGACGGTAGTTATCACCTGAAACTTGACAAATCTGCTCTTGTAATCGGAACAGAGTATTACTTCAGGTTTGATACAACCATCATTCCCAATGGAACCGCGGTGATGCACAAACCGATAGCATATGTCTGGGAAGGTCAGAACAATGGCAGTGCGGATCTGGGAGTCACGAATAAGGCAGAAATACCTGCATCTATGCTGCCGGCGGATGCATCTGAGTTTTCGGTTCAGACGAATACGTCATGCAACTGGGGTGTTGTATGGCAGGATAACCTTCTCTCAATTCTGAAAGGGATGTCAATCAGAGTAACCCTCCCTGCTGCGGCAAACTTTACTGCTGAACCTCTCCAGGGATATACCCCGCTTACGGTGCAGTTCACTGACACATCCACCGGCAATGTCACCTCATGGTTCTGGAACTTCGGTGATGGCGCAAACTCGACCGAACAAAACCCGGTTCATGTCTACACTGCACCCGGCAGCTATTCGGTTGCGCTCTCGATTAACGGGGGTGAAGATACCTTTACTGAGCCCGGTTATATCAGGGTCACTTCAGGGGTTCTTCTCGGTGATGCCAATAATGATGGTGAGGTAAATCAGGCTGATACCCTGCGTGTGCTCAAAGAGGTTGTAGGGCTGCTTGATCCGCCTGAAAAGAATACCGATGATTTTGAGCGTACTGATGTCCACTGGAACGGCGCTGTCGAAGTTGGTGATGCGATGTTCATCGCCCAGTATAATGTGGGACTGCGGGACGCGTGGTTTAGGGTGATTGAATAATTTTTCCCGACAGGCAGAGAAAGGACTCGATTTCCCCGATTATTTTTTCTTGCATGGCATATTCAGGATCGGCAGGCAATCCAAATTTTTTGTATCGTTTCATGGTCTTATGTCTGTTCTTCCGGAATTAAAATGCCTAAATTGCACCAAATATTTTAACCCTCTCTTCCTCCTTCTTACATTGCGGTCTGTCTCCGAACCTGGTACATCGATTCTATCGCTACCCTGTTACAGCATAGATGGCACAGATGGTACACATATGCACTCTGAGGATGCAGGAACCCTATGACTTCATCATCGGAGGAGAACTGCCATCCGAAACGTGTATCAAAAAAGATTCGTGAGGACTTCGATCAACCCTCCCAATTCCTGCTATAACTCCTCATTTTTCTCTCACGAAAGAGCGCTGCCGCTCAAACAGTCTGTCGTTCAATCGTCTGCAGTTGTTTCAGGTTGGATGAAAAACACGAGAAGAGACATTTCACATGTGCTCGTGTGCAGGTTGTTACCCGGACATAGCCTCTATGGAATACTGTTTTGATCACTGCAAACGGCCGCTCCACCAGGGAACGCGTCCTGTTGATCGCCTTGTTTCTGCGCTTCTCCTTGAGGGAAAGCGGGTGATTTCGGACAGCGCGGTGCATGGTCTTGTCCATGGATGCCCGGGGCTTCACGCCGAAATATCCCTTGTGGCGGTAGACTGTTTCTCGACATCTTCGAATAACTCCTCTCGCAGCTCTCCACCGCCGGGAAGAACGGGCAGTTTTGGACGCCGCGCCACATCGTCAGGATGATCGTCGAACTCGTCGATCCCGACATCAACGACCGTATCTGCGATCCCGCCTGCGGCACGGCGGGTTTCCTGGTCAATGCCTACGAGTACGTCATCAGGAAGCACACCAGCCCGGCCATGCTGGAGGTGGACGAGGAGGGCGAGTACTACAACCTTGAGATTCAATTGCATGAGCGCTTCCGCTCTCTAAAAAAACTACAAATAATCAGATAAAACGTGAAAAGAAAGATAATTCATGGGCCCGCTGAGATTCGAACTCAGGACCTCCGCCGTGTGAAGGCGACGTCATGACCAGCTAGACCACGAGCCCAGATGCATCGACCGGGAATTGAACCCGGGCTATTGGCTTGGAAGGCCAAAGTCATGCCACTAGACCATCGATGCGCGAGTGTCTGTGTGACACCCTATATGATCTGTGTGATGAGTTTAAAATGGTATTGCCGGGGATCTACCTCGACGAATACCCCATCTCCTCTGCCACCTGCTCCAGGGCCGCCACGCGCTTTTCCAGGGGCGGGTGGGTGGAGAAGAGTTCCATTAAGGTGTCGCCCGAGAGGGCCGGGATGATGAAGAAGGCGTTCGCCCCCTCGACCGCCCGCTTCTTCTCGGCCGGCACCATGTCCATCCTCCCGCTGATCTTGTAGAGCGCCGAGATCAGCGCCTTGGGCTGGCCGGTGATATAGGCGCTGCCGCGGTCGGCCGCAAACTCCCGGTACCGGGAGAGCGAGCGGATCAGCAGGGTGGAGACGATCCAGACGACGATGGCGACGATCCATGCGATCAGCCACGGGCTCCCTTCCCGCCGGTCGCCGATGGAGAAGAGCCATGCGTTCTGCATGATGATCGTGGCGATCATCGCGATGAACGAGGCGATCGTCAGGGTAAGGACGTCGCGGTTCTTCACGTGCGAGAGCTCGTGGGCGATCACCGCTTCGAGTTCCTCGCGGGTCAGGAGCCTCGCAATCGAGTCGGTCACCGCCACCACGGCGTGGGAGGGCGACCGCCCGGTCGCAAAGGCGTTCGGCACCGGCGACGGCATCACGGCCACGCGGGGCTTGGGGATCCCGGCCTCAGTGGAGAGTTTCTCCACCATCCGGTGGAGTTCGGGATACTCCTCGGCGCTCACTTCCCGGGCGCCCGTGCTCCAGAGCACCAGCCGATCTGAGAAGAAGTACTGGCCGAACGCCATCACGAAGGCGATTGCAAACAGCCCCCACATCCCAATCCCCGGGAACAGGGCCCCGAGAACTGTGAGGAAGATCAGGTAGACCAGGAGCAGGAGTGCCCAGGTCATGATGACCCTCATCGTGAGCCCTATGTCACGCTTCCATTTCATATTACTATCAGGTATTCACTCTCAGCCTATAATACCTGTGAAACCGCGAACGGGTGAAGAGATCCTATTTCTATCGGCGGCTTCAAACAGTGAGGTCAGATGGAACTCGACGAAGTGACAATCAGCAGGGCGATCCTCGCCACACAGATGGAAACGATGGTCGAATACCTCGACCTCGACGTCGCCGTCGTCGGCGGCGGCCCCTCCGGGATCACCTGTGCGGCCCTCCTTGCGGAGAAAGGGGTCAAAGTCGGACTCTTCGAGAAGAAGCTCTCCATCGGGGGCGGGATGTGGGGCGGCGGCATGATGTTCCCGCGCATCGTCGTCCAGGCGGAGGCGAAGCGGATCCTGGACCGCTTCGGGATCGCATCGAAGGAGTTCGAGCCCGGCTACCACGTGGCGAAATCGGTCGAAGCGGTCTCAAAACTCACCGCCGCCGCCTGCACCGCCGGCGCCGAGTTCTTCAACCTCATTGCCGTCGAGGACGTCGTGATCAAGGGCGACGGCCGCCTCGCCGGCCTGGTCGTCAACTGGAGCCCGGTCGAGATGGCCGGCCTCCACATCGACCCCCTCACCATCAGGTGCAAAGCCGTCGTCGACGCCAGCGGCCACGACGCCACCATCGCCCACATGGTCGCGAAGAAGGGCGGTGACCTGCCCATCCGCGGCGAGGGGTTCATGTGGGCCGACCGCGCCGAGGGCAACATCCTTGAGCACACGAGAGAGGTCTTCCCCGGCCTCTTCGTCTGCGGCATGGCCGCCAACGCCGTCGCCGGCGAGTGCCGCATGGGCCCGATCTTCGGCGGCATGCTCCTCTCGGGCGAGCGGGCCGCCGACCTGGCGGCCGCGGCTGTGCTGCACCCCTGAAGAGGGGCACCACCAGAGATACTCCCATGCACACCCTCGACGATATCCGGGCATATATCACGGCTATCCTCGCCGACCCTGAGGTCAACCGCCTCTCGCCCGACGACGCCGAACCCGCATGGGGCCCGCCCCTCCTCGGGGTGAGCGACGGCGACGACCCCCTCTACGAGGAGATCAAAAAGGATATCGGCCCCTTCCACTGGACCCCGCGCCAGATCTTCGCCCTCTCCTTCCCTGACCTGACGGTCCCGCCCGGCGGCCTCTCGGTCATCGCCTGGGCCCTCCCCCAGAC
>Ga0209269_1001454_pt1 | contig 12528 bp, 6 predicted proteins | sample MTBAKMMethaMetaG_FD_187455 | JGI IMG/M metagenome (GOLD analysis project Ga0209269, IMG submission 187455) | Enrichment culture microbial communities from Arthur Kill intertidal strait, New Jersey, USA, that are MTBE-degrading - MTBE-AKM (Arthur... | ecosystem: Environmental > Aquatic > Marine >... | reverse complement strand
TGTTCTCCTCTCCGCAGGAAATTTATGTGGTCACCAACCGGGAACAGGAATTCATCGTCAGGGACCAGGCAGCGGCCATCGACTGTGACTGCCGCATCCTTGCCGAACCGTCGGGGAAGAATACGCTGCCGGCAATTTTCTTCGGGATGCATGAGATAGAGAAGGAATTTGGCCCGTCTCATGTCGCCGTCCTCCCTTCAGATCAGCTGGTCCACAGCGGTCCCACGTATGCCGAGGCCTTCAAAAAAGCGGATCGGCTCGCTGAAGACAGACTGGTCCTCTTTGGAGTGAAAGGGACCAACCCTCACACGGGATACGGGTACATCCGTCCGGGCCAGCAGATCCGGGAAGGATATTCTGTCGATGCATTCACCGAGAAACCTGACCGGGAGACCGCCATGCAGTATCTCCGGGACGGGTATCTCTGGAACAGCGGGATGTTCCTCTTCTCGACCAGGCTGTTCTTTGATGAGTGCCGTACTCATGCCCCGGCAGTTGCAGAGGCCTTCCGGTATCCAATCACTACCGCATATGAAAAAACACCGGCAGTTTCCATCGATTACGGACTGATGGAGAAGACCGGTAAAGCGGCAGTCGTGCCACTGGACACGAGCTGGAACGATCTCGGGTCCTTTGATTCGTTCTATGCAGTTTTTGAGAAGAACGAAAATGAAAAATGCGGTCAGGGGGAATACCTGGGGCTCGATTCATACCGGAACCTGGTCATCGGGGACCGTATGGTGATCACCATTGGAGTAGAGAACACGGCTATCATCGATACCGGTGACATTATCTTTATTGCACCCCGGGAGCGGACAGAAGAGGCGAAACGGGCAGTCGAGATCCTGAGAGAGCGGGGAGATCCCCGGGCTGACAGCCATATGACCGAGCACCGGCCATGGGGCTCTTTCACCCGGCTCGAAGACGGCCCGTCCTACCGGATTAAGAGGATAACCGTTCCACCGAAACGCCGGCTCTCCCTGCAGATGCACCACCACCGGAGCGAACACTGGGTGGTTGTACATGGTACCGCGAAGGTGATTATTGATGGTGATGAGCGGCTACTCCGGAAAGGAGAGAGCACTTTTGTCCCAATCGGTTCGGTTCACCGGCTCGAGAACCCGGGGCTCGTCCCGCTTGAGATCATCGAGGTCCAGATCGGGGAGTATATCGGAGAAGATGATATCATACGATTCCAGGATGACTACCAGCGGGAACAGGAGAGCAGACCATGACAGATAAAAACCATTCATCATAGGTATCAACGGCCAGGGCGGCTCCTGTCTTGCCGGGCTCCTGCTGTCAAGTGGTTACGAGGTGCACGCCCTCATTATGCGCTCGTCCACCTTCAACAGCTCGTCCCTCTCTCTGAAAACCTGTTCTATAGACTCTTTTACCGAAACTAACATCTCTCCGGACATTTTCCGGTATACAGCTCCTCAAAATCCCCATACATCTCCCAAGCTATATTTACCCCTCAGCCCATGCTTGTAGTACGATGGGTATGACTGATGGAAGGGGATTATCTCGAACTGCCCTGCTGGTATCTGTTCTGTTACTCTGTAGTATTCTCTCAATAGCAAGCGCCGAAGTAGTCGCGACGACCACCGCCCAGCCGGTGACCGCGACCGGATGGTACGAGCAGGGAAACAGCTACGTGAATGAAGGGAGGTATGACGGGGCACTCTACGCCTACGACATGGCCATTGCACTCAACCCGGAGTATGCCAGAGCATACTTCACCAGGGGGCAGGTGCTGGCTACCATCGGCCGCCATTCCGAGGCCCTGGAAGCCTATGAGAAGGCTGTCGCGATTGATCCGGCCCTGGCGGCGGTCGTCGACAGCTACCTCAAGACCTCGGAGAAGATCGTGTACCCCGACATTCCCAGCGGATCCCTTATCACCGGCTCGTGGGTCTCGGGGTGGAACTACCTGGTCATCGACAACCGGCTGGGAACCACCGACCTGGTGGTGGCCCTTGCCCCGGCCGGGTCCGGTGGTGCATCCACGGCAGTCTACGTGAAAAGGGGATACTACCATGTATTCGACGGCATTGTCCCGCCGGGAACCTACGCCATCTACGTCACGTATGGCAGCCGCTGGAATACCCAGGAGGAACGGTTCGAACAGAATGCCGGCTACCTCAGGTGGGCCCTCCCGCAGTACTTCCCGGGAACGACGGGATACGGGTACACCATGACCTTCATCGGCCAGCTCTACCAGCCGTCCTGGTTCTACTACAACCTGGAATCGATCCCCGAATCCGCATTCCCGAGCCTGTGAGGAGCATGGACAGCGACGATATCAAGCTGATCGAGGACAAACTCTCCCTGATTGAATCCAACCTCCGGGCGATCCGGGAGTACCTGGACGAGCGGATCGAGGAAGTCGAAGAGCTCGAAGATGAGATCATGGCCATCGTCAGAAAGCAGCAGTAGGCCCCGCCTCCCCTATCTTTTTTCCCCCTGCCTGATGAGCGAAGTCCTCCCGTCCGCTCTGAATCTGTCGGCAAATGACAGGTTTCCCCCCGCAGAGTCGTTATATATCTAGGATTCCAATGTATGTTCACTACTGTTTCCAGAGTAGTGGACAACATCCAACGCACCCCCGTAGTGTAGCGGTCAATCATGCAGGACTTTGGATCCGGCGACGGCGGTTCGAATCCGCCCGGGGGTATTGCAACATGAGGTTATATTCTCTTCTTTTCTTGGCCGCGCAGATATTAGTCCCTGCGACCGACCTCACCCCTTGACTCCGCCCCAACCAATCCAAAGGAAAGGGTGGGACCTACTCCCCACTACCCTCATATTCGCGCTGTAGCGGCTATGGTGTGTTTTCAGGAGTATTAGCTACCATCTTTTTTCATCGTTGGGGGGTATATCCTTTATAACAAAACGCTGAACTATAAGTTCCCTCCGTTCTCTTGGTGCGAATAGAAGCCCGTGAGATCGCCTCATATTCGCGTTATAGCGGCGATGGTCCGGCGAGATAGTATGATTCATCCTCTCTTTTCACGGGGAGAGGCGCCGAACATACCTTTTACAATCGTGGTCAGTAGTCCAACCAGAAGCAGTGCATGAAAATTAATTGTCTAAGTTTTAAAAGGATCTCCTTTTCATTTGACATACTGCAATCGCTTATAAACTTATCCCTCCAAACCACAGGTTTTTAAGAATTCCATTCTCTTCGTATCCTTTGTGATCTTTTGCAGGCCTGAAACAAATCGAGCATCCCCTTTCTCTAGAATTATTTTAAACGCCCTCCTATTCGTTGGAGGAACATCACATACAATGGTCAAGCAAAAAATCAACTCCGTGACGATCCCAAGTTTGTAGAGGGATTCTGCTGCTGTAATCCCTAGAAAATCTCCATATTTACTTGATCTATGATATGCTTCAATGAGGGGTTGAATTGCTTCATTATTATGTAATCTACCTTATTTTTCTGATGCTTCTGTTGCAATGTCTATATCCTTATCTTTTAATTCAATTAATAACTGGGATAAATTGTTACTTTCCACCATAGATGAGAATGCAAACCACCCTCTATCAAAAGGATACAATTATGCTCTTCCGATTAATCCATCTATCAAATAAGAAAAATACTTTTTAAATAAAATAATTCACAAGAACTTGACATGGCTTCAAGAAAATTAGAAAAACATTGTACATACATTAAAAAAGACATTGAATTGGCTAACCCATATCAAGGAATTTATGTATGCGCAGAAAGCGTCGCTAATGAAAAATCATGGGAAGAGTTTTTTCCGCAACAAGATTTTTGCGCTGGAAGGGAATTTTGTCTTCAAGAGGATTGTGTTTATAACTTTGTCAATTATGTAACAGTTGTATCCGGAGTGAAGCTTGGAATACTCCCCCCCATATCATCTTTTGAAGAATATGTAAAAATTCTAAAAAAGCACTTCCCAGAAAAAGAGGATTTTTGTGTCGATAAAAAACGGTTTAAATTTTGGTGATAACACTGGTTAAATCTACACAAATATGATAATATATGACTTTTAGTAAAATATGGAAACATGGGACTGTTCAATTTTTTCAAACCTAAAATTAAAGATAATAATGAAAATATTCAAAATGAAAAAGATTCGCAGACTATCGCCATGAATACACCTCCAGATATTGAGAAAATGAAAAAATCTAATGACATCACGGGATTAATTGAGGCATTGAATTACCAAGGTCCCGATGATGATAGAGTGTATCACGAAGCATTTAAAATGTTGAGAGAAATTGGAAAACCTGCTTTAAAGCCTTTAATTGGTGCTGTTCAAAATAATAAATACCGATATACGACTGTTCATCAGCATGCAATCATTTTATTGGGCGAGATAGGTGATGCCCGAGCTGTCGATGCACTTATTCCCTGTCTTGAAATTGATCCTAATGTGATTGCTTCATGGCTAATTCCTATTGACACGATAGAAGCATTAGAAAAGATTGGGGATAGAAGAGCCATTGAACCTATTATTGACTGTTTGTATACTGAAGACAAATTTATTATTAGACGAGCTGCAACAGCATTAGAAAAAATGGGGGCTACTAGTGCGATAGGTCCTCTACATTCGGTATTAGATCAAATCGATTCTGCAGAGGATGAAAGAACTTATTTAGATGTCCGATATGCAATTCGAACTTTGGAAAGTATGGGGAAATAGGCCCGAAGCGGGTTCTCTTTTTAGCTTTTTAAGGTTAACGAACACTAAAAAAATTCTCAATACAAGGGGGGGAAAGGGCATACGGTCGAGCGTTCATTTAGCATATCATTTTATGGAAACTACACTTCATTAACATACCGAAACTCTTATAAATATCTATTATTTTATTTTTAAAAATTGGGAGATGTAATATATGGTCTTATGCTTTTCGTCGGAGCATTCTGAATGCCCTGAAATATTCAAGATTCAATTTTCAGAAAGAATCTATAAGGATTGGAACTTAAAAAAACACATCCCCGTCATATCAATTCTAATTTTCCTTTTATGCGTCGGGACTGCGACTGCCACAACAACAATCGTTGCAGAAGAATGCGGTTTGTACAAGCTTGGAGATGCATTTCATCTATCAGGGACAAATACTGAAAGCGCGAATACCTACCTGTTTGTCTGTGGACCGGGATTACCTGCAAATGGAGTAAAATTAACTGATAGTTCTGTCTCCGCAATAACCGGAACCGCGAGCACATTTGTATCGGTTCCAGTTTATATTGATAAAACCTGGGACTATGTGTGGAATACTTCAGCTGTCCTGGGAGGACCTCTCCAACCAGGGGTCTATACAGTGTATGCCGTTTCGTCACCTAAAAATAAAGCGGATTTAGGCTCTGCTTCATATAATGACTATGAAGTTCTTCTTCTTCATGCAACTCCAGGTACCATAAAAAAAATTACGACGGATTTTGAAAAACCTGATAGTGCGAAAATAAGCGGTAATTATCTGGCATGGACGGATATTAAGGTCGATCCTTCATCCAAAACACTCAATTTGTATGATGTCGACTCAAGTCAAAGAACAACTATCTTCAATCAGGTACAGGAATTCGATATTGATGGCGATTATGTTATTTTGACCGCCAATTCGGGGAATTACTGGGTAATCGATTTTTATAGAATATCTGATGGATCCACCCAAGTCGTTTACAATTCCAATAACGAAGTAAGAAGTCCGGCCATATCGGGAAAGAATAGTGTGGTTTCAGTAATTGGACGTGATGGACCAGATTCAGAAATATTTCTGATTGATATTGATAATCCTATAATGGTCCAGCTAACAAAAGATAGTGCAAATCAGACATCTCCCTCGATATCAGGAGACTATATTGTCTGGCAGGATAACCGGAACGGGAACTGGGATATCTTTGGATATGATCTCTCCAAGAATATCGAATTCCCGGTATGTGTTGCACCAGGTGACCAGATTAAGCCCCGGATTTCAGGTTCTACTATTGTCTGGGAAGATATACGGAATTGGCCTTTGATATATTCCTATGATCTGGAGTCATTAAATACAGGAATCCTGCTTGAACAGTTTTTTGAACAAAATAATCCTTCGATTTCCGGTTCACGAGTTGTCTGGGAAGAGTGCGCAGAAAGTTACCTGGTCCTCCATGATATCTCATCCGGAATATCGACTTCTATCCCAAAAACGGAGGGATACGGATTATATGACCGGGCAATGCCTTCTATTTCAAATAATAAGATAGCATGGGTCAAACACGATACTATCACCAGTAAAAATTACCTGTATCTCTATATCCTTTCAGAAAATGTTGCGCCAACAGCAATTTTCACTGCAGATACCTATTCCGGAACGGTACCGCTGAAGGTTCAGTTTACTGACCAGTCAACTGGATCACCGACATCATGGAAATGGTCTTTTGGTGATGGGAATTCTTCAACCGAACAGAACCCGTGCCACACTTACGCCATGGGAGGCAACTATTCTGTTACTTTAGAGGTTTCAAACGAATTTTCAAATGACTCGCTCTCGAAGAATGATTATATTCAGGTGAACAGTCCTCCGGAAGATTCACCACGATATGCACTTGTTGTTGCTCCAGCCTTTGAAGAAAATGCTGAAGCGATTATTACATTATTGAAAGAGGGGTTTGGATATAAAGATGAAAATTTGACATACATTTCACCTCAAGAGGCAGATAAGGACAGTATTCTTGAAGAATACAATCAGTTAGCTGATAAAAGCGAGAATGGAAACAATAATCTATTTTATTATCACGTGGGTCATGGTAGTAGAAGTGGACGTTCTGAAGTACTCATAATTAGAGATATCTTTATATTTGGTCATTCAGTTCAGACCGAGTTAATCGATGAAGATGATTTAAGGAATGCTTTCAACTCCATGAAAAATATTCGCATTATTTTTGATGATTGCCATAGTGGGGGACTCACAAACGAAACCGACCCATCGAGAGGTGACGACGACCCTGGAGGAATCGAAGGAGACGATAAAATCGTATTGATGGCGACAAGTGACTGGAGTGCGACAATGAATCTCCCCACTTTCACAGATATCGATGTATCAGGCGAGTATGTCTTTATCACAGATGACCTTTATGGCGACATCTTGGTAATCAATATAACTAACGTCCAAAATCCGGATTTAATTAAAACATATAATTTAAAAATTAATACTTATGATATTTTAATTCATAATGATAAAATATATGTTACAAACGGGCAACATGGCATATCGATTTTTAATTTGGTGAATGGAAAAAAATTAGAATTTGAAGAGAATCTTGCCATTGGTCCAAATGTGAAGAAAATCCTAATTGATGAAGAACACCAATATTATTTGTGGGATAACGGTATTAAAAGTGAAAATAACTGGGAATTACCTTTAAATGAACTTAATTGTGATGGTAAACTTTGTTATTTAAAACAAAGGTATACTACCGATTTCTGCATGAATGAACAATATATCTTTGCTGCGATTTATCAGAACGATGAGACCTTTTTAATTTATATCATTGATAAAAATTATGGTAGTTTAACTTGGAAACCGCTAATTCTTGATGCGAAATCTATCGTTCTTGATGCAATACCTATCGATATCGAATTATACGACAATCTCCTGTATGTTATTAAAAATAACGGCGAATTACAGATTTTTGATATTTCAGATATTAATAATATTCAGGATAAAATTACAATTTCTATTGGTACTATTAGTAAAGGCGACCACGAATACCTCAATCGGATTCAGGCAGACGATGATTACGTATATGTTGCTTCAATGGATGAGGGAGTATTGATCATTGACCGGGACGATTACACCAATCAGTTGACGTTCAATTTCAAAGGTTCTGAGTTAGAAGGAACCTCAATATATGGATTCGCAATAAATGGAGATTATATTTTTGCCCTATCGTCTAACGGCCTGAATATTCTGGATAAATCAAATCCACATGATATACAATTCGTTTCAAATTATTGGCGGCCGGCGGCAAGGTTGAATATGTTCACGAATTATCTGATCCAAGCATTCACCGTCGAAAGAGATCGGGCAGATAAAGATGACGACCCCCGAATATCCCTAAAAGAGGCATTTTATTTTGCTCATGGATACCTGAAAGAATCTGCATACTATATATCAAATGACCTTGGGGATGGTGCCGAGCCCCAGATATTCAACCCGAACCCTGAAAAAGAGTATTACCTGTCCGATTATCCAATTAATGATTATTGGTCGGTGAAAACATACTGTCCAATTGATATTTACGTACAGGATGGGGCAGGAAACGGAAGTGGATATTTCAAGAACGGAGCGACATATAATTCAGTCCCCCAGAGCATTTATTCAGGATACGTGAATGGAGAAGAATTTGCCGTATTTTTCAATCCTGTGAGCCCTCTGAATATCGAATTAACGGCTTTCGAAACCGGAGAATTCGATTTGGTTCTAAAACAATTTGTTAATGGTGAGATGAATACCAAATATTTCAACGATATCCCCGTTCAGGCGGATAGCATCGCATACATCAAAATGACGGATGCGGGAATTGATGAGACTCTGGAACTTGACATGGATGGTGACGATACTATAGATTTCGTATATTCCTCAACGTCTCTGCCGGTAGCCGATTTTACATACAATCCGAATTTCCTTCTTATTGGCGATTCGGTAAATTTCGATGCATCATATTCCATTGATTATGACGGAGAAATTGTTTCTTATGAGTGGGATTTCGGCGATGGCACAAGTCAGAATGGAAAGGTTGTTTCGCACCAGTTTGTGAATTCAGGTGAATATTGTGTCGGCCTTACAGTAACCGATGGAGAGGGTAATTCTGACAATAAGGAATCATTCATAGAAATTTTCCGAGAAGATGGGTTGCTCACTGTTCATTTGAATTCCACTAAGTACAATATCGAGGAGGGATCAAACCTAACAATACCCGTGTCACTTTCAAATAGTCATTCCTTTGACGATATGATAAACTTCTATTTCTCCATAGAAAACTCCACATCGACGATTTATAATGGGCCTCAAAATACCATGGTGGTTCCAAAACAAAGTATAACTGAGTTACCGATCACTCTGAATAACCTGACAAAAGAAAATTACTCTATCAACTTCTATGGAGAATCAATCCATACAGGCGAGACATTCTCCAGTGATACAATTCACGTTACTGTTAATACCAAGAATATTCCCATATTAGCAACCACAATACACCCTGGATGGAATACCTTTTCGACTCCCGTCGCCCTGGATTCACATACTTCAACTCTCGATGCAATCTTTAACAGCTCTGATTCTGAGCATATCGAAATAATACTTGGCTGGGATGGATCAGCATGGTTTATACCTGATACTAATTATATTCTCCAACCTATTGACGCGGTTTTAATCAAAGCAAATCAAAATATTTCAGTCACTTTAAACCCTGCAACATCTATAACCGATTATCCAACCAGAAATCTTACCGCTGGCATCAATCTCATTGGTTCGTCCCCGGAGTTTAATAGCAATGATTTTCAGATAATGGAAATTGAAAAGGCATTCGAATCAATAAACTCTTCTCCAAATGACGGAATAGGATACACAATAATAGTCAGTCCCTCCTGGAATCAACCGGGCTGGTCATACGTGCGCGGAAACCAAATAAAGGATATCTTACCTTACAAAGGATACTGGATTATAATGGAAAATCCAGGAACAATGCATGGTCATTCCAAAACCCCACTAATTTAATAATATTTCATTTCAATTATATTAAAATCAATTCTCCTTACATGTCAAGTATCTACTGGTTTTTTGGCGATTTGAAAAATTAAGAGATTGGTGTTGTGCTAAAACCGTAGAGGGTATCCGGACCATTTTCCATTACAACCCAATACCCCTTGAACGGTAGAAGGTCCGATACTTGACCCCCACAGGCATATGCCCAGCCGGGCTGGTTAAGGGAAGGCGAAATTACTATAATATAACCGGTCAGACTGCCAACTTCCTGAACACTGATGAGTGCCTCGTCAAGCGGAACTGGGAGGAACCCACCGTTTGTGAACGCTTGTGCCGGACCGATAAGGTTGACACCTTTGATAATCGATCTGGCTGGAGGTGCCGATATTTCAGTCGAAGGTAGAATGAATGCGGTAGCCGTTTTCCCCTCTTTCACTTTTATATAGTATGCAGAGAGCGGTTCAAAACTAATTCCCTGGGGTATATACCACATCGACCCGTCCCAGCCTAGAATGACAGACATGTTCTGTTGTTCAAAACTGTTGAATATATCAGAAAATTTGTCATGTCCTGATTCGAGTTTCACGGGTGTGGAAAATAAACTCCAACCTTCCTCAAGCACAACGGAAAAGGCCTGACCCGATAGTGGAGCTGTCATCGCAGTATGGTTCACCCACGAGCTGTTGATCAAACCATTCGATCCGACAGTTCTCGTCCCGATTGTGTAACTGGTTTCTGGCGTGAGACCGGTTGCAGTGAAGGTTTCCATTCCTTTGGTTACATTCGATCGGAATACACCATTGATATAGATAATGACCTTGTCGAAATCTATGGTTGCCGGGTCAGTCCAGACCCAGGTAACGCTATCCTGAAGATAAGTGATGTTATGGAGATTGGTGAGACTGGCCGGGGGAATCGGGACTAAGGGCGCTGTCATCACGGTATGGTTCACCCAGGTTGAATTGACAAGACCGGTTGTTCCGACTGTCCGGGTCCCAATCTCATAACTAGTTGATGGGGTAAGCGAAGACGCGGTGTAGGTCTGTACTCCTTTGGTGACATTTCCCTGGAACACACCATTGATATAGACCATGACCCGATCGAAGTCTGCAGATGTAGAATCAGTCCAGGTCCAGGAGATACTATTCTGCTGGTAGGTTGTGTTATGGAGATTGGTGAGACTGGCCGGGGGAACCGGGACCAAGGGCGCCGTCATCGCGGTATGGTTCACCCAGGTTGAATTGACAAGACCGGTTGTTCCGACTGTCCGGGTCCCAATCTCATAACTAGTTGATGGGGTAAGCAAAGAGGTTGTGAATGCCTGGATTCCTTCCGTAATGTTGGTCTGGAACACTCCGTCAAGATAAACCATAACATGGTCAAATTCTGTATCTGCTGGATCTGTCCAGACCCAGGTGATCATCGTCTCCTGGTAGGTGGTGTTATGCAGGCCAGTCACACTATCAGGTGCAACGGGATCAGGAGGATCTTTCTGGTCCACCAGAAATCCCCAGGCAGTACCAGATGAACCAGTTGTCAACCGCACCTTGATGGTATCGGTCATATACCATTCTGACCAGAAATCTTCGCCATCGCTACTATAGGTTGCCAGAAGGGTGTCATCACCGTCATACAATTTGACCGTGTCACTGATAGGATGCCCGAGAAGATTTACTAAATCAAGTTTCTGAAAATGGATCCGCATCTGCGTTGCGCTGGGATCGGTGATTGTCCAGGTGTAATCGTAATTGTTTGCATAATCGTGACAGGACTCTGCAAGTGCATCCGGGTCTGTCGGAGGACAGGTCATCCCAGTCCGGACATCCATTTCGTCGACCAGGAAGCCCCAGGCGTTATACGATGAACCGGTTGTCAACCGCACCTTGATGGTATCGGTCATATACCATTCTGACCAGAAATCTTCGCCATCGCTACTATAGGTTGCCAGAAGGGTGTCATCACCATCATACAATTTGACCGTGTCACTGATAGGATGCCCGAGAAGATTTACTAAATCAAGTTTCTGAAAATGGATCCGCATCTGCGTTGCGCTGGGATCGGTGATTGTCCAGGTGTAATCGTAGTCATTCGCATAAGGATGTGAAGATTCGGCCAATGTTTCCGCAGCAACGATTCCTGCCATTGAACAGATAGAGAGAATGGCAATTATTGTGAAGAAATGAAGCTTCATTGTGTCTACCTCGGATAGAAGTAGAAATTACAGGAGTACTCATTAGAGAATCCATTTCCCACCCCTATTTCCTAAATAAAATAAAAAAAAATCAATATGATATATAAATCTATCTATGTAAATGTTCCGAATTTCGCTTAAAATGAACTTCGATTGTGATTGTCTCCCTTCACTTTCGCCCGCTTCTCATCAGATTCGGTGTTCCATTAGATAGCTGCGTTCCCTGATTTCTCTTCCAAGGTTGTACTTGATAGGAGCTCATATCTTCGTTGAGAGTGACAAAGGCCTCTGTCTAGACCTCCATCGGACTTCCAGAATTTCCTCTGCTAATTCGAGAATTTTGTAATACGCCGCTCTCCCGCTCCGCTCAGCGGCCGCCTCGTGGTCGGCACCGTGTGCCGCCCGGTTCGACCCTCCGGGCACTCACCCGGGGAGTATGAAGGTTTATAAATGGGAGAGGCAAAAATTCGAACTTGAGGCATCAACACCGCCCGGGGGTATGAGCAATCGTGGAACCACAATCAGGAGAGAAGTTCTTCCGGATTGAGGTCCACTCCGACCTGGTTCATTTTAAAAAAATTGTTAGAAAAGACCGGGACTTCCACTGAAATATG
>Ga0209269_1001451_pt1 | contig 12538 bp, 10 predicted proteins | sample MTBAKMMethaMetaG_FD_187455 | JGI IMG/M metagenome (GOLD analysis project Ga0209269, IMG submission 187455) | Enrichment culture microbial communities from Arthur Kill intertidal strait, New Jersey, USA, that are MTBE-degrading - MTBE-AKM (Arthur... | ecosystem: Environmental > Aquatic > Marine >... | reverse complement strand
CAATATCCAGCATTTTTACATTGAGGCTGGTTTTACCAATCACATCCGAACCAGCCGAAGCTTTCAGTTCTTTCAAATCCTTTACCGTTACATGCACTCTCATAGCGGTAGCATGCCGGATGGATTTATCCGTATACAATTTTAATCGGTTGCCTTCAACCTTGGCAATAATGATTTCCTGCAAATTTTGATCGGCTTCTACGACAACCGATTCATTATCTCCCTGAGTGAGATAGACATCAAGTCCACTGCTCACGGAGATTTCATCAAAACCTTTCAGGTTCCGATCACTTTTCACTACATGACCGTCGCCCTTTACTCCAAAGCCCCAAAATGATTGGGCCGGAAGTGCAAAGGAGATCAACATCAGCGAAAGCGTAAAGAAGGAAAACAGAACTTTCTTTTTCATATTTCTATAGATTTGGTACAGTTTATTTGTGAAAGCGGTATTCACAAGGAAAAGACGAATTCATTTCAAGATGGTTGCATCTGTTATTGTGGTATGACGATTAAACCTTTATCTTGGTTACAAAGTCGACGAACTATTTTGTGAAACGAGTAAGGCTATTTGGTATTTAGCTTAGCTACGACAAAATGGCATGAATCAAGACGAATCGTCTGCCTGAAACAGTAAAGGGTTATCGACCTAATTTATTGTGTTTTGTAAAAATATTCGATATTAAATTGAACACCTGACCGGTGAGATGTCAAAGATGAAAATGATTGGTTCGGCTTTTGATTGACAGGTAGCCGGAAGGCTCTTCAACCCCTGACGACAAAGCTCACTTAGGAAGTATGATTATGAACGATCAGCAAATAACGCAAACATTCAACGAAATTTGTCAACTGCTTGCATCACGCAAGCTAAAACCTGGATTCGATCTGCTTGAACAGCTGATTAACGAAACAGGTTCGGGCGATTTCCGCGACGAATACCATAACCTGGAGCAAACTTACAAATACATGCTGCAGTATACCGTTGAAGGTATCAATGATCCCGAAAGGCAGAAAGTGTACAAGCATTTGCTGATTTCCGCGTTCGAACTGACCGACAAGGTAATTGAAAACCTAAGAATGCGTTTGTCCGCCCTGCTTCCTTACCAAAAGAAAAGAGGCTTTGCACATCTCTATTTGGAAAATCTGTCTAAAACGTATCATGAAATTGAAGACTTTCATGTGCATAACGAACTGCAGTCGCTTATTGATGAATCCATTTCACCGCAAACGGGAAAACAGGAATCGGCCAGAATTCACACTGAAAAACTTAACTACATTTTCTATCATTTCTGGTTCCGTGATTTGCTCAACTATGATGAATTGAATTTTGTAAGGAATTTCCTTTCCGGCGAAAGCATTCCGATTCACGAAAAAGCGTTGTTGGTTACCGCCCTCACATTCAGTCTGGCCCGTTATTTCGACGAACAAAAATTCAATTTACTGTTCGAAGCGTACGACACCACTGATGAACTGGTTAGGCAACGGGCATTGGTTGGCCTGATGATTTCGCTGTACCAGTATGATTTGCGCCTGCCTTTTTTTACCCAAATTACCGGCCGACTGGCTATTCTGAATGAAGATCCTGAATTCAAACGACTGTTTGAAAAAGTGATTCTTCAGTTCATTAGAAGCAAGGAGACTGAAAAATTACAGCGTCGACTGCAGGATGAAATCCTTCCGGAGATGATGCGTATAAGTCCAAACCTTCGTAACAAATTGAACATGGACAACCTGATGGGCGAAGGTATGATGGACGATAAAAACCCGGATTGGCAGGATATATTCAGCGAATCGCCTGGTCTGATGGACAAATTGGAAGAACTGTCTGAGCTCCAGATGGAAGGAGCCGATGTATTTATGAGTTCCTTCTCGATGCTCAAAAATTTCCCATTCTTCAGTGAGTTTGTAAATTGGTTCATGCCCTTTTTCCCTGAGCATCCCGAAATTAGCGATGTGACCGGCGACAAAAGTGACGAATCGACAAACACTTTTATGGAAGCTATCGTGAAATCTCCCATGCTATGCAACTCCGACAAATACTCATTCTGCCTTAGTTTACAGAATATTCCTAAAGAATACAAAGAGATGATGTCCGGTTCGCTCAAGGCGGAAATGGACCAGTTAGAAGAGATTCAACAAGACGAGCTGGCAATCTCACCCAACAAAGCCGCCGAAGTGGCTTCCAATCAGTACATTCAGGATTTATACCGTTTCTTCAAACTGCATCCGAATCATACCGATTTTGAAGATGTATTCTCCTGGCGGCTCGACTTTCACAACAAAAATACTTTCCGACCGCTTTTACAGGAAGACCTTGGTATTCTTCGGAAAATGGCCGAATTCTATTTTGCCAAGAACTATTTCGACGAGGCATCGGAAATTTACCAAATGCTTTTGCAGGAAGGTGAAGATGGAGAAATTCTTCAGAAACTGGCTTTTTGCTACCAGAAAACGGGTAATTACCGTGACGCACTTAATTTTTATCTGAAAGCCGACTTGTTCGACGTCAATAAAATCTGGAACCATAAAAAAATTGCACTTTGTTACCGTAACCTGAAGGAACCGGAAAAAGCGCTCGATTATTACAAGCAGGCTGAAATCCTGGAACCCGACAATATGAGTACACATATTTCCATCGGGCATTGCTACATGGAACTAAAAAAATACGAAGATGCCTTAAAGTATTATTTTAAGGTAGAGTATTTATCTCCCGGAAACAAAAACGTTTGGCGCCCCCTTGCCTGGTCATCATTGCTTGTTGGTAAGCTGGAGCAATCGGAGAATTATTACAGAAAACTTATCGAAGGAGCGCCTAACAAGTACGACCTGATGAACATGGGTCATGTGCAGTGGTGTCTCGGAAACAGGAAGGCAGCTTTGGAATGGTACCGAAAAAGCATCCGGAATAAAGAAAATTCGGAAGCGGAATTCATGGCTGCATTTGAGGAGGATTTGGAACATTTGCTCAGACAGGGAATCGATCCGGAAGATGTTCCTATCATGCTCGATCAACTACGCTATTCGCTTGAAGCATAAAATCTGCCGGTTCTTTTGCCGGCTTTTTAATGCTTTTCAACGGTATCGCCAATTAGGCGCAAGCCTTCCAGCGTCAGCTGCTGATCGACTACCCGAATGTAGCTGGAAATGGGAGAAATGACATTGGCCAAACCACCGGTGGCAATTACTTCAGGTAACTTTCCCAGCTCATTCCGGGTCAAATCAATCAGGTGATCCACCAGGCCAGAATAGCCCAACACAATTCCCGATTGCAGTGCATGAACCGTATTCTCTCCCAAAACCGATGGCGGTGGTGTTAAGTGCACCGAAGGAAGCTGAGCTGTATTTCCGGTTAACGACTTGATGGCCGTTTTCAATCCGGGAGCAATGGAAACGCCAAGGATTTCTCCACCATCCGATATAGTCGTCAGTGTTAAGGCTGTTCCGAAATCGACGACTGTACATAACGAACGAAACCGGTTGTAAGCCGCCATCGAATTAGCAATCAAATCGGTTCCGATTTCGTAAGGATTGAGCACCTTCAGCGGAAGCAACGGGTAAATTTCCGGCCCAACAACCAAAGGCGTCACCGGAAATAATGAACCCAGCATCACGGAAAAAGCACGCAACAATTGAGGAACCACGCTGCTCACCACAATCCGGTCAACTTTTCCGATATAATCAATTGAGTTGGTCAGCAACGAACGAAAAATGACCTCATATTCGTCGGCAGTTTTATCGGCCACAGTCAGAATTCGCCATTCATTTACCCATGTTTCGCCATCGTGAATGCCAAATACGATGTTTGAATTGCCAATATCTATTGCGAGCAGCATGTTACCCATTTTTAATGTTCATGACGAAACTACACCATCCCGGCGTTTTTTGAAACTTTTCGTGCCATATTATGCATCCTTACGAAGGAAATAACGCATACTTCATCTTACGGTAATCCGAATGCCTTTTCTTTGTGGCAGAAAATGAAACGCTATGGATGGTAAAAAACGTTCGAATATCAGAGCTGGATTGCATGTTTCCATTGTTCTGAAAAAGGATCAACGCAGCGGTAAACGCACCGAAGGAATTGTCAAAGATATCCTGACTAATTCACCCACACATCCGCATGGTATAAAAGTGCGGTTAACGTCGGGCGAAGTAGGACGCGTACAGGAAATTTTACAGGATTAGCTTTTCTACTTACCGATTTATTTAGCAAATGTTTAGTTACGCAATTGAAAAATATTTACAACAGAAAAATCTAAATCGTTTCGAGCTAAAAGCTGTCTTTTTCGATATGGACGGCGTATTATATGATTCGATGGGACATCATGCGGCTGCCTGGACCGAAGCTTTTACCAAAGCCGGGATTCATTTCCATGAAGAACTGGCTTACCTGAATGAAGGAAGAACAGGCTCCTCAACAGTTTTGACAGCCGTAAAAGAAGCCCAAAACCGAGAAGCAACTGACGATGAAGTTCGGGATATTTACCGCCATAAAACAGAAATTCTTCATACCATGCCAAAGGTGCTTCCGGTCGAAGGTATGCAAAGCGTCTTGGAAAAAGTGAAAAAAGTAGGTCTGGAAATCTGGATTGTGACTGGTTCATCGCACATGCAGTTTATCGAAAACCTGAAAGTAGATTTCCCTGGCTTGGTTGACCCGGACCATATTGTCAGCGGAAAGGATGTTAAACACGGTAAACCTAACCCCGAGCCCTATTTGAGGGCAATGGAGAAGTCGCATTTGAAACGACAGAATATTATCGTCGTCGAAAATGCACCGCTGGGTATTCAGGCGGCCAAAGGTGCCGGATTATTTACTGTTGCGATAAATACAGGCATTCTGAATGACCAAATTTTGACTGACGCCGGATGTGATATTCTGCTGAAAAGCGGAAAACAGCTGGAAGAAAACTGGAATAAATTAGCGCATGTCATTCAAATATTTAACAGGTAATCCGGATATTTTGGGGATGTTTTGCTCTAAGGCAATTTAAAATTTGAAATATTTTAACTTTCTTGGTAATAAATATTCTTAAAACCGCGTTGTAGTAGAGAATTAGGCATAAAACGAGGTAATCATAAAAAATTATTATCTTCACTCTAATTCTTGAAACAACGTTTCGATAATAAATTTATAGTAGCGTTTCATCATCGCAATTGCGACTTAATCAAAATCAGGCAGACATGCAAAATCTTAAGGATCCCTTAATTTTCGTTGTAGAAGACAATCAGGTTTACAACAAATTGGTCGTTAGTTATCTCCGCTCCAAGAAATTCAACCGAGTAGAAAGTTATACCAGCGGTGAAGATTGTCTGAACAATCTGGACAAAAAACCCGATATTATCATTCAGGACTATTTGTTGGAGGGAATGAACGGAATTGACGTACTGAAAGCCGCCAAAAAAGCACATCCTGAAATTGAATTTATTTTCCTTTCAGGACAGGACAGCATTGATGTCGCTATTAATACCATGAAATACGGAGCCTACGATTACATTGTAAAGGACCAGATGGCTCTGAAAAAAATTGTTAATAAGATCACCAAAATCATCTCTGTGCAGCAGTTGGTGAAGAGCAACAAACGCTACAAAATGGGCGTTACTCTTTTCTTCGTTGCGCTGGTGGTCATTATCATACTCATTTTAAGCCTTACTGTTTTCTTCCCGACGGAATTTGAATGGTAAGATCCTTTTTGCATGTATTGGATATCCCGCTGATTCTCGGATTGTATGCCGATTGTCAGCGGGATATTTTTTAATCGAAAATTTCCGGATTAACGATGGAAATATCTCTCCTTCCGGAAAAGAAATCAATAATGTTTTGCGAAGCTTCCCGGGCCGTTTCAATTCGTGTTTCAATGGTACCGGTGGCATTATGCGGCGTGAGAACCACCTGCTCCATTCCAAACAATTCTTCCGTAATTTTCGGTTCCTCTTCAAAAACATCTAAACCTGCACCGGCAATCTTTCCGCTCTGAAGGTATTTGACCAGCATTTTTTCATCGATCACCGGTCCTCTCGCGGTATTGACCATAAAAACGCCATCCTTCATTTTTTGCATCTCTTTTTCACTTAAAAGATGGCGAGTCTCATCAGTCAATGGCGTATTTACCGAAATAACATCGGAGCGCTCCAATAAATCGTTCAATGAGACAAATTTCGCTTCAAAAGGCTTTTCAAGCGATTTGGCAAGTCTGTTACGGTTGTTATAAATAATCGTCATTCCCGAGGCCACTGCCCGGCGAGCCAGGGCTCTTCCGATACGCCCCATGCCAATAATGCCCAATGTTTTCCCGGTTAAACCGGAACCAAGATTGCGCATCATTCCCCATTTAAAATCGGGATTGGTCCGTAAACCATGATCGGTTTCATTAATTCGGCGCATAACAGCCAGCATCAAACCGAACGCCATTTCGGCCGTAGGTTCCGTTACTGCATTGGGCGTGTTACAAACCGCTATTCTGCGACGAGTTGCCTCAGCTACATCAATATTGTTGTAGCCAACACCGAAATTGGCAATGATTTTCAACTTCGGAGCACGTGCTATAAGCTCAGCCGTTACCGGACGAACAAAAACTGATAAAACGGCATCGCAATCAGTAATCAATTGTTCAATGTCCGATAATTCAAATTCTTCCTTTTCAGGATAAATCACATCGAATTTTTCTTCCAGTTCCCGGAGTCCTTCTCTTGGAATCCGGTAGGTAATCAAAATCTTAGGTTTCATTTTCGGTTAATTGATATTCGTTCAACGAAAAAATGCCCGGCAAGCGGGCATTTTTTATTTATACTGATATAGTAATCACTTCATTGCACTTATCACATTGTTGGGTGCCAGTAAAGAACGATACTTGGCAGGATTGTGAAGCAGTTTTACAGCAGCTTCAATATCCTTGTCATCACCCATAGATGCTTTGATAGCTCCCTTCTGATAATAGTAACGCGATACAATCTCATCACGAAGCAAATCTTTGATATCGCTGCTAAAACGATTCATATCCTGATCGATGTTATGCGACAGATCAGCATGCAGCGTTTTAAATGCTTCGGCAGCTCCGTCATAGTACTTCTCTTTTTTAGCCGTCTCAATCAAATCCTGTAACGCCTGTTCGCTTTTCGATTCGTATGTAAAATGATGTTCCTTGACGTAATTCTTGAAATTGTTGTAAATATCATCTGTTATTTGGAACTCACCGGGTGCTGCAATACTCGGATGATCATTCACAAATTGCGTCGCAAAATCGAATACCATAAACTGCTGTATAAGCTGTACGACCATATTACTCAATTGATCTTGATCGATTTTTACATCAGGTGAAATACCTCCTCCGTCAAAGACCGTTCGACCATCCTTCGTGCTAAACTTAGAAATCAGGGAATCGGGGATGGTTCCTACACTCCCGTCAGGGTTACGATGTGCGTAATCAAGGGCCTGAATACAGCGTCCGCTCGGAATATAATATTTGGCCGTAGTTACTTTCAATTTTGAATTGTAGCTCAAATCGCGTGTTGTTTGCACCAAGCCTTTTCCGAAAGTTCGGGTCCCCATGATTACGGCCCGATCCAAATCCTGCATGGAACCGGTAACAATTTCGGAGGCCGATGCTGAACCTCGGTTCACAAGAATAACCATTGGCATGATAGTGTCAACCGGTTCCTCAGTAGCCCGGTAAGTTTTGTCCCATTGCGCCACTTTTCCGCGGGTGCTGACAATTTCCTGTCCTTGATTGACAAACAGATTAGCGATTTTCACAGCTTCTACCAATAAACCACCCGGATTTCCACGCAGGTCGAATACCAGCTGCTTCGCATGCTTATTATTACGAAGATCAAGCAACGCATTCTTTACATCATCACCACAATTGGCTGTAAAACTCGAAAGACGGATGTAACCGGTACTGTCGTCAAGCATTCCGTAATAAGGCACCGGATTGATTTGAATATTCTCACGGACTATATCCACTTCATACGGCTTCTTTTGTCCGGGGCGCTGCATTTTTAAGTGTATTGGTTTATTGGCGGGTCCTTTCAGTAATTCAGATACATCCGATACTTTCATATCAGAAGTCTTTTTCCCATCAACTTCGAGGAAGATATCACCAGCCTTTAAGCCACTTTTCTGTGCAGGAAATCCTTCGTATGGTTCGGCTACCACAATTTCACCACCATGCTTACTGATAAGTGCTCCAATGCCGGCGTACTCTCCTGTAGTCATGAAATTAAAGTCTTCCATTTCCGACTCAGGAATGTAAACCGTATAGGGATCAAGCGAAGCAAGCATATCGTCTATGCTCTCTTTAACCAGTTTTCCCGGATCAATCTCATCTACATAGAAGAGATTCAATTCTCTGAACAGGGTGTAATAAATATCCAGATTTTTGGCAATCTCAAAATTCTTCTGATCGCGGTTAAACCCCCAGAAGGAAAAGGCCAATACCAGTACCAGTAAGGACGCCAGGCCCGTTTTCAGAAATCGTCTGTGTTTCATGTGTTCTTTATTTACTTTTCAAGAGTCAGTTGGTCCCGGGTAACATCCGGGAACGCCAGAATTTCAGCATACTCCTGTGTATATAGGTGTTGCCTTTGGCCCGTCCCACTCGTAACATTTATTTTTTCTAATTTAAAGCATTAACATGATATTCCCTCCGCTTACCATTTCCCGTAAACGGAAAGTCATTGGAATAACCAATTGGTGGTAAATGATGGAATGAATTATCAATCTGTAAATTATTCCTCCATAAAATTGGAATCAAGCAAAGGTAATAAAACCAAAATTATCATCTGACAGAATTCCTGTTAAGAGATGTTATAAGGTTTTAGGCCCCGTTCCCGTGGAGATATCCTTCATCACAAAATGCCTCGCTGCATACCAACTTCCGGATAACGCTATTTTTCACTTACTTTGAAACGGTTTTACTAACCAACTTGTTTTACAGAATTAAAATTGTATTCATTTGAAAAAAGGACTGGTCATACGATCGACAGGCAGCTGGTATTCAGTAAAAACTGAAAGCGGAGAGGTAATTGACTGCCGGATTAAAGGAAAATTCCGTATGAAGGAAATTCGTACAACCAATCCGGTGGCCGTTGGGGACAGAGTAACTTATACGGTTGAAGAGAATGAATCGCACAATTTAACCGGCGTCATCACGCATATAGACGAGCGACGTAATTACATTATCAGGAAAGCCTCTAACCTTTCGAAAGAGAGCCAGATTATTGCTGCCAACATCGACCAGGCTTTTCTCATCATCACGATCAAGGATCCTGTAACCCTTCCGGGATTTATTGACCGTTTCCTGGTAACAGCCGAGGCATACCGTATTCCGACCAGTCTGGTTATTAACAAACTCGATATCTATAACGAAAAGGACTACCAGAAACTGGAAGAGTATCTCTGGACTTACGAAGAAATTGGATATAAATGTTACCAGGTATCGGCCGAAAAGAATTTCAATATCGATGCGCTCCGTGATGATATGCGGGGAAAAATCAACGTTCTGGCCGGGCATTCAGGTGTGGGAAAATCCAGTATTATCAACCGCCTCGATCCGGAACTGGATTTGAAAACCGGTCAGATTTCAGATTATCACCGGCAAGGAAAACATACCACTACCTTTTCGGAAATGTTTGAAATGCATGGCGGTGGCTATCTCATTGACACACCAGGAATCCGAGGATTTGGTGTGATTGATATGGAGAAGGAAGAGATATCTCATTTCTTCCCGGAGATTTTCAAATTGCTGAAAGACTGTCGATATCACAACTGTACTCACATTCATGAACCCGGTTGTGCCGTAAAAGCAGCACTCGAAACAGGAATCATACCGGTAACACGCTATGAATCTTACCTTTCGATGGTTCTGGGTGAAGACACCAAATATCGGCCCGACATTTGGAAATAAACGTTGTTAAGTTACCTTACTGTTAAAATCATCACAAATTTTCAATCCGAAAGGAAAAAGCATTTGTTTTTTTAGATTTTAAAGTTTTACTTTGACACCAAGAGAAAAAATAAAGTGATGAACAGATTTCAGAACAATAGCTTTTATTACTGGTTTTATTATTTCGGCCTCAACAAGGGGATCGACCGGTATAGTATTGTCTGAACAAAAACGATATGAAACAAAAGGTCCCCAAGTTGATTGGGGACCTTTTTTTATGTCTGCTTATTTGCACAAAACGAATTTAAGATAGTGTCAACCATGAATGTAACAATTATCGGACTTGGACTAATTGGAGGCTCCATTGCCAAAGACCTGAAGCGGACCGGCTTTGCCACGGAAATTGTGGGAGTCGACAGCAATCCTGAACATGGCCGGAAAGCTGTTGAACTCGGAATTGCTGATCGGTACGAGGAACTGGAAACTGCTGTTAAACAAACCGATTTGGTGATAATTGCCATTCCGGTCGACAAAATTATGACCGTGCTTCCACAGGTACTCGATTTGATTCCAGACAATACAACCGTCACCGATGTCGGTTCAACAAAGCGCGATATTGTTGGTCAGGTGGAAAATCATCCGAAACGAGGGAACTACGTGCCCTCCCACCCGATGTCAGGTACTGAAAACAGTGGACCGGTAGCAGCTATCGAAAATTTGTTCGAAAATAAAATCTGCATTATCTGCGACCAGCAAAAGTCGCGGCCGCAGCATCTGGCACTTATTGAAAAGATGTACCAGACCATCGGAATGTCGACTGCCTATATGACCAGTGACGAACAAGATCACAACACGGCATTTGTATCACATTTGCCACACGTTACGGCTTTTGCATTGGCTAATGCGGTTTTAGCGAAAGAAGACCGGAGCATTATTTTCGATCTGGCCTCGGGCGGATTTCGCTCCACGGTACGTCTGGCCAAGAGTTCTCCTGAAATGTGGGGACCAATTTTCCGGCAAAACAGTGATTACATGGTGGAAGCCATCGAAGTATATCAGCGTCATCTGGAGGCCTTTAAAAAAAGCATCCAAAACGAAGAGGCCGATGAAATGATGAAGCTCATCAAACAAGCTAACGGCATTCGAAATGTGCTGGATGGCGGAAATCAGTCAATGATTAAAAATGAAAAAACAATAATTCAATTATTTACTCCTAAAAATTGACCCAATGGTTGCTGAATTGGATATCATGCCCATTAGCCACTGGCTGCCTAACATCGACAATCCCTTACTGATTGCCGGTCCGTGTAGTCTCGAAACAGAAGAACAGGCACTGGCTACTGCCCGCGAACTGGCCAAAGACAAGCGTGTTTTTGTTTATCGCGGCGGAATCTGGAAACCCCGTACCCGCCCTGGCTCTTTTGAAGGTGTTGGCTCGATCGGGCTTGAGTGGATGAAACGGATCAAGGAAGAGACCGGCTTACCTGTTGGTACCGAAGTGGCCAACGCACAACATGTGGAAGAATGTCTGAAAGCCGGCGTTGATGTGATGTGGATTGGTGCCCGTTCCACAGCTTCTCCTTTTACGGTACAGGAAATAGCCGATGTATTGAAAGGTACTAATCAGACCGTTATGGTGAAAAATCCGGTTAACCCGGACGTTCAACTCTGGGTTGGCGCACTGGAACGTCTGAACCAGGCTGGAATTAAAAATCTCGTGGCCATTCACCGCGGTTTTACTCCTTTCCAGGAATCGAAATACCGGAACTACCCCAGCTGGAAAACGGTTATCGAATTGAAGAGATTGCTACCGAATTTACCGATTATCTGCGATCCCAGCCACATTGCCGGAAAACGTGAATACCTGCTGGAAATCTCACAGAAAGCCTTTGATATGGGACTCGACGGTCTGATGCTCGAATCGCATATTGACCCTTCATGCGCTTTAAGTGATAAGGATCAACAGGTGACTCCAACTGATTTAGGTAAAATCCTGGACGAGCTGGTTATCAAGTATGCAAGTTCAGACGACCCTCTTTTCGAAAATAAATTGGAAGAGTTGCGCAGACGTATCGACCAGATTGACCATGAAATGATGGAAATTCTGGCATCGCGGATGGAGCTGGTACATCAAATTGGTGAGTATAAAAAGCAGAATAAAGTAACGGCATTGCAGATTAACCGTTGGTCTCAGATGATGGATGACCGTACGAACCTGGCAGCCAAGTTACACCTCGATGAGACTTTCATTAAGATTTTGTTCCAGCTGATTCACGAAGATTCAGTGCGTCAGCAAACAGAATTGATTGAGAAGAAATAACCTGTTCACCTGTCAATTCAACACGGGCCCCAAAGCACCTTTCACGCTAAGCCCGTGTTTTTTTATGCCTTATTTTCAGCGCCGGTACCTAATTCTTTTTTTAAGCGACTGATAGCTTTTTTGACACCGCCTTCAATTTTCAGGTAGGCTAATGGTTCTTTTCCTACATAAATAAACATAATAACTACCTCCTGTTTGGCGGCAGTCAAATATTCATACAATTCATGCTTGTGTAAGCGGTAAGCCTCGCGTATCCGGCGTTTTAAAAGGTTTCGCTTGACAGCCCTTTTAAAATTCTTTTTGGGAACACTAATGCCTACCTGCAACACTGAATCAA
>Ga0209269_1001446_pt1 | contig 12575 bp, 11 predicted proteins | sample MTBAKMMethaMetaG_FD_187455 | JGI IMG/M metagenome (GOLD analysis project Ga0209269, IMG submission 187455) | Enrichment culture microbial communities from Arthur Kill intertidal strait, New Jersey, USA, that are MTBE-degrading - MTBE-AKM (Arthur... | ecosystem: Environmental > Aquatic > Marine >... | reverse complement strand
CCTATCAAGTTCGAGGAAGTGCGTATTGCAGTGAAGATACCGCCCGATTTCGCCTCGAAAGCCTACGGGGAAATCCAGGCCGCCGCCCAGATGGAGAAGGAAGAATGGCAGAAGGACGGGTCATGGATTTGCGTCGTCCGTATCCCGGCAGGAATCCAGGGAGAGTTTTATGACCTGATCAACCGCATCACCAGGGGGCAGGGCGAGGCCCGCATCCTCAATCAAATATATTAACCGAGAGGACATAGTATAAGAGACAGATATCCGGGGCAGGTTCTATGGCACGAAAAACGCATAAGGCAAAGGGAAGAGTATCAGGAAGCTCCGGGCGTTTCGGCCCGAGGTACGGCAGGTTTGTCCGGAAACGGGTGAACGAGATGGAGAAGATCTCCAAGGCAGCCCACCGCTGCCCGCGGTGCGACACCATTGCAGTAAGGAGGGAGGGAACCGGCATATGGGGCTGCAGGAAGTGCGGCTTCAGGTTCGCCGGAGGTGCATACCAGCCCCAGACCCCGCAGCTCCGTATCGCGCTGCGCACCATCGATCGCGCTATCGGCAAGGAGGTCTGAGCAGGGTGGCGGGGTCCTACAAATGTGCCCGGTGCAAGTCCAAGGTCGAGATTGACGTCAATGTCCGCTGCCCGTACTGCGGGCACCGGATTCTCTTCAAGGAACGTGGCGCTGCGATCAAAGAGTTACATGCTCGATGACCATCGTCACCACGTCGCGTAAACCCGTCCCTGAACTCCGGTCGCTTGCCAAAGACTTTGCATTTGCGGCAGGCTGTCCCTATATCCTGCGGGGGAGGATGGGCCTCCCCGAGATAGACACCATCGATCCTGTTTCTTTTATTTTCTCATCCCGGGGAAAGGAGTTCTCCCTCCGCCTCTCGGACCATGGTACATCTGTCGCAGATATCAGGATTCCGGCATGGAGCATGGAGGAGCGGTCCGACGAACGCCTGCCGGGGATTCTGGTCAATGACCCATCTCTTTATGAGCGACTGGCGCCATATATACCGGTGAAATTGTCGGAAAAAGGCGGAGGAGGGTGCCTCTTTGACGGCACCCGGAAACGCCGCTACCTGCTTCGACTGATGATCCATGAGGCATGAGGCGCTCTTCCGGTTCAGGACGGACCAGGCAGAGGAGCTCTTCCGTGCGGTCAGCCCTGAAATGGAGGCCGAGGTCAATCCCCGCTCCCGTGCAGAATGCCTGCTTGAAAGGCCGGGCACCCTGGTGCTGAAGGTTCATGCAGAAGATGTTGCGGCGCTTCGGGCCTCACTCAATATGTGGCTCCGGCTGATTTCCGTGGCCCAGGAGATGCAGGATCTCGTTATCAATCAGGAGACAAATCCATGAGCAGTGCACTTTCACCCAAAGTCCAGAACCAGATCGCCATGCTGCAGCAGATGCAGCAGCAGATGCAGACCATCGGTGCCCAGAAAGCACAGTATGAGATGGCAGTCCGTGAGGCAAAACGGGCGACCGAGGAACTGAATGATGTTCCGGATGATGCCCCGGTCTTCATGAGCGTGGGAACGATCATGATGGAGAAGAAGAAGGAAGACGTGCTCAAGAACCTGACCGAGAAGATCGAGACCCTCGAGCTCAGGATCAAGTCACTGGAGAAACAGGAGGGCATGCTCTCCGGGAAATTTGAGCAGCTGCAGGCCCAGATCAAGCAGGCCCTCGAGGGAAAACCCCAGAGCGCTTCCTGAAAAAAAATTATTCTTTTCTTCCCGCTGGCTGGATCCGCTGCAGGAGGTTTATTGCGTTGATCATTGCCTCAGCTGAGGCAAGGACGATATCGTCCCCGGAGCCGCTGGCCGAGAAGATATGGCCCTGGTCATCCTCGACAGTGATATTCACGTGGCCGATGGCATCGGAACCCCCGGAGATGGCTTCGATATTGAACTCTTTCAGCTGGATTTTGGCCGGGACGATGCCGAGGATTGCACGGAGCGCGGCATCGACGGGGCCGTTCCCGGTGCTGCTCGAGACCAGTTCTTTTCCATAGTAGAGGGCCTTGACGCTCGCCGTGGGAATAACATGGTTCCCGGTCATGATGGCAATATCCTGGAGATCGATTGCCCGTGTCCCGTTGCCGATGCCCATGACGCTCTCCGCAATCTCATACAGGTCGGCGTCGGTCACCTTCTTGCCTTTCGTGGAGATGAATTTGACCTTCTCCACGATCCGGTCGAGCTCGCCGTCACTCGGGACCAGGTGAACATCGGTCAGCATCTGGCGCACGGCATGCCTGCCGACGTGCTTGCCAAGGGAGAGCTTCCTCCGGTGCCCGACCATCTCCGGAGTCATGATGCCCGGCTCAAAGGTGGCGGCACAGGCGATCACCCCGTGGGAGTGGATACCGCTCTCATGCGAGAAGGCATTGTCCCCTACCACCGGCTGGGTGGGAGGGACGGTGATGCCGGAATACCGCGAGATCAGCCGTGAGGTCTCGAAGAGATGCTCGGTCTTAATCCCGGTCTTCACACCGTAGATGGACTCGAGGATCATGACGGTCTGGGAGATATCGGCATTCCCTGCCCTCTCTCCGAGCCCGTTCACCGTTACCTGGACCTGCGAGGCCCCGGCCTCCACCGCGGTGGTGGTGTTGGCCACGGCAAGGCCGAAGTCGTTGTGGCAATGCACATCGACGGGACAGTCAACCTCGGCAACGATCCGGGTGATGAGTTTCTTCATCGCCGTCGGGGTATAGACCCCCACCGTGTCGGGCACGTTGATGATGGTCGCCCCGGCTTCTGCTGCAGCCCGGAAGACATCAATCAGGTACCCGGTCTCGGTCCGGGTGGCGTCCATGGCTGAGAACATGCAGAGCTCGCAGTGATCCCGCACGTAGGAGACAATCTCTCCGGTGATTGCAAGGACCTCTTCCGGGGTCTTTTTAATGGTGTGCACCCGCTGGACTTCCGAGGTCGGGATGAAGACATGGACCATATCAACGCCGCAGTCGAGGCAGGCGTCCACATCTTCGGTCCGCGACCGTGCCAGGCCGCAGATGACCGAGTCGAGCCCGAGATCAGCGATGGCCTTCACGGTCTCCCGTTCTCCTGATGAAGATGCAGGAAAACCGGCCTCGATGGCATGGACGCCCAGCAGCGAGAGCTGGCGTGCAATCTCAAGTTTCTGTTCAAAGGTAAATGATATACCGGGTGTCTGCTCACCGTCTCTCAGGGTGGTGTCAAAAACAGTTACGTGTGACTTTGCCTGGCTATCGGTGAAGAAAACGATCCCCCGCATCGGGTGTGCGAGTCATACATCTAATAATCGCGTTCATATTATAAAATAATGACCAAAATACGAAATCCTGAGCTTCACATCGATATGTTTAATAGTATTATTACCCCTATATTATGAGCGCAAATCCCGCCTTAACTCAGCTTGGTAGAGTGCGCGGCTGTAGTATGATTTGCCGCATTCAGGCAATTGCGCAGCTACCGCGATGTCCCCGGTTCGAATCCGGGAGGCGGGACCATTTGCAGCGAGTGCCCAGGTAGTGTAGTGGCCTATCATGTCGGCCTGTCACGCCGACGACTCGGATTCGAATTCCGACCTGGGCGTGGACTCTTTTTGTGTTTTCTCATTCGTGAATGAGCGTTCATCTCTCGGGTGAATATTCAGGAAAGTGATTACTTTTAAATATGGCGCTGTCATATGATGCACTATGAGGGATTGGTGGTGATCAACAGGTGAAAAAATGGCTGAAACTGACGGTTGTATTTATTCTGAGCGTCTCGATCCTGATGCAGATGCCAGCATTAGCTGCGGTTCTGCCCCCACCGGCACTTGAGATCCAGGGCGTCAAAATCGTCACTTCTGTTGACGGCGTCGGGAGTATGGCTTACGATAGTGACCTGGAATGGTCGCTGTCAAACGAAATTCTGGGTGCGAACCTGTTCCCCGTAACCGATCCACAAAATCCGAATGACTATATCTGGGTCATCGGAGAAGAACCGCCATTGAACGACAATGGCGAGGTGCAATCCCATGTCACGTATTCTGAGGATACTCAGGCCAACATGGGGATCATCTCGTACCGGAAGACGAGCGAGGTGATCACCGAACCACTTGCGGGAGCCCAGTACAATGTCTGGAATGAACGCATGATCACGTTTACCGGTATCGATGCGGGGTCTCTCCTGTCTTCAGAAGATATGACGATGTACAATGTCGGAACCTGTACACTGCCGACTCTCGGCACCTGCCCGTTCCTCTGTGGTGATTGCATGGTGAATCCTGCCTTCTGCAGCAGGATTGAAACAGGCAGTCAACTCGACATGAGCAGGGTTGCAGCATACCTGGCGGGAGGTTTCAGGAATGTCAATGAAGTTGGCGATCCCGAACCCTATCCCCAGATTCCCTCGGTTGATGGACCCGCTCTGGCAAAGTATACTGTCCAGATCACTGAGATGGCTCAGGGGAAGCCGTCGCTTGGCGGGGTATCCACGTATCTCAGAATCAGTGAACTTGACTCGGATGCTGACCCGTTCAATCCCACAGGGATCGATCCCCAGAAAGACCTGATGCAGCGCCTGGAGGTCAACGAGATCAGGAGTATGAAGGGCGATATTAACCTGTTTGATTACCAGATCACCTATGAATCCAAAATTGACCAGGACAGCTGTTGTGGTTCATAAAATCCTATTGAATTCTAAAAATCTTTTTTTTATTCTCTCTCAAGACGGCTCAGGGCGCCTTCACATGCAATCTGAATCATCGTATCAGTGTCATGGCGTGATCGCGTGATGGGACCAATAGCACGTTTATCCCCGATTCTCCCGAGCGACCATATAGAGAGCATCCTGACATTGCGATCATCGTCATACAACCGCAACAACAGTGGTTCCACCGCATCCTTCCCGTGGCTGCCTAAAGCCCGGGCCGCTCTCCACTGCATCTCGATCTCCTGGTGACGGAGAAGCCGTAGCAACTCATCCATCGGCAGGTTTTCAACGTCCTGGTATGGCATATCAGTCCCTTCCCGCACCATGGTGCATGTTAGCATTGTGCATGATAAATTATGAAGTATTAAAGGTATGCCTGATGGATATTCATCGGTCGGTCGTCGCCATGGATTACTTACAGGAATGCCAAATCCGGGTCAATGATCACCTGAAACCCCGGACTACTACGTGGACCCCGAATCCCCCAGAAGATATTTTTCCGTAAAATTATAAATAAAATAGAGCTATTTTATCGATTAGTCTAACTATTGGTGTCAGATTACAATGAAGGACGCATATCATCACTTTCCATAGATGTAAACCTAATATTGCTATACATAATTGGCTATCGACAGAATAAAGGCACGATACGTGATACTTGCGGTGAAGGAGTGTTCGATGAACGAGAGAGATGTACCCGGTTCAGCCACCTGTCCGGTCTTCGGAGTCAGGAGCGGTGGACCCATAATCGGACTGGGAATTCTCATGATTCTTTTCGGGCTTATCCCGCTGGGCATCGGGGATGTACCGCTGCCGGTTCCGATTTCGCTGGTATTCATCGGGTTCGGGGTCTTCCTTATCTGGGCGGGTCTGACTAAATGAGAGGTCCTGATCAAATCATCCTGATTTATCGATTCATGAATCGAACCTCATGAGCATGAGTAACCTCCCTGATACCGATATGCTCATGGGAGAAGCGGTCAAAGGCCTGGCTACGAGGGCCCTGACAGCCGAAGACCCGCTTACCCGGAAACATGCCATCTACTTTCTGTCGATGACCGGGAACCCCGCCTGCATTGGACTTTTTATCCGGGCACTCCGCGATCCGGAAAAGGCGGTTCGGGCCCAGGCCACCTGTGCACTGGCCGGAATCGGGGAACCGGCAACCGGACGATTGATTGAACTGCTTGGTGATCCGGACTGGAAAATCCGGTACCGGGCTGCAGAGGCACTGGGGATGATGAAGGAGAAAAGGGCTCTCAGCCCCCTGATCGGGCTGTTGTCGGATGAAAAGGATCATGTCCGGTACATGGCGGCAAAGAGCCTGGGGGCTCTTGGTTCTCAGGAAGCCAGAGGAGCACTTGAAGCACGATTATCAGATGAAAATCCTTATGTACAGAGAATGGTGGAATCTGCACTGATACTGGTGGAAAAAGGAGAATAATTTACAAAATAAATCCTTATCAGGATAAAAATATTGAGTAATATCTCGTTTTTTTATACCAAAATATTTATCCGGAACGCAGTACTACAACCGTTCATCAGATTCATCCCTGTGATAAAGATTCATCATGGCGATGAATTCCTGGTGGTGCTGCCTATGTCGAAATCCGTAGTGGTATTCATTAGTATTCTGATTGCCGTCGGCATGACGGCTGGTATTGCGAGTGCGGATATAAATATAACCGGGCTCAAGTTCTATGATGAAAATTGGAATGGGATTTATGATAATGGTGATTATGGATTACAAGACTGGATAGTGTATCTGGATTATCAAAATGGGACCTATACCGGATTATCAAATACAACTGATTCAGCTGGTATTTATACAATCGCCGGTTTTGATCCTTATTTTAACTATACTGTCCGGGAGGAGGACCGAACCGGATGGTGTCATTCTAATGCATCTGAGCAGGATGTCCAGACCATTGATTACTATGGTGGAAACGGTCCTTTGGCGTTTGTATCGATTTCCGATATGGAAACTGACTTCACTCCCTCACCAGATGGCACTGCTGAAGCCTTCTTTGGATTAAATGCACGAATAGGAGATAGCGTGAGCGGGGGGGGCCAGCGCGAAATCCAGGTTGCTATTCCAGGAGGTACATATAGCGGCGGAGCGCAATCCGACTCAATCGGAACCGCTGCGGATTATCACTGGACGAGTGGTAAATATGAGCCATTTGATGCTTCGTATAACCCGAGCCTCACTTTTCCGGGAATAATGGAGCTTAATGGAACTTATTCATACCAGAATAGCTGGGGTCAGGGAGGGCAAGATATTCGGACTGACCGACCAAATGCACAACCAGTCCGGGATATTGTTGTCAGATTGCATGTCGAACGACCTCCGGCTGCGGGACCACGGAGTGTTGAAGTTAATAATTTAACGCTTCACCAAGGTTCGATCATCTATAATTTACCAAGTCCGTATGATAATTTCAATCTGACAGATGCTGGTGACATATTTCTTCTTATTCCCGCAAGCAATATTCTAAGTTCTCTACCCAGCGGAACGGATATTGCAACTGGCGGATTCAACCTGACAGGCGATATCAAATTAACTTGGTCATCAGGCGTGCCTTCACCCAATACCAATAATTTAAAAATAGACATTCTGATTGGAAGATTCCAGTTTGATTATGACAATGATCATGCAGATTTTGGTAATTACCAGACCAGCATCAGCGGATACAAATTAATTGATATTGATGGCGATGGTGTTGAAGATACTGTTGGGGAAGGTTGGGATATCATCTTGGATAATGGAACAATCACGCTTTCAAATACTACTGATGAATACGGTTACTTCTCATTCAAAGGCATATCCCCTGGAAGTAATTACAATCTAAGTGAAGTTCTGAAACCGGGATATTCGGTTCTGGATCCGTCTAGTGGATACTATTATCCTCTATCAATAGATGCGTGTGACCACCTAGTTCTGAATTTTACGAACCAACAACTTGAGACCTATTGCATCAACGGGACGAAGACGAACTGCACGGGTGGATTTGTTGACGGCTGGAAGATGACCGTCTACAACGAGACGAGCGATCTGGAGGTCGGGAACAACACTACGGATGCGAACGGGTACTACGAGATCTGCGGCCTGGTTCCGGGAGACTACTGGATCTGCGAGGAAGACCGGCCGGGCTGGACGAACCTGACAGATGCCTGCTGGAACTTCACGATCGTGGACGGCAATGTGACGTTTGACATCCAGAACGCGGAGCTGCTCTGCATCAACGGAACGAAGTATAAGGACCAGGAATATGGCGAAGTGCTGGAAGGCTTCACTATCCGGGTAAAGGATGAAAGCGGGGCAGAGGTCGGGTCAAACACCACGGACGAGTTCGGGAACTACAAGATCTGCGGTCTGCTGCCATATACAACCTACACGGTGTGCGAGGATTCCGAGCCCGGGTATGTGAATATTTCACCATCGTGTCTTGAGGTCCCGCTATATTGTGGAAATGTGACCAATGTAAACTTCGTGAACCGTCTGGCTGCCTATTGCATCAACGGGACGAAGACGAACTGCACGGGTGGATTTGTTGACGGCTGGAAGATGACCGTCTACAACGAGACGAGCGATCTGGAGGTCGGCAACAACACCACCCATAGCGGCGGGTACTACGAGATCTGCGGCCTGGTTCCGGGGAACTACTGGATCTGCGAGGAAGACCGGCCGGGCTGGACGAACCTGACGGACGCCTGCTGGAACTTCACGATCGTGGATGGCAATGTAACGTTTGACGTCCAGAACGCGGAGCTAATCTGCATCAACGGGACGAAGTATAAGGACCAGGAATATGGCGAAGTCCTGGAAGGCTTCACTATCCGGGTAAAGGATGAAAGCGGGGCTGAGGTCGGGTCAAACACTACGGACGAGTTCGGGAACTACAAGATCTGCGGTCTGCTGCCATATACAACCTACACGGTGTGCGAGGATTCCGAGCCCGGGTATGTGAATATCTCGCCGTCGTGTCTTGAGGTCCCGCTATATTGTGGAAATGTGACCAATGTAAACTTCGTAAACCGGCAGGCTGCCACCTACTGCATCAACGGGACGAAGATCGAGTCCTGTTCGCGTGCAGGAATCGACGGCTGGAAGATGACGGTCTTCAACGAGACGAGCGGGCTGGAGGTCGGGAACAATTCGACCAATCAGCTTGGGTATTATGAAATATGCGGACTGGCGCCGGGCTACTACTGGATTTGCGAAGAGGAGAAGGACGGATATGTAAATGTCAGCGAGGTCTGCTGGAATTTCACAATTCTTGATGGCAACGTGACACACGACTTCGAGAATACCAGGTTACTGTGCATCAACGGGACCAAATACAAGGATCAGGAATACGGGGAGGGCCTGGAAGGCTTCATCATCCGAGTAATGGATGGAGATTTTGAGGTCGGGTCCAACACCACGGATAGCAACGGATACTACGAAATCTGTGGTCTGCTGCCATCTGTAACGTATACCGTCTGCGAAGATCCCAAACCCGGATATACAAACATCTCACCATCGTGTGTGGATGTCACGCTCGAATGTGAGAATGCGACCGTGAACTTCGTGAACCGGCTGACAGAACTGCTCTGCATCAGCGGATACAAACGAACCAGCGGCGGAGTAGTCCTCTCCGGGTGGAACATCACCCTGACCAACGGTTCGTATACCACTTCAATGGATACAGGTCTTGACGGGAAGTACGAGTTCTGCGGGTTACTGCCAGGAACCTATACCCTGACCGAACAGATGAAAGCGAACTGGCAGCAGATATCCTCGCCAGCACCGGTAATTCTGACCGATACCAATGTCACGAATCAGAATTTCACCAATGACCCTGGACCGAACGTCTGCTGTTACTGCTCGCCGTATCCGAAATTCTCGGTTACCAAGCTACCGGTTGACGCTGAGGGATATCCTGTTCAGTTTATTGATGAAAGCACCGGACCGATAGCAGTGAAATGGAAATGGACGTTTGATGATGGAGCGGTGTCGTACGAACAAAATCCGCTCCATCATTACCAGAGAACCGGGTCTTATGACGTAACACTCGCAATCCAGTGGCTTGATTGTGACGGCAAACTTTCTACCAAGTGGAAGACCACCACCAAGGAAATCAGGGTAAGATAACCAGTTCATCAATTCCTTTTTTTTAACGACCTTTTTCCCAAAGAGTCAGGCATATGACGCCGATTAAACAGGTTCCTCCAAGAGTTGGGAAATCCCGGTCCGATCCTGAAGGGGAAAGCCTGATATCATCACTGTATGAATAGTATGAAATGAGGTTCACCATGACGGGTAGACAACGAGCAATCCAGGTTACAATTACAGTTATGATATTGGCACTCATCGGGGCAGGAATTCCTGCCGCGAGCGCGGTGTTTGATGATTATCCTCCCTGCTGCCCAATCTATGAAGATTATCCCGATTACTACTATCCTGTCGATCCATTCTATATGTTCCCGGCGTATTGTGTCTGTCCCTTCCTGGACGATGCCCTGAACCGGTCGATCTGGAAGGATACCCCTGATTATTATTGGGATTGGGTAATTGCGTCAGGTAGTAGCAATTCATCCTGCGCTACCTGCGGGGGTTCTTCATCTGCCTATTCTTCATTCAGCTATTCGAATACAAATTATGTATTCCCCGAAAAAGATGCGCTGATGACGGGATATAATAAAATTTCGGTGAGCACAGCGATAAAATCGAAAGATCAGGTATTATCAAAATATTTAAAATAATTTATCACTCTGGGAAAAATCCCGAATTATTTATCTTTTTCTCATTTCGCTATTACAACAAATCGGGATGGATGAAAAGGTTGATTATCGGATCTTCGTCCCCGGTGGCACATCCTTTTCGGGCATAAGCAGGGACGCCTGATCCCCTGCTGCAAGGATCATGCCATTGCTCTCGATCCCAAAGATTTTCGCCGGCTGGAGGTTTGTCACCACAACAACTGATTTCCCGGTTATTTCCTCCGGTGTTGTGAACTGGGCCATTCCGGCCACGATCTGCCGGACTTCATCCCCGATATCCACCTGCAGTTTCAGGAGCTTGCTTGATTTCGGAACTTTTTCTGCCGATACAACCTTTCCAATCCTGATATCGAGCTTGCAGAACTCTTCGAATGGTATGGACTCCACTTTTACCGCCTTCTTTCCTGCTTCTTTCACCCGCTGCGCCAGCAGCTGGTCCATCTCCCCGATAAAGGTATCCTCGAGCCGGGAGAAGATTGGTCTTGGGATCGGGAGCGGTCCCGGTGAGATATCCCCCACAGCCTCACGGATCTGGTGATCCTGGATCCGGTCCGTATACCCGAGCATCTGCCAGATTTCCTGCGCCTTCTCAGGGATGATCGGTTCAAATACGAGGGCGAGCGCCCGTACCAGCACAAGGCAGTCCTTGATTGCACAGGCTGCCGCATCACGGTCGGTCTTGACCAGCTTCCAGGGGGCATTGGCCTGGATGTAGTTGTTACCATAGGCGGCAAGGGCCATCATGCCGTCTGTGGCAATCTTGAACTCGTACTCCCGCATGGACGAGTCGATCGTGCCGAGTGCACGGTCGATCTCGGTGAGAATCTGCTCGCGTACCGGGACATCAGGTATTCCCCCGAACTCCTTGTGGGCGAAGAAGAGGGTCCGGTATACGAAGTTGCCGAGCGTATTGACCAGCTCGTTGTTCACCCGCTCCTGGAAGACCTTCCAGGAGAAGTTGAGCTCCTTGGTATGGTTGGTATACGAGAGGAGATAGTACCGGAGGTAATCGGCCGGGAGCCCCTTGTCCAGGTAGTCATCATTGGTCCAGACCACGTAACCGCGGGACTTGGAGAACTTGTGGTCATCGACTTTCAGCATCCCGCTGGCAACCACGGCATGGGGGGTTCCGTACCCTGCCCCCTTCAGCAGCGCCGGCCAGAAGATGCAGTGGTGGTAGATGATGTCACCGCCGATAAAATGGATGATCCCGGTCGGTTCGCCGCACCAGTAGTCCTTCCATGAGGCGCCGGCCTGGTCTGCCCATTCCTCGGTGAACGAGATATATCCGATCGGAGCATCCACCCAGACGTACACCACGAGATCGTCCCGTCCCGGGAACTTCACCCCCCAGTCGAGGGTCCTCGTGATGCACCAGTCGCGGAGTTCATCCCTGACCCAGCCCAGTGCATAGTTCCGTGCATTCAGCGTGCCGGAGAGGTTTTCCAGGTGCCCGAGCAGGAAATCCCTGAATTCGCTTAGCCGGAAGAAGTAGTGCTCCTGGTCCCGGGATTCGGCCTTCGTCCCGCAGACCATACAGGCCGGCTCCCTGATCTCCCCGGGCTCGAGGTGGCGTCCGCATCCCTGATCGCACTCGTCGCCCCGGGCCGGCATCCCGCAGTGGGGGCAAATCCCTTCCACGTACCGGTCAGGCAGGAACCGTCGGCATTTTGTGCAATAGCTCTGCTGGATAATTTTTGAGTAGACATAGCCGTTCTCGATGAGGCGGTTTACCATGGAACGGGTCCGCTGGTGATTGGTGGGATCATCAGTCATCCCGAAATGGTCAAAGATGACCCCCATCCTCGTGAAGGTCTGATGGAAGTGTGCGTGGTATTTTTCAGAGAGCGCCCGCGGTGATACACCGGCGTTTTCGGCACTCACCACGATCGGGGTCCCATGGTTATCGGAACCGCAGATGAATACCACCGGCTCGCCACTCCGCCTCAGATAGCGGACATAGAAATCGGCCGGCACATAGGTCCTGAGGTGGCCGAGGTGGCAGGGGCCGTTGGTATAGGGAAGGCCGCAGGTCACGAGGACGGGTCTGTCGCGCATCACTATCTTTTTTGACGATGATGCTATAAATACCATGATTACCATGGGAAAACGGCTCTCCT
>Ga0209269_1001444_pt1 | contig 12589 bp, 9 predicted proteins | sample MTBAKMMethaMetaG_FD_187455 | JGI IMG/M metagenome (GOLD analysis project Ga0209269, IMG submission 187455) | Enrichment culture microbial communities from Arthur Kill intertidal strait, New Jersey, USA, that are MTBE-degrading - MTBE-AKM (Arthur... | ecosystem: Environmental > Aquatic > Marine >... | reverse complement strand
CCCGTTTGCTTAAGAGTCTGGGAGTCACCAGCACAGCGCTTGGTTTTGTGGGTGGCAAGGCGGGAGAACAACTGGAAGATGGTTTGCACTCATTGGGAATAGAAACTGACTTCGTCTGGTTGCCCGGAGAAACGCGAACCAATGTCAGCATAATCAGCCAGCAGGATGGTCACCATTTTAAAGTGAACGCTCAGGGACCTTATGTGAAAGAAGAATTTCAAGATCAATTACTCAGAAAGATTGACACTCTGGCTCAACCGGGTGATTGGTGGGTTTTGGCAGGCAGTTTACCGCCTGGAGTTGATGAAGATTATTACGCCCGCGTGATCAGGTTATTGAATGCCCAACAATCCCGGGTGATTTTAGATACCACCGGTAAAGCATTAGCAATGGGTTGTGCTGAAAAGCCATACCTGGTCAAACCCAATATTGAAGAAGCCCGACAGTTAACCGGGATGCCAATGCAATCTACCCGGGAAATTGCATTAGCCGCAAATGAAATCTGCCACCTGGGTGCGCGTAATGTATTCATCTCAATGGGTAAATTGGGCGCTTTGTGGAATAATGCTGAAGAGACTTTAATAATCAAGAGTCCCAAGGTAGATGAAAAAAATCCGATTGGCGCTGGAGACTCAACTGTTGGCGGATTGGTTTGGGCGTTGTCTCAAGGTTTTTCTATCCATGATGCAATTTGTTGGGCTGCAGCCAGTGGAGCGGCAACTGCCAGCTTGAGTGGTACAGAGGTGGGAACGAAGGAATTAATTGAAAAACTGGTACCCCAGGTCTGTGTTGAGCCCTTTATTCAGGAATAAGATACTGTCATAATTCAATATTTTTCACTAATCTGGAGGAAAGCATGGCAAATCCAAAAATCACACGCATATATCTGGTTCGACACGGCGCAACTCAACTCAGCGCTGAGGATCGTTTTGCCGGTGCCGTTGATGTTGAACTTTCCGAGGAAGGGAAGTTTCAGGCTGAACAGTTAGCCGAGAGGTTAGCTGATGATGAAATATCGGCGGTGTATTGCAGCCCAATGGCGCGCACGATGCACACCGCGCGGATTATTGCTAAACCGCATAATTTGCCTTTGATTCTGCGTGAAGGGTTAAAAGAGATCAATCACGGCCACTGGGAAAGCTTGCTGCGCGGCGATGTGGAAGCCCAATTTCCAGAAGAATATGCCGCCTGGGAAGAGGATCCTTTCACATTTGCACCACAGGGCGGTGAAGCTGGGGTAAATGTGATCGCCCGCGCGCTACCGGTTATTCGTGAAATCGTCTTACAGCACAAAGGTCAAAACGTGCTGGTTGTGTCTCATAAAGCCACAATTCGCCTGTTGATCAGTAGTTTGTTGGGTTTTGACGCCCGCGGTTACCGCGACCGGCTGGATCAATCGCCAGCCTGCTTGAATGTCTTGGACTTCCGCGATCCGGTACGGGCGCGCCTGATGCTGTTTAACGATGTGTCACATTACATCGACCAGCCTAAACGGTCCGGTGGGCGGCTTTCCAAGTGGTGGGACGAGAAGAACGGCTAACCTTAAGAATGGTTAGTCTAGATGGAGATTGTTCTCGTGGTGAATTGGTTCTTGGGGCACGTTTTGAATATCTAACGCGATGGATTGAATAAGGAATTGAACACCAACCATCAAGGGAAGCACGGCGATCATCACGGTTCCAGTGGTAGCAGGCACCCCCATGCGGATGGATTGCAGCCAGTAATAAGCGCCCCAGATGGTGCCAAACAGGATCAGAATCAAGCCTAAGATTGAAAACAGGGAGAAGGCTGAAAAGTCTCGGATAAAATACTGAATTAAGATTCGCCGGAAGAATTTCTTTGCCAGGCGAGAAGGAAAATTAATCAACGCGTCCAATTCGGATAAAGAGCTTTTTTCGGTGCCGTAGCGGGCAGGGATGGGCACGTCCCGCACCACCGCGCGGATCACGCCCAACTCAGCCAAAAGGCTGGATTCGAAGAAAAAGCGCCGATCAATCCGGTCAGTATCCAACAATGGGAAGGCCGACGCATGCATGGCAGTATATCCATTGGTGGGGTCAAATACATTCCAATAGCCTGAGGCTACCTTAACGAGGAAGGAAAGACCAATATTTCCAATGCGGCGCAAGAAAGGCATCGAGGTAATTTTTGAGAAATGCAAAAAGCGATTGCCTTTGGTGTAATCTGCCTGACCAGACAAGATGGGTTGCACCAGCTTGGACAAATATTGGGCTTCCATTTGCCCATCGCTGTCCATCTTGATCAGAATTTCCGCGCCTAACTCAACTGCTTTTTGGTATCCACTCAGCATGGCTCCGCCCACACCCTGATTGGTTTGATGCTCAACGACCACAATTCGGTGGTCTGTTCTTTGTAAACCACGAACCATTTCAAGTGCCTGGTCGGGGGAGCAATCATCCACATAGACAATGGAAGAGACCCATTCCGGGATGTTGTGAATGACTTCTTTGATGGTGGATTCACAGCGATAACCGGGAATCACGATCGCGATAGATGGGGTAGAAGTTGATGGATTGCGCATAGGTTAATGATCCAATTATTTATCCTGATAGGATTTTAACCGATTATTGGCTTCGTCGCACTTGAAATTTTAGCCAAATCCACAAATATAAACATTGTTCTCATTCAGTGAATCGATTAGAATGAAAGCGGATTTTAAAACACAGAAGGGGAATTTCCTTTGATTAAAGTATTATCCATTTTTGGAACCCGGCCTGAAGCGGTAAAAATGGCGCCGGTTGTAAAACAACTTGAGGCCCATCCTGCGATTGAATCGCGGGTATGCGTCACCGCTCAACATCGCCAGATGCTGGATCAGGTTTTAGATTTATTTGCCATCCAGCCTGATGTTGACTTAAATCTGATGCGCGAAAATCAAACGCTCGCTGGGCTGACTTCAGAAATTCTGGTTCATCTTGAACCGGTTTTAAAACAGGAGCAACCTGATTGGGTGCTGGTGCAGGGCGATACCACCACTGTGATGACCACTGCTTTGCTTTGCTATTACAATCGGATTAAGGTTGGCCATGTAGAGGCGGGTCTGCGCACTGGAGATAAATGGCAGCCATTTCCTGAAGAGGTCAATCGCAAAATTGCCGGCGCGGTGGCGGACCTGCATTTCGCCCCAACCGGGCACAGCCGCCAGAATTTACTGAGGGAGGGGGTTCCCGGTGATGCCATCGTTGTAACCGGCAACACGGTGATCGATGCGCTGCAAGAGATCACCCGCCGCCCGGCGCCTGATCAAATTGCCAACTTGCTGAAAGAGAAAGGCATTGCTTCGGGTGAGAAACAGCTGGTATTGGTCACCGCCCATCGCCGTGAGAATTTTGGCCAGCCGATCTATGAAATTTGCGAAGCTTTAAAAACCCTGGCCAACCGCTACCAGGATCAGATTGAGTTCGTTTATCCGGTGCACCTCAACCCAAATATCAAGAATGTGGTGTACTCTGAGCTGGATGCGATCAAAAATATTACCTTGTTGCCACCCCTGGATTACCTGCCGTTGGTGCATTTGATGAAGAATTCGAAACTGGTTCTGACCGATTCGGGCGGCATACAGGAAGAAGCCACCTCAATGGGCATCCCAACCCTGGTGTTGCGCGAGGTCACCGAGCGTCCAGAGGGCGTGGATGCGGGGGTTTTACGGCTGGTGGGTACCGATAAGCAGCGGATTATAAGTGAAACAGAGCGCTTGTTGGAAAGTGAAGAAGCTTATAAAGCAATGTCACAGGCTCAGAATCCATTCGGCGATGGGCATGCCGCGCAGAGAATAGTGGAAGCAATACTCAAGCGGGGATAAGTAAACTTATCACCAACAATTAGGAAGATTGTAGACGGGTGGTTGATTGCCACCCGTCTATATTTTTATCTGGTATAGACGCGCTTCGCGCCAGCTTTCAAATCCAGCATCAAAATAAAGGTTCAAGGCGCGCAAATTGTCCACTTCAGTCGCCAGTTTAATTTCGCTTACCCCGCAGTATTGAAAATGACGAACAGCCTCAAATAGCAGCATTCTCCCCAATCCCTGTCTGCGCGCGGTGGGCAGCACACCCAGGTAATCAATCAGCCCAACCACTTCTTCCTGATCTTCTTTCTCCGCAGTCACCAGACAAAATCCGCAAAAGCTGTCGTGTTGGTCGTATGCGACCCACCATTGGCCGCCTTGATTGCAAGCATTTTTCCATTCCGCTTGCAATAATTCAATGCTCATCAATTGATTGGAAAAGCAAATCAGAAAAGCTTTGAGTAAGTTTGCTGCATCTCGGTTCAGATCAAAAGGCCATATTTTACCTTTCCACGTAGTCTGGCAATCAGGTGTGGGGAGTTCCGCTCGGCGTTTTAAGACGGTGAATTGGCGCAACAGACTCAAACCATTCTGCTCACACACTTCATAAATTCCAGCCACACTGCGCCGGGCTGGCACCTGGAAGTTTAATAGCTTTTGTTTTGGTTTGTATTGCGCCGCGGTAGCAAGTGCATGCTGAAGCAAATGCGTGCCGATTCCCTGCTGGCGGTAAGCCGGGTGCACACAGCCAAAACAGGTTGTTTTCAACCCATCTTGAATCCATTCCGACGCCAGGCGGTAATAGCCAACGAGTAAATCTTCTTGAAAGATTAACCAAATCCGATCAAGGGCTGGAATGGGGTCTTCTTTTTCCAAAGCCTCAAGAATATCCTTAGCGGAAAAAAACCAACCCGCCTGGTCGACCTTATTCGCCTGGTTGAGTAGATCTAAAAGACAATGAATATCTTTTGATGAAAATCGCTGATTTCTAATCGTCATCAATTTTTGCCTAATCAGCTGCCATCAATTCCGACGGACTTTTCTTCAATCGCGCCAACAATTTGGGAATAAAGAGCTGGTACAGTTCGAACACCCGCCAAAAGGCGACCGCCGCCATGCCGTGTGCCAGTACCGCGAAGAAGGGCGGGGTTTGCAGGGTGTAATAAGTCCAGCACCAGCGAGTAGTGCCCCATAATTCCAGGAAATAACCCAACCCACTACCAGCGATGAAGGTCAACACAATGGCGCGATGGTCTGTGGGGGTGAGGATCAAAAATCCGCACAGGATTAAGGCCATTATGGTCAGCGATTTATCCAGAGTGGGCCAAACGAAAAACAACATATAACCATAGAAGGCAGGCAGCAATACCCAATGTAAGAATTTGAAGACCCCTTCCGGAATGGATTCCATTTTCGAGCGCAGGAGACGGTAAAGGCGGTCAATTGAAAGACTGGCAATTGGCCAGGCGGGAATGATCCACAATGGCGGGCGTTCATTGGTGTAATATACCCAGAGTTCGGTTTGCGTACCCCAGCTTTCGATCACCAGACCGCCCATTAGTCCGATAAAAGCAATTGGCAGGTCTTTGCGCAAATTGGCATCCGCCATGATCAGCAGCGACATCACCAGAAAATCACCGAGCAGCAGCCAATCAAATTGGCGCCAGAAAGAGATATTGGGGTCGTAAGTGGCGATATACGCTTCCAATAACGGCCACCACACATAGCCAATCAGAAAGATGAGCGCGAAGAACGCGCTCATCATGAAATAGCTGGTGCGGTTCCAGCGGAAGATGCGCGCGATCCTTTGTAAAAAGGAAGGTTTTGAATGGAGCATGGTTTCTTCTAACAAGTAATTCAGCGTGTGTTCGTTGGCATTATTCTACTAGACTTTTTTGCATGGGGAAGATACTTGTTCCATGAATAATCTGTTCTTCACCCTCAAGCTGAAAGCCTAATCACTGGAAAATGACAGCCGAGTACGGCAAGGATTTAACTGCAAATGGCTACTTAAACCACCTTCAGCAAATTCTATTTCCCAGTTTTCGGGTGCGCGTATGGTTATCACTGCATATTTATTCATTTCTTTAACTGGGCATTTTTGTGCGCTCGACCAGCCATTTAGCCGTGCAGGTGTCGGTAACGAGGATGTTGATATATTTTCCGCGCAAGGCGCCCAAAATGGCCATGCGTTTCCGTTCTCCTCCGGCTACACCGATAGCCCGATCTACTTTACGCAGTTGTTCAAGCTTCATGGAAAAAACCCGTTCGTTCAATACGGAATGAACTGGATTCCCTTCAATATCAAAAAAACGCAGCAGCGCATCCCCAACAGCTCCCCTGGAGGAGAGCAAGCGTAATTCCTGATCTGTAAAAATATTTCCGCTTTCTTTGAGCAAGTTGGAGGGTTGCAAAGCGCCAATACCTACCAAAGCCAATGTTACTTCGTCAAACATTTGGATGGCTTTTTGAACATAAGGATCTTGCTCCAGTACCTTTAAGGATTTTTCTGATCCTAATATTCCTGGAACAGGTAAAAATACTGCCTCCCCATCCACCAGCATAGCCAACCGGGAGGTCAAGCGGTTGGCGTGCGCCTCCGCAGTAGGGTTGCCCACGCCCCCCAGAATTTGAATGACGCGAATGAAATTTCGTCTTTGCGCTGGATGAAAAGCGTCAACCAGGGCAAGCAGGGCGGAACTCCAGGAAGAGATGCCAATAATTTCGTTGTGATTAATAGCAGTCTCTAGATAATATGCAGCGGCTGCCCCGATATCACGATTGATGATTGATTCATCCGTATCGCTATAGCAATCAACCACGATGGCATCCCGCAATTTGTAGTGGTAAATCAGGGCTTCTTCTAATTCAGAATTTACGCCAGGCGGAATGGTGACAGATATTCTCACGATCCCTTCTTCTTTAGCCCGTTCCAAAAACCGGGATACAGTGGCTTGTGAAATACCTAATTGCCTTGATATTTCGGCTTGTTTGATTCCAAGCTCAAAATACATGCGTGCGATTCGGCTGATTAACCTTAATTCATCAATTCTGGCCATAGAGGATTTCCTAAATATTTTCAGGTTTAATTAAATACGGTTTGGTGGAAAAATATTCCATACTCATAATTGATATAAATTCATATTTGAATAATTATACACAAATCTACCTAATGTCAATTCTTTTTTGAGAGTGAAATAGATCGATTTCAATTGTCTGATGTGATATGCAGACTCGAATAAAAAAGTAACATGAATAAACAATGCTAGCGGAAACATAGCGTTATGAATCTCTTGAGCCTCGATATTTCGCAAACACGTTATGAAAAGATTTACCGGAAATCTGTAATCTGTACTTGATATCGGTCACTATCGGAGCAATTTGCAATCTGTTTGCCCCCTCATTTGGGCGACGGTTTCTCGTTTTTTCTGAAATCTCAATGAAATTGGTCCAATATGATCAAATGAACAGTATTTGACTTATGAACAATAAATTAATACATTATATATACGTCTTCAACTAGTTCTTATTGTCAGGTGTCTACCATTCACTAGATTCCAGGCTCAAACAACATCAATATGGCAGCTCTGTAAACTTAGATCGTTGATTTCATCTAATTTTTGAATAAATATTCATATATGTAAATTTATACAAATGATGTTGAAAGTTGAATATTAACAAATTATTATTGATATACATTCACATGTGAATAAATATACAAATACATTTAGTATATCAATTTGATATGAGGGTTCAAAGCAGATGGATGTAAGAGCACTGAAGAGAAAATCAATCCAGTACAGAAAGCGAACACTGACCGCGATCAAGCAGGCAAAAGCGGGACATACCGGTGGAGATCTGTCTTGCCTGGATATTTTAAATGTACTTTATAACCACGTGATGGAAATTTCGCCAGAAAATGCATTATCTTCTGATCGAGACCGTTTTATTCAAAGCAAAGGCCATTCAGTGGAAGCCTTGTACGTGGTATTGGCTGATAAAGGTTTCTTTCCTGATGCTGATCTTGATACGATTTGCCAATATAAATCTGACTTCATCGGCCATCCTACCAGGAAAGTGCCTGGTATTGAGCAAAACACGGGGGCACTGGGGCATGGATTATCGGTTGCAGTGGGAATGGCTTTGGCGGCCAAAATGGATCACAAGTCATATCGCGTATTCACATTACTAGGAGATGGCGAATTGACGGAAGGTTCGATTTGGGAGGCTTCAATGAGCGCGGCGCATTATAAGCTGGATAATCTGGTGGTGATTGTGGATCGGAATGGTCTGCAGATCACTGGATCCACCGAAAATGTCATGGCTCTTGAACCATTAAAACAAAAATTTGAATCATTTGGATATGCTGTGAAATCAGCAAATGGTAATGATATTGATTCACTTCTGGAAGTCTTTTCGCAAATTCCCTTTGTCCCTGGGAAACCCAGTCTGATTATCGCCAACACGATCAAAGGTAAAGGGGTGAGTTTTATAGAGCATCAGGTTAACTGGCACCACCACGTCCCAACCGATGAAGAAATGACGATCGCTTTACAGGAATTGGATGCGGATTTGGAGGCCCAGCATGGATGAGATGATGACGGAATTATCATTAGGAAAAGCAAATCTAGAGGTGTTCGCCGATTCATTGCTGGAATATGGTAAGAATGACCGAAATATTATTGTAGTTACCAGCGATTCCCGCGGGTCGGGAAAATTGACCGGGTTTGGAAAACAATTGCCCGATCAGATGGTGGAAATTGGCATAGCCGAGCAGAACCTGGTTGGCGTGGCGGCTGGACTGGCATCTGCCGGTAAAAAACCGTTTGCAGTATCTCCGGCCTGTTTTCTCACTGCCAGGGCATTAGAACAGATAAAAAATGACGTGGCATACTCAAACCAACCAGTGCGCCTGGTTGGAATCAGTGCCGGGGTAAGCTACGGCGCTCTGGGCACTACCCACCACTCATTGCACGATTTTGCGGTGCTGCAAGCGATTAACAACATTTCAATTGTTGCCCCGGCAGATAATAATGAAACGCGCGCAGCAATCCAGAAAGCCTGTGAACTGAACCAACCCCTTTATCTTCGTTTTGGAAAGAAACCAATGCCGAATCTACCTTTCACGCAAGGCGATTTCCAGTTTGGGAAAGGTCGAGTATTGCGAGAGGGTGATGACATTGCTTTTATTGCCTCAGGTGAAACAGTATTACCTGCCTTCTTGGCTGCAGGGATCCTTGCCGATCAAGGAATCGAGAGCACCGTAATTTCGATGCATACCCTGAAACCTTTGGACACCGACTTACTGGCAGAGATTGCCACGCAATGCCGGGCAATGATCACAGTTGAAGAGCACAGCGTGCATGGTGGTTTGGGATCCGCGTGCGCGTCATTTCTGCTTCAATCAGGTTATCATAAGCCATTTCGCATCGTTGGAATACCAGATGAGCCAACGGTAAACGGAAGCCAGCAGGAAATATTCAAACACTATGGCATCACGGCTGACGGGTTGGCGGATATTGCGATGAATATTTTGGGCGAAAAGGAATTGTTGGCATGAAACCGATCGTTTTGGTTGTGGACCAAAGTACTTCGGCAACGAAAGCCATGTTATTCACTCCGCAAGGGGAGTTGATTGACAAGGAATCAATGGACCACGCGCAGATCTATCCACAACCGGGCTGGGTTGAGCATGATGCGGAAGAAATCTATCAAAACCTAATTATAGTGGTACAGAGGCTGCTGGCTCGCCATGAGGATCGGCATTCAGATCTGGTGGGATTCAGCCTGACAAATCAACGCGAGACGGTAGTGGTGTTTGATCGTGAAACTGGCAAACCCTTACATAACGCAATTGTCTGGCTTTGCCGGCGAGGAGAACCGTTATGCAGGCAATTGGAAAATGAAAGCAAGGGAGACTTTGTCAGTGAAAGAACCGGCTTAAAAATTGATACATATTTTCCGGCATCTAAATTACGATGGATTATGGATAACCACGTGCGTATCCGTGAAGGATTACAAAGTGGTAAAGCCCTTTTCGGTACGATGGATACCTACATCATCTATCGATTAACCCATGGCCAGGTTTATGCTACCGACCATACTAACGCCTCTCGGACATTGCTTTACGACATTCATACCCTCAATTGGAATTCAAAGTTATATAAACTGTTCGGTATTCAAGTTGCAAAGACACCCGAAATTCGCGAAAGCAGCGATCGGTTTGGAGAGACTACATTTGAAGGGGTACTTGAGAGACCCCTGCCCATCGCTGGTGTAATGGGCGATTCCCAAGCGGCTTTATTCGCCCAACGATGTTTTACGCCTGGTGAAGCAAAAGCTACTTTTGGAACCGGTTCCTCTTTGTTACTAAATATTGGTCACCAACCCAAACCGGGTATGAGAGGACTAGTTACTGCTCTGGCTTGGGTACTTAATGGCCAACCAACCTACGCATTTGAGGGAATAACGAATTTCACTGGTGCTACTATTGCCTGGTTGCGCGATAAGCTTGAATTGATTCGAAGTGTAGAAGAAACAGAAGCGCTGGCTATGTCAGTGCCTGATACTGGTGGTGTCTACCTGGTACCGGCATTTGTAGGGTTGAGCGCGCCTTATTGGCGCCCAGATGTGAGAGCTGCGATTGTCGGTATGACTCCCTCAACAGGTAAAGCGGAAGTTGTACGTGCAGCGCTTGAGGCGATCGGGTATGTGGTCAATGACGCATTGCAATTAATGGCCAGTGAGTCAAAAGTTGGACTACAGTACATTTGTGCCGATGGGGGCGCGGTTCGTAATCGTTTTCTAATGCAATTTGTGGCGGATCTTTCCGGAATAACCGTGCGCGTTTCGCAATTGCAAGAGTTATCTGCCTTTGGCGCGGTATTGGCAGGTGGCCTGGGTTTAGGCTTATTCAATTCATTGGATGAGCTTCAAAGGCTCCCAATTGGACACATTGAATATACTCCATCGATGGATATGAATCAAAGCTTGAAGTTACAGGACGGATGGAAAAAGGCAATTCAACAGGTGCTTGCGGTGGAGTAAGTTGTTTTTGCTAAGATGTTTTGTTTCGAATAGCTAGATAAAAAAACTGTCAACCAATGATGAAGTTGCCAAAGCTGAAGATCAAGTATTTTCAGCCCGGTTTATTAAGTCACTGAAAATTGAATTTCCTATTCAAACTGGAAAAACTTAGGTTTGTTCCATAGGTTTAATGTTGCATTATTTCAAAAATCTCGAGTCTTAATTAATCTTTGGGAGGTGGTCAGGAAATATTGAACTTTAGATGAGAAAGAATTGTTGTCTGTTGTATCCTGGCGATTAATCAGAAGGAGAAAGGTCGAATGATAAAGAAAGCGAAAGTATCACCTTTGTTTTTGGTTTTGATGGTTTTATCTCTGGTCTTGGCTGCATGTGCGCCACAGGCACAATCTTCCGAAGCCGGAGAAGCTGCCGTCCAACCAACTGCTGCGCAAAGCGGTGGAGAGCAAGCTGCTGCTACAACTGCACCTGCTGCCAGTGAAAGTCAGCCTGAAGCTCCGGCTGCCACAGAATCGTTTTACTTTGTGTATGTACCAAAACTGGTTCATCCCTGGTACGATGATGTGAAGAAGGGTGCCGATACCGCGATTGCTGAATTAGCAAATCAAGGTATTGAAGTCAAATATGACTGGGATGCGCCTGCGCAGGCGGATGTAGTACAACACACTCAGCGGATTGAAGCTGCGATAGCCAAGAATCCTGATGCCATCTTTGTTTCCTGCCTGGATGTGGCAGCTGACACACCATTGATTGAAGAAGCAGCCAAGAATGGTATTCCGGTGATCGGGTTTGACACTCCCTGTCCGGGTGCGCCATTGACCTCCTTTGTTGGTCATGAGCAATACCAGGCTGACGGAGCCGATCTGGCTGAGGTTTTGGCCGCTGAGTTGAACTACGAAGGCGAGATCGCGATCCTGATGGGTAGTCCGGGTGCTGAGAATCACAAGCAGCGCGTAGAAGGCTTCAAGGCTGCCATGGCTGCCTACCCGAACATCACCATCGTGGCGGAAGAATACGACAACGATGATCTGGAACGCGCAGTGAATTTGACCGCGAGCATGATCCAGGCTCACCCGAACCTGAAGGGCATCTTTGGAGCCAACGCAAGTGCCCCAATCGGTGCTGGACAGGCGATTGTTGAAGCTGGCAAGAAGGGTGAGATTGTACTAGTGGGTATGGATGATCTGCCCGAAATGGTCAGCTACATCAAAGACGGTACCGCTAAAGCCATGAGCGTGCAGGCTGTTCCTGAAATTGGTTATTGGACCATTCAATATGCTGTTGCGATGATGCGCGGCTATCCGATTCCCGTAGTCCATGATACCGGTTCACTGGTAGTGGATGCATCCACCGTAGATAGCTACAAATCGTCAGCAGAGCCAAAGACGGACAACTACTTTGTATATGTACCAAAACTGGTTCATCCCTGGTACGATGATGTGAAGAAGGGTGCCGATACGGCGATTGCTGAACTGGCTTTACTCGGCTACAATGTGACTTATGACTGGGATGCACCTGCGCAGGCGGATGTAGTACAACACACTCAGCGGATTGAAGCTGCGATAGCCAAGAATCCTGATGCCATCTTTGTTTCCTGCCTGGATGTGGCTGCTGACACACCATTGATTGAAGAAGCAGCCAAGAATGGTATTCCGGTGATCGGGTTTGACACTCCCTGTCCGGGTGCGCCATTGACCTCCTTTGTTGGTCATGAGCAATACCAGGCTGACGGAGCCG
>Ga0209269_1001439_pt1 | contig 12677 bp, 19 predicted proteins | sample MTBAKMMethaMetaG_FD_187455 | JGI IMG/M metagenome (GOLD analysis project Ga0209269, IMG submission 187455) | Enrichment culture microbial communities from Arthur Kill intertidal strait, New Jersey, USA, that are MTBE-degrading - MTBE-AKM (Arthur... | ecosystem: Environmental > Aquatic > Marine >... | reverse complement strand
GGTATCTTGGTGATCCTGGCCGTCAGCATGGTATTCGCGGTTCCCTACCTCTCTGCGATTCCTTCAGCCTTCCTCGTCCATGTTGTCCTCGGGGTGCTCCTCGCCCTCACCCTGCTGATCACCCTGCTCCTGGCCCTCCTCCATTCCCGGGTTGCGGGATCCCGGAAAGCGACGGTGAGAACAGCGCATCTCTGGATGGGCCGGATCATCATCATGCTCGTGGTGATCAATATCCTTCTCGGGCTGACTGCGGTGGGACTCCTCTTCCCCTGTCTCCTTTGATATTCCCCCTTTTTTTCCGGCCTGCACCCGTTCCTGTCAATGACCAGCGTGTACGTGAACTCCCCTGAGGACCACCAGATCCTCCCCTTCGATCCTCGTCCTCGCCACTTCTTCTGCCCGGAATCCCGCATCCTCGATCATTCCGGTGACCTCCCCGATCCCGGTCAGCGAAGATACGAGCAGCAGGAACCGTCCGCCGGGTAAGAGCACGCTCCCGACCCCCTCGATGAACCGGGCGATCACCAGCCGTCCATCCGGCCCGCCGTCAAGGGCGTACTCGAGCCAGTCGTTCATCCGTTCATCGGGAGTCGTTGGGAGGTAGGGGGGGTTGAAGATGACCAGATCGAACGGCCCGCAGATACCACCGAAGAGGTCGGCCCGGACCACCTCGATACCGAGCTTCCGGGCCGCACGAACGGCATGGGGATTGATGTCGGTGGCGAGAACCTCTGTCGTCCGGGAAAGTTCTCCAGAGATGTGCCCGCTACCGCACCCGATCTCGAGTACCTGGTCGCCCGGGCGGCACTCTGCCTGTGCAGCCCGGAGAAGGAGGAGGGTGTCCTCTTCAACGGGATACACCTGGGAGGAGGTCATGTGAACAGCTCCGGAGGATGTGAGAGCAGGGGCCATATCATGTGACCCCTTCTTACCGGGAAAACATCCGCTCTTCTCATACCTGGGGATCTCCCTGGCTTCCCATCGTGCACCGGCCGGACAGGGTATATTCCCGGTCTCTGTTCATTCCGGGACCACGTTGGTGATGGTGGCGAAGTCCTCGAGGTACAGGGCCTCCGGGCGGGAGGAGAGGATCTCCTCAGGGAGCCGCTCGAGCATCAGCTGCGCAATCTCAGGGGGCAGAAGCCCCCGGGAGCTCCGGAGGCAGTTCCTGACCGTCTTTCGCCGGTGAGCAAACAGGGCCCGGACCACGTCGGCATACAGCTTCTTGTCGGAGATGGCGAAGATAGGGCCGCGGGGGATGATCCTGACCACCGTTGACCGCACCTGGGGCTTGGGGGAGAAGCACTGGGGCGGGAGGTCGAAACAGCGCTCAACGCAGCAGTAGGTCTGGACCATGATGGAGAGGCGGCCACACTCCGGCGTCCCGGCCGGGGCAACCATGCGGCTGGCAAACTCGGCCTGGTACATCAGCACTGCCTCCTCAAACCCGATATCGATCAGCCGGAAGGTGATCTTCGAGGATGCTGAGTAGGGGAGGTTTGAGACCACGACATCGAACGGCGGGAGTTCGCAGCGGGCGGCGTTCCCGTGGGTGAGCGTGAGCTTCCCCGTCTCGATCTCGTCAGAAAAGATGATCTCCAAGTCCTCGATGAGCTCCCGGTCGATCTCCACGGCATTGACGTGTGCCCCCCGGTTCAGCAGCGCCCGTGTCAGGGCTCCCCTCCCCGGACCGATCTCCAACACCACCCGGCCCTCCAGCTCGATGATACCGGCAATCCGCCGCACAGCATTCTCATCGACCAGGAAGTGCTGGTCTTTTGGTACCTTCATCGTGAGGTAAAGACGTGGTACTTGATATTCGGGTCCTGGAGCTCCTCAAGGATCCGGTTTGCCACCATCTTCTCGGGGTGGGGAATCGATTTAATCCTCTGGCTGATATCGGCAAAGGACTCAAAGGGCTTTTTCTCCCGCTCAGCGAGGATCTCCCACATCAGCTTCTTGCCGATGCCCGGGAGGAGGTGGAGCATGTGGAGCTTCGGGGTTATCGATATGGACTTATTGAAGAACTGGACGAATTCCGGTTCCTTCTCTGCGACGAGCTGCTCGATCACGAACGGCAGCTCGATCTTTGCCGTCTGGGTGAGTTCCTCGTAGCTGATCCGGCGCTTGACCCGCTCGATCCTATCCCGCTCACCATCTCCGATATATACATTATCGTGGATCTGGATCTCCATTGATTTCGGTACCAGTTCCAGCAGCTTGAACTGGCTGGTGCCGATGGCCTGGATGATCGGCTCGCGCTTGAAGGCTGGACGGGGATCGTCGGCATGCCCTTTCTGGAGGACATCCAGAACTATGGCATTGACCTCTTTCCTGTCGGTTTTCATGGCGATACCCTCAGAGGTGTGACGCTACCAGCTCGAGGATCTCGTCAAGTTCCTCTCCGGTCAGGGAGAATTTTTCCTTGGCGTAGACAGCCCGGAGTTCGTCCCTGCTCCGGGGAGCGATATTGGCTATTCGTAAGGCGATATCCGGCTTCATCTTCTCGAGCTTTACGAGATCTTCAACCATGGCCCGGGAATTCCTGGCTGGCAGTTTGGCGAGCGCATTGGCATGCTCGATACTCCTGCGAAGCTCGTACGGCATCTCCTTCTCGACCTCGAGCCGTTCGGCTTCCACGCCGGCCAGCATTTCACGTACTTCGGAGAGCGTTACCTTCTCTTCGCTACGTATCGCCTTCACCTTCATGCCAGTCACCTGTCAGCAGAGTGCTACTTTTGTGCTTTTAGATGTTGCGGTCTGGCGATGACGATCTTGTCTTTATTGCCATCGCGAATCTGGAGGAGCCAGGCACGCCCCCGCTGGCCGACCACAGTCCCGGTTTTGCCATGGAACCGGGGGTGGGGCATGCCCTTCTGGATGCTCGGCTCGCAGACCACGTGCACCTTCTGGCCGAGCTCGAACCTCTGGATGAGGCAGGTTACCGGCAGGATGCCACGTCGTCTCATATCTTTCTTGAACTTATACCGTGTCTTCTTTCTTGGTCCATTGTGATGTGCCATGATACTTCACTCCTCTGCGCTGCCACGCACCTGAAGAACGTCGAGCTGTGTCACCCGGGCAGGTTTCCCGAGAACCTCTGCGAGGCTCGGCCGGGTCCTGCCGGAATCTCCGGAAATGAGCTCCTTGATGTAGAGTCCCGCTTCTCCGGTGACCTCGATAACAAACCCGTCATCCCCGCTGCCGACCAGCTCGATTTCGAGAACCTTTCGTTCCCGGATCTTGTCGGCTCTCCGGTGAACAACCCTCTGCGGGGTGCGCTGCTCTATTGTGACCCCTTTCAGGGCTTCCAGTGCGGATTTGAGCTCGGAGAAGGACAACGGGCCGTCTATCTCGACCAGGATCCTGTATTTTTTATGCGCTTTGTCCGATTTAATGGTTTCCACGTCTTCCCGCCGGGACCAGCCTGAGAGCGAGACTTCTACCCGTCCTTCCGCCTGTTTATTGACCTCCTGCTCAACGGTCCGGAGATCGATGGTCCGTCTGCGCGGTGAGACAACCTCCATCACGAACGGCCGGCCGGTTCCGATCATCCGGGCATCGATATCCTCCCGGCCTGCTCCGTGCAGGACAGCTCCCTCTGCACCGAACAGCTCCACTACCGGCCTCCCAATCAGCTCCTCGACCGAGTCGGGATACTGTTTGCCGGTAAATCCGCACCGCTCGCACCCCTTTCCCCTGCAGATCCGGCAGTCCCAGTGTGTCTGGGGGATCCCGCGCTCAAGCTTCCGGTACCTGCCGGAGAAGAAGACCGGGTTGACCTGCACCTCCACCATGCCGGATACCGGGTCAAGGATTAGTACGACATCAGGCCGGGAGAGATCCGCCTCTTTCCCGGTCCTTTCCGCGACCGCTTTTCCCACCTCGCGGTTTATCTCGGACTTGAGCGGCTCGGCGAATGAAAGGGAGAGATCGCTCCAGACCATCTCCTCACCCTCGGCCATCAGGGGAGGAATCCGTGTCCCGATAAGAAAGGTCGAAAACTCGATGCCCTCCAGTGCTGCCACCACCCGGTCTGCCCATTCACCGGTCCCCTCGAAGAAATCCTGGCAGATCCAGCAAATACCCTCGTGCGGCTTGTAGGGCTCGTTCCGGGCAAGGTAGTAGGAGATCCGGAGTGCTTTTCCCCGCTGGTCATTGGTGAGGCCGAAGGAACGCTTCCCGACCATACGTCCCAGGCAGTGGTCACAAATCTCTCCGTAGGAGAGGAACATGCCGGTCAGTTCCGTCAGGTCCATCCGGCACTCCTCCGGTCATGCTCGTTGAGGAACAGGGAAATCGCACAATTGGCATGCAGGGAGAGCGGTCCGACCGAGAACGAGCGGCAGCCGGAGACGAGCTCTGCCTCCTCTTCCGTGAAATTCAGGTGGTCGGACAGGAGGACGTTCTCCGGGAGATCTGCGGCCTTCCGCAGGTCGACCCCTGCTTCATCGAGCACGGAAAACGGGTGCTCCGCGAGGAGCCCGGCAAGTCCGCCCCGCCGGACTGCGACCCCGGGTGTCGACTCCCGGAACTCATCGCCGCGGGGGATGGCAAGGGCCTTCTTGATCAGCGAGCCGGCGCTCCGCTCGTCAGGGTTGAGGGACCGGAGCCGTCCCCCGGAAAACCGCAGGGTGACCGGTGGGCGGGGCGGCCCGAGCAGGACGAGGTAGACCTCCACATCGCGCCGCATTCCGTGGGAGAGAAAGAGCGAGGAGCTGACGCACCGGCAGAGGATATCCATCCTCCCTGCTCCGCCGGCGAGATCGTTTATGGAAAAATCACCGGAGCTTATCGCATGGTGGCCAAGGACGGCAATCCGCTTCATCCGGCTACATCCCGCCGAATTTCTTCATGAGGCGCTGCATATTGAACTTCCCGGCACCGCCCCGCACCCCTTTGAGGGCCCGCTTCATGTTCTTGTAGTACTTGAGCAGTTCCCGTACTTCATCGGGCGTCGAGCCTGAACCGAGTGCAATCCGGTGAAGCCGGGAGCCTCCGATGAGGGAGGGTTCGTCGAGCTCCTTCCCGGTCATGGAGTCCATGATGATCCGGTACCGCGCCATCTTGGCGGTGGTCATCTCATAGGCATCGCCAGGGAGGTCGATATTGCCGAGCGGCATCATGCTCATGATCTGCTTGAGGGGTCCCATCCGGTTGACCGCTTCGAGCTGCTTATACATGTCGCGGAGGGTGAACTTCCCCCGCATCATGGCATTAATATCGATCTCTCCCTCGGTCACCGATTCCTGCGCCCGCTCCACCAGGGCTTTCAGATCCCCCATCCCGAGGAGCCGGGAGATGAACCCATCGGGTTCGAAACGCTCGAGATCCTCGATGGTCTCACCGCTCCCGATGAAGACGATTCCGGCGCCGGTTTCCGAGACGGCGGAGAGAGCCCCGCCACCCTTGGCCGTCCCGTCCATCTTGGTGATGAGCACCCCGTCGATGTTGATGGCCTCATGGAACCGGCGTGCCTGCTCACTCGCCTTCTGCCCGATCGCGGCATCGAGGACCAGCCACCGGTGAGTTGCCCGGGTCAGGGTATTGAGGTCGATGATCTCCTGGATGAGGTCGTCTTCCAGGGCATGCCTCCCCTGGGTGTCGATGATGATAACCTCGGAAGAGCCAGTGGCCTTGAGCCCGTCCCGCACGATAACCCGGGCATCCTTCTCCTGCGGGTTTCCAAAACAGGGGATATTGATGCGCGAGCAGAGCGTGGAGAGCTGGTCGTAGGCACCGGGGCGGAACGTGTCCGCACAGATGACCGCTGTCTTCATTCCCTTGCGCTGGAAGTACCGGGCGAGCTTCGCGGTCGTGGTGGTCTTCCCGCTCCCCTGGAGCCCGGCCATCAGGATGGTCTGGGACCCGAGTTTTACCTCGCCTGCAGATCCCATCAGCCGGACCAGTTCCTGGTACACAATGCGCAGAACGTGCTCCCGTGCGCTCATGCCCTTGGGCGGCTCTTCTTCGAGCGCCCGGGTTTTGATAGCCTGGGAGAGCTGCATGACCAGCTTGACGTTTACATCGGCCTGGATCAGGGCCCGCTGGAGATCCTTGACCAGTTCCTCGACTGCGATGCGATCGACGACCGTCTTTCCGGCGAGCTTCTTGAGGGCGTCCTTGAGCGAGTTCCCCAGGTTGTCGAGCATCAGGCCGCCTCCGAGAGGAGTTCATCGACCATCTGTCCCGGTGAGAATGGGACGATGTCGTCGTATCCCTGGCCGGTTCCGAGGAACATCAGGGGTTTTCCAATGGTGTGGGCGATGGAGATTGCCGCTCCGCCCCGGGGGTCCATATCCGCCTTGGTCAGCACCACCGCATCGGCACCCACCGATTTTTCGAACTCAAAGGCCCGGACCACGGCGTCGTTTCCGGCGACAGCCTCGTCCACGTAGACTATCAGGTCGGGTTTCATGATCCGCCGGATCTTGTCGAGCTGGTTCATCAGGTTCACCCGGTTGTGGAACCTCCCGGCGGTGTCGGCGAGCACGACATCGATGTGGTGGGCCTCGGCATGCTGGACGGCGTCAAAGAGCACGGCTGAGGGGTCGGCGCCCTGCTGGTGCTGGATGATCCTGATACCGAGCCGGCTGGCATGGACGTCGATCTGCTCGATTGCCCCGGCGCGGAACGTGTCCCCGGCTCCGATTACCACCGAGAAACCGTTCTTCTTGAGGTAGGCGCCGATCTTTGCCACGGTAGTGGTCTTTCCCGTGCCGTTCACCCCGGTGAACAGGATCTTGACCGGACGCTCGTGCGTGGTGATGTAGGAGACGAGGTCGAAACCTTCTCCAAGGACGTCCAGGAGGGCGGATTTAAGGGCCGATAAGACGATGGTGTCCACCCGCTCCCCTATCTTTCTCCGTTTCCCGGTGAGATCCACCCGGATATGGGCGATGATCTCCTCTGCGACCGGGAGGGCGACGTCGTTCTCGAGCAGGACCATCTCCAGCTCGAAGAGCGGCTCTTCGATGTCCTTTTCAGAAATGACGAACTCCCGGTCGGTGACCAGCACTTTGACCTTGCCGAGGAGCGACGGGTCCTTCTTCTCCGGTCCCGGGGCTGCCGGTCCGGACTCCGGTGAAGCGGTGGCTATGCTCTGCTCAAAACCGGTAGTGATTTTCTGCAGCTTTTCACGGAGCCCGTCGAACATGCGAAAATCCGTCAGTCCTCTTCTTCGTTCCGGGGCTTCTTTGGCGGTATCGTCATCATCGGTGCCGTTGGAGGTGCCTGCGCCTGCTGGTAGGCGAGATCGATTCTGCGGGCGATCTCGTTCATCTGCCCCCGGATGCGGTCCAGGGTCTCGGCAACTTTCTTTGCCGATGCTTCCATCTCGGTAATCCTGTCTTTCAGGTAGTCCTGGGCCGCGGCGCTGGACTTCTCAACGATTACCTCAGATCCGATATTCACCAGGATCCGGTCCGGTTCCGGCACTCTGGCCCTGACACTGACTCCGCCCCCGATCTGGAGGAGGACCGTGCTGTCCGGCGATCCGGAGAGGGCTTCCAGGGTCTCGATCGCGGCAAGCGCCTCCATCCTGCCATCTTCGAGGAGTCCGAGCTGCTGGGAGAATATCTCTGCCTGCTGACGATACTCGTTCAGGTAGAGCTGGAGGGACTGGATCTCCCGTGGGTCCACGCGGTCCACCCTACTCACCATTCAGGGCTTTGATGGCATTCACGGTGATATATCTGCGTTTCAGGCGGTGTTTGCTCCCGATGACCGCAAAGGTCCGTTCTTGTGCCTGGGTCTCGTTCGGGGCTTCAATAATTTTGGTATACGGGTGCCATTCACCACCAATGGAGAAGGTCCCCTTCACTTCGAACTGTCTGTTTTCCATCATCTTCACTCCAGAAATCCAAATACGTCCTCAATTCTCCCGAGCTCAAATCCACTCGTCTCTGTGCCGGCCAGGTAGCCTGCCCGGTTGGCGATAAGGCCGGTCCCGACGAGGCCGCTGCCCATGTTCACCGAACCGGTCCCGATGGGGATGTCGGTGACCTCTTCCAGCCGGGCGATCTCCTGGCGCGAGGTACGGGGGTGCACCAGGATTCCCCGGTTGGTGGCGGTGGCAGCCATCCCGACTGTCTTGATGCCGGCGAGGGTGAGCCGGAGCACCGGGGTTCCGAGCAGTTCGCCGATATCCTTTGCCACGGCCGTGGACATGTCAGGGTGGATACAGGTCAGCGTGTCATTGGTCAGGATGATGTTTCCGGCTGCATTCATGCTCCGCTCAAGCAGGCAGACCTCGCGGTACTCCCGCAGGAGGGAAATTTCGCTCTCGGTGGCAAGGCCGCTCACGATAAAACCGCGGTTGTTGCCGGCCAGCAACGACCCGACGATCTCGCTCCCCTGGATGGTGGTGATCACCAGGTCCACATCAAGAAGATCGGTGAGCGCACTCCTGTACTCCTCGGGGGCATTCGGGGGGACGACGGCGATATCGTCAAATACCCGGGTGAATACGCCGATATTTGAGTCCCCGCCGATTGAGATCGTCTTTTCCATCTTATTCCTCGGCAAGCTCTGCCTGGACCTGCCCGTCATCGAATTTCATGGCCCGGACGCGGATACGGGACGGCGGGTTCTCGGCGCCCCGATCCCAGACCTTCTCGTTGATGGTCCGGTCCAGCTTCACGTCCGTGCTCTTCATATGCTTCTCGAGATACTTCCGGATGTCCTTGATCGCGGTTCTGCTCCGCTTCCACCGCGGCGCCCGTCTGGTATCGCGGAGAGGGATGATATAGATCTGTTCGTTCTCTTTCTCGGCCATTCCTACACCTTCAGGCTGCTCCTTCTCCAGTTACGGCGCCGGGGATGGGAGACAACGTGCCGTTTGGTACGGAGTAACACCCATTGCGGAACCCTCCTGTTCTGTTCACATGCCTTTGCCAGTCTCAGTTTGTAACCTTTTGTGGACTTACTCATATTCATTCACCCCTGCTTCCGGGGCCTGTGCCAGCACAACCGACTGCTGGTGGTCCCGGGGAAAGAAAGAGAGGATATCAAGACCCCGGTTCCGGAGTGCCTCCCGTATCCATCGCTCGTAGTCGCCGTTTCCAATGGTGCCGGTCTCACCCACGGCGATGATGAAGTTCCGTGCTGCAAGGCGGTCGACCTCGCGCCAGCCGTATCCCAGGAGCGGCCGGACATACGAACACCCGGTCCGGTCCTGGAGGCTCCGTACTTCGTCGCGGGAGAGCATCGGGACGCGGTCATCCATCCGGGTGCCGTCCGCAACCACGGGATATTCCCGGCAGAGCGACGTGACTGCATGGCGGTGGACCTCGCAGATGGCCTCGTTCGGGTATCCGCAGGCAACCACCATGTCCGCAATCCTCTCCAGAAATCCTTCCTCAAAGACCTTTTTCTTCCAGGGAAACCCCAGGATCTGTGCCGCATTCTGTGCGGCCACGGCCTCCTGGCCGGGAGAGAAGACAAAGGTATTCAGCTCGACGTCATAGTCGCGGGAGAGCAGCACGGCCGCAAGCGCGCTGTCTTTTCCGCCGCTGAAGAGCACCCCTGCCTTCATCCCTTTCTTCTGATGTTGAATTCGCGTTTTGCCGGCTGAAGCTGCTGGAGCAGGGCTCTCAGCTGGTCATCCGTAATCTTCTCTCTCAGGCGGCCGCTCTGGGCAAGGAGGACGAGCTGCTGCTCAACAGCCCTTGCGAAATCGGGCTTGGTGAGCTTGATGGTATTGAGCCGTTCCCGTGCTTCCGGCTCAAGGATTTGCATGAGGATCATATGGATCTGGGCTTCGGCCTGTTTCTGCCGCTCGATCTCCTCCTGCATCTGCTGTTGGTCTGCTGAATGCTGCTGCTGCATCTGCGCCATGCGCCTCCTCCGCAGTTCAGCGAGCTCGTCGTCTCCCATAGTCACCCTCGCTCAGGCGGTCTGTCCGGCCGGAGACGGGGCGCTCCCCGTGGCCAGAGTATGCGCAAGATTGTCCATGAAGGACATTCCCTTGGGGGAGACCTTTCGCCCGGTCTTGTCGTGGGTGATCAGTCCTGCTGTCTCCAGCTGCTGGAGCGACTTGCGCAGGATCGACCCGCTCCCCTTCCGGAACTGACTGGGCCGTGAGCCCCGGTCTTTCTTGCCGCCATAGAATGTTCTCATCCGCTCAACACCGATTGGACCGTCGATATAGACCCTGCGCAGAATGGATGCGACCCGGACAAACCACCACTCGGGGTCTTCCGGAGGCATCTCCTTGTGCACCCCGGTCTTCGCGAACTGGGCCCAGTCGGGGGCTTGTATCTCCGGCCTCTTCTTCAGCTCCTCTGCGAGGGCCTGAATAAAGCGATCGGCCGGAACATCGTATACCGTTGTCATCCTGGAAACCTCATTGTCACCGAATTGATGTAACAGTCTTTACATATTGGTTCATAATACTTTTATATATTTCGAGCATACCGCCGCCGCAGATCCGGGCACTGCCGCTTACTTCTTCCGGCGGCGGGCAAGCACGAAGGTCCTCCCCCGGACCTCGATCAGGTCAGACCCGGTCCGGGCAGCCACGTCCTCGAAATCGATCTCGGTGTTCGGGAGTGCCTTCACCTTCACGATCTTCCGTTTCTCGAGCTGCTGGATGATCTCCTCCACGACCGTTCCGGTGCATCCCTGCTTCCCGATCCAGACCGTGGGCCGGAGCTCCTGCATGGCATGGTCATTCTTTTCGGATTTCACGTCGTTCCTCCAGAGGAAACCGCATCTGCCTCCCGCACTCCCCGCAGGTGACGATCACCTTCCCGCGGTGGATCCGCACCCGCATGTTCCTTCCCGGGACCAGGAACGCGTAGCAGTGGCGGCAGAACTGCCGCCGGAACCTGCGCTCGATCCGCACCCGCTGGCGCATGGCAATCCTTCGTGCCAGCGCAACACAGCGGTGGCTGATCGCAGGGTCCTCATGATAGAACTCCCGCGCCCGGGCAAAAAGGATGGCGATCCTCTCCCGTGCTATCTTCTTTGCATGGGGTGGCGGAGAACGCATATGCTCACCTGGCTCTCTCCCCAGTATGCGCTCTCCGGGGAGATATAAAGGGTGGTTACGGAATCCCCCGGCTGTCCCCGGATGGATTCCCGGGTTTTGGGTGGATGGATACCCGCCGGTCGCGGATCTCCAGTCTCCCCTCGCAGAAGAGGCGGATGGCAACGGGAAGGCACCGGTGCTCCTGTTCGAGAATCCGTCCGGCGAGGCTCTCTTCATCGTCACCCTCCATGACCGGAACACAGGCCTGCACGATGATGGGACCGGTATCCGTCCCCTCATCGACAAAATGGACGGTGCAGCCGGAAACTTTCACCCCGTAGTCGAGTGCCTGGCGCTGGGCATGGAGGCCGGGGAAGCTCGGGAGGAGTGCGGGATGGATGTTGATCATCTTACCCTGCAGTTCGTGGACGATCCCGGCCCCGACGATCCGCATATAGCCGGCGAGGATATACAGATCGGCCCCGAGACTTCTTAAGACATCCAGCAGGGCCTGTTCATACGCAGCCTTTGAGGGACAGGCCGTGAAATCGACGACGAACACCGGTATTCCCGCTTCTTCGGCCCGGGTAATGGCATAGGCAGAGGGGTTGTCGGTCACCAGCCCGCAGCAGACTGCCGGGACCTCGCCGGTGGCGATAGCATCGATGACGGCCTGGAAATTCGATCCCCGTCCCGATGCAAGGACCGCGATGCGCTTCATGGCCTCACCGTTCACTCAGCCCTCGGAAGGTGCCGGCGGGGTATGCAGGATCATCTTGACCTTGACGACCCGCCTCGAGAGCATCTGCATGACCACCAGCGATACATGGCTCTCCGGGATGTGCACGCTCTCTCCGGGATGCGGAATATGTCCGAGGCGGTCGATGAGAAGGCCCCCGATGGTCTCGTACGATTCGTGAACAGGGAGGCTGACATCCAGTTCATCGTTGAGGTCATCGACCCAGATCTTTGCATCCACGAGGTAGGTCCCTTCACCGATCTTCTGGATCTCGGGCTCCTCCCGGTCGAACTCATCGAGGATATCCCCGACCAGTTCCTCGAGGATGTCCTCGACAGTGACGATCCCTACGAAACTCCCGTACTCGTCAAGCACGATGGCGATCTGGACCTTCCGGACCTGCAGCTCCTTGAGGAGATCGTCGATCTTCTTGGTCTCCGGGACAAAGAACGGGTCGTACATCAGTTCCCTGATGGGGATGTTCCGCTTTCCGGAGAAGGCCGTGGAGAAGACATCCTTGATGTTCAGGATCCCGATGATGTTGTCGACCGCGTCATGGTAAACCGGGATCCGGGAGAACCCGGTCTCGTTGAAGAGCTGCATCGCTTCATCGAGTGTCCTGGTATCCTCGATGAGAGCTACATCGACCCGGGGGGTCATGATCTCCCGGGTGAGGGTATCCCCGAACTCGAGAACCGAGTAGAGCATCTCCCGCTCTTCCTGCTCGATGGTTCCCTCTTCCTTCCCTACCTCGATCCACTCCTTGATCTCCTCTTCAGTGACCATTGTCTCGCCGACCGCGGCAGAGGCACCGAAACGCCCGGTGATCTTCTCGATGCCCCAGATAACGGGGGATAGGATCCTGGAGAGGATGAGGACCGGCTTTGAGACCGCCAGCGCGAGTTTCTCGGTATTCCTGGCCGCGTAGATCTTCGGACCAATCTCCCCGAAGAAGAGGAGGAGGAT
>Ga0209269_1001438_pt1 | contig 12678 bp, 10 predicted proteins | sample MTBAKMMethaMetaG_FD_187455 | JGI IMG/M metagenome (GOLD analysis project Ga0209269, IMG submission 187455) | Enrichment culture microbial communities from Arthur Kill intertidal strait, New Jersey, USA, that are MTBE-degrading - MTBE-AKM (Arthur... | ecosystem: Environmental > Aquatic > Marine >... | reverse complement strand
TGCCGAGGGGTCGATGATCACGAAGATGCGGTTGGTGAGCGAACGGTAGAGGAGGTGGGCAGCCTCGCTCCCCTGTCCCGATGCAACGAGATCCTTGTAGCTGATGAGGACATCGACCGGACTGGGGGGCGGGGGTTCCTGTATGAAGGGAGCTGGTACAGCCTCAGCCTCCTCGGCCGGTCTGATCACCGGAATTCCGGTCTGCCGGTGGAGATACCAGGCTGCACCCAGGGAGGCGATGCCGATGAACCCGATACCGATCAAAACCGCCAGGGGGAGCGGGGTGGCCGGGGAGATGGTCACCATCCGGATCTCGCTCTCCGAGGGATTGAGCGGATACCCCTCGCCGTCAAAGATGGCCTGCAGGGAGTGATCCCCTGCCGGGAGGGTGAACACGACGGTAAAGGTTCCGTCCGATGCGGTTTCCGCCTGCACCTGGTCGGTGCCGTCGACCAGGATCCGGACCGGGGCAGTCCTCACCGGCACGTCACCGGCAAAGAGGTTCCCCGTACAGGTGATCTCGCTCCCGGCGGCATCGCACTCCAGGGAGAGCGTGGTGTCGGACGGCTCGATGGTGAAGGATACGATGTTCGAGTACAGGCTGCCGGAGGTAGCAACGATGACATGGATGCCGGACCGGATCTTTCCAATGGGAAGTGTGGTCCGGAAGACACCGTTGTCATCGGGCCGGACCGTCTTCCAGTCCCGGCTGTCGAGAATGAGGGCAACTTCGGTCAGCCGCATGAAGGTGTGGGTGCCGGCGACCTGGAGAGTATCCCCATAGGTCCCGGTATGGGGGGAGACCGAGAGCGAGAGGATGGTGGGATTCAGCACCGGCTGGGTGGCAGCCCGCTCATCCTGGCGTACGCGGTCCGCTTCCACGATCTCTTCGAGCGTTTCTACCGCTTCCTGGTACCGGGTGGTATTCAGGCCGAATTCGCGGCTGATCTCGAGAATATCGGGTTCACGCTCCCGGAACTGCCCGGTGGTCTTTGAGAGGGCCTGGTGGACCGCTTCACCTTCATAGACGATAGAATAGAGGAGAGAGGGGTTGTCTTCGGATCGGTACCGGATCTCCAGCCGGTTTATCTCTTCGAATTGTGCGCTCTCGTTGATCATCCGCTCGAGAGCGGCCAGGTTCTTCCGATTCTCCCGCTGGAAATCGCCTACCGCGGATTCGGTGAGCTCAAGGGAAACCACCAGGCTGTCGAAGGAACGCGACTGCTCCCTGTACTCCTCGAATGCCCGTTCTGCTTCCTCAAAGTCCCTGATCCTGATGTTGAGTACGATCGGCTGCGGCGCATCCAGGAGGTCCTGCATCAGGGCATACAGGTCTGCTGATTTTTCCTGCGAGAGCTGCTCAAGGGCAGCCGGGTTGGATTGGTATGGGGTGGATGATTCGTTCTCGATGGTATACAGGTCGGGATGCAGGATGAAGGGGCTGAGCAGTACCAGAAAAGCCACTGAGAGCAGCGCTGCACCGATCAGGGCTGTCCGGTTCATGCGGCAAGGATCTCCATCACTTTCTGGGCGACGATAACCCCAAACACGATAACCCCGGCAGCGATGATGTACCTGAGGTAGCGGAGGTAGGAAGGCCGGACAAAGGCCGGGCTGATCAGCTCGACAATCACCAGGAGGCCGATCAGCCAGAGCACGAAGAAGATCTCGAGATTGAGGCTCCGGGCAAGGATCATGAAAAAAATCACCAGAAGAAGCCAGGTCACGAGCACGGCGATGGCCAGCTGCTTCTTCTGCTCGGTCATACTACTAGAAGGTGAGGACGGGAAACCGATAATGGTTGCGAGGTGAAGGTTCATTTCTTCGATGAATGGCCGGAGACTACCTTTATCTGGGATCCCGTGGAGGGGATACTTGAGACGAGAGGGATCCTATGTATCAAAAGTATAGCCTGCTGATTGGAATGGTAGTCATGGCCGGGCTCCTGATATCCCCGGCTGCGGCCTTCACCATGAACAGCGTCGATATCACCATCAGCCCGAACGGGGATGCGGATATCACGTCACAGTACTCACTCTCCTGGATCGAGCGGGTATTCGTCTTCACGCGGATCGCCCAGCCGGAGAAAGAGCTGGAAAAGGCTCTTGAACAGTATTCGGGAAAAGACGTGCAGGTTACCTCGGTTGAAAGCGGGATGACCGCGCTCACGGTTGACGGCTTTGCTACGGTGACGGAGAGCCCGACGGCGGTCGTCTACGCCACCCCTGCCCTCGACTTCTCGGGGGCCGAGACGGCTATCAAGGGGTACTGGTTCGCCCGGTTCATGACCGTCGACGCCTCACCGGAGATTGCCGTGGTGAGGTTCCCGGACGGTTACCAGGAGACCTTTGCCAATACCTACGTCATTCCCCGGATAACCCACGGGATACCGAAATAGAAAGAGTGTTGTGGGTCAGTGGGGAATCGGCCACTGATTTTTTTATCGAGGTTAAAACTCTATTTAAGACGCTCTTGGGGGTTGCGCCTTCGGCTTACCCCCGCCGCTGTGGCATCCCCCAGATGCGACAGGGTGGTATCTCACGTTGTAGTCATGCCACAGTTTTGTTCCTGACTTGTTTGAAAAATTCATTTATTTAGTAAAGAACCCGGTCTTCCCAGGCAGCAGAGGATTCCGAAGACAGGCCTTATCGCATCCGGGGCGCCGCAGCGGCTGGGCGGAGCCCCGGGAGCGTCTCAAGCAGAGGGATTCGGTATCCTTCATGCGTGCTATCTATCCAAGGTCCCGGCTGGAGCCTCCCGATCCTCTGTTACGGAACCCAGAAATTATTCATCCGTAAAAAAATCCACCCCCGCTTCCAGCAGGATCGATCCCACCTGGACGGATGCGACCCGTGAGAGGTCGACCGGAGGAGAACGGATGTGGAGGACCCCTCCCATCAAGTCCAGCTTCTCTACGATGGCAAGCGAGATGACCATCATGTCCGGATCGCAGAGGGCAATCAGCAGGTTCTTCCAGTCCTCATCCCGGAAGCTGTCCGGAATTCTCCCGTGGAATCCTGTCCCTGAAAGCGGGATTTCGGCCAGGATATTCCCGGAGAAATAGGTGCGGAACCGTTCCTGCCGGTACCGCGCCCGCCATGCCCGGGACCGCACCTGCACCTGCGGGGAGGGTGCAATCGACCTGATGGTCATACCGGTCCGTGACCGGAAGTTGGCAAGGATGCCCTCAAGTTCGCGCTCCTTCTGGATGGCAACCAGGATGTCTGGTCGCAGGAGGTCGATCATCCGCACTTGGAACTCCTCAGCGACCGGGCCCCCGACCCATCCGGGCGAATCGATGATTACCGGGCAGACCCCCTGCTCCCGTGCGATATCAAGGAGCCGGGCTGTGCTGACAAGGTGCTGGAGCATGTGCCCCTGGGGCGAGGTTGAGCCGACGAACCGGAGAAAAGTCCGGGTGAGTCGGACCGGTTTGCCTGCGCAGAACACAAGGCCGATCGTGGCAGGCGGGCCGATCGTGGACTGGCCGGTATCAGCATCAAGGTAGGCGGCCGGTTCCGGCCCGGCCAGGTTCCCGACCAGGAACCGGCAGAGCGTACTCTTTCCCGTGTCGGTCGGGCCAAGGACGTACACAACACCCGTTCCCCGGTCGGCAAGGAGGTCACGGAGTTCCTCCCACGCTGGCGGGATGATCAGTTCCCTGTTCACGCATCTGAAGATGCTCTCAGGAGGTTCAAAATATGTTCGAAAACCATCCGATCAGAAGAGGTGCAGGATTGCTAAAACCAATAAATCGCAGTTAGTTTTACAATTAAGCGATAAATGGCAGTTTTTACCCCTGCCGTTTTTCATCCTACCCTCACTATCTTAGCCTAGTGATACAAACACAATGAAACCCATTCCTGGTATGCAGGATGGTGCACTGAGGAAAAAAGAAACGCTTTTTGTGTATAGCATCATATGGTTTATTCCTTCGGGGAGACCGGGGTTACATATGAGAGCGATGAAGGAAATTTAGAGATATTTTTTGAAAATAACGCGAATAGAAATTTATTTTTTATGATGTATCTATCTTCAAAATAACAGCCGGATATCCCCGTGATGGATCATATCAGCATCAGGTTGATCTCTGACCATCGATCCTTCCCTCTGGATGCCCGTACTCAAGGAAGTGCTTCGGCATCAGGGATGCATCCTTTGGGACGAGACGGAGAAGATATCCCTGTCTTGCATCCCCACCTATAACCCCGGTGCGGAAGAGACAAAACTGTCCTCTACGGATACTCCCGTTTCTGCTCCCTCTTCTTCCGTGCTTCAGCCGTATGGTTATTCTCTTCCGACAGCGGGAAGAACTCCTGGTAAACCCTTTTTCTCTCATCGAGGTCGGTGTGCAGGTAGATCTCGGTGGTCTTGATGGAGGTGTGCCCGAGGTTCTCCTGCACCACCCTGAGGTTCTTTGACCGGCGGTAGAGCTCGCTCGCATAGCTGTGCCGGATCTTGTGCGGGGTGATCCCGGGGGGGGCGTACAGCTTGAAGATATGCTGCACCGAACGGGGGGAGATGTGGTGACCCTGCTGGCCGAGGAAGAACGGACCCTCGATCCGGTTGCCGATGAAGTCAGACATCTCCTCGAGCGTCTCCCGGTCGACGAACACGATGCGGATCTTGCCGCCCTTCCCCCGGACCCGGATGGTCTCATCCTCAAAATCGATATCCTCGATATTCATGGCGCAGAGCTCGGAAACCCGGACCCCGGTGGCGTAGATGGTCCGGACGATCAACCGATCACGGGGATCCTCGATCGAGTCGATCAGCCGGAGCACCTGGCTGTGCTTGAGGTAGCGGAGCTCCTGGTCCTTTATCTTGGGCCGCTCCACCCCCGACATGGGGTTGGAGGAGATCGCCCCCTGTGAGTAGAGGAAGCGATAGAAGGAGCTGAGAGTGGAGATCATCCGGTGGATGGTTTTCGGTTTGTAGGTCTTCATCGAAGAGAGGAAGGTGAGGTAATCCGTGATCATCACCGGTTTCACCTCCACGTCCGTGTCCAGGCGGGCCCTGGAGAAGTCCTCCCAGGAGGCTATCATCTTCTCCGGGTCAGTAGTACGGCGAAGCCAGACATAGTAGGCGAAATGGCGGACTACCTGCTCGTAGCTCTGGATGGTCCGGGAGGAATAATTGCGCATCCGCAGGTAATGGCGGTACCTTCCGAGCCATTCGGAAAAAAAGCCCGCCTCCATGCTCTATTCTTATTTCTCCCGATAATTAAAGTTTTGCGCAGAATAGCCATTTGCCGCAATGTAATCCTGAATCCGGCACAACCGGGATTTTACCGATCTCCGGGTGAGTTCGGGACACCAGGGGTTTGCTGAAGGGGACGAATCCTGCCACTGTTGAGACCAGATTGAAATTCACATCCCTGGTGGGGCATCTTCGGAAAAGGGCCGCCAGGTCTGAACGAAGCTACTACGTATTTCATACATCCCGATCCAATCAGGGTATTCTGAAAGGGGAATATGCATCCCCTGATCCCTCGTTGTTCACGGACAGTGGGATGAGTACCTCAATCTCGTGGAAATCAATTGACGTTGATAGTTCTGATGCACAGGTTTATGGGAGCGTGGAAAAATTTGAGCCTCATATTCTCCCGGAAACGGCATCCTGCTCCTTTAGACATATCATTCCCTGTTTTACCAGATGGAGGCCAAAGGAAGGCCGATATGAGGCTGATCGCACAGAGAGGGAGTAAAAAATGGATGATAACGAGGCCCGTTAGCCTGGAGAACCCTCTCTATAGTACAATCAGCCATGATAGGCGGGATCAACCCGTGATTCAGGAAGTTCGTGGAGCCCGGGAGATCCTGCCGGGATGTATCCCGGTAAGCTGCACGGGCAATTCCGAAGCTTACCTTTATCCGGAAAATGGTATGACGAGCGGGATTTCAGAATAGATACCGGGATTCCTGTGTCCGGTAGCTGATAATCTATGAAAATGACAATCCTCCCCGGATAAAAACGATCGCAGCCTCCCGCTGCTGGAATGAGAGTATATATGCGAATATACTCAGGATGAGATCCGACACTTGTTCCCCTCGCGGGGGAACTCCCGGGATCGATGGAGCATGGGCAGGGATGGGGGTGGCATTTTGATTGCTGGATTTCTTCGCACCAGGAGAAACGGCGATGAAAGGACAGGTGAAGAGAATGGCGGGATCCTGAACACATGGACAGAGGTATCAGGTGGATGTTTCTGATGGAGGCAGATCGGGGGTGTCCTCGCTTTCCTCTCTGGCGTTCCTGCAAGCTGGAAACATACGGGACGATGATTCTCTTTCCAAAGCATCTTTTCCGGGCTCGCATAGGGGGGTTGTATGAATTATCGGGGATCCCCAGGGGCGGTGATGTTCCGGGTTCGGCACCCTGGAAGTGAAAACCCTGCCCATTTTGAAATATTCGTGGGCCGGAAATCATCCTTGCTCTCTCATATGTTACCCAAATAGCCCATACTCTCCTTTTCTGGAGAACAGTGAACCGGGATGCAGCCAGTCCCCTGGAGCATTCATGCTTCTTTGAGAGTTAATGGTGCTCCATGAATAAAAGAAAATTATCCGCTATTTCTCAAAAATAACTCTAAATATTAAGATTTTTCTCATCATCAACACACCACCCGGCCGAGTGCATAAACCATATGATGCTATACGTAAAGAGGGTCTCCAGAAGACGCCCGTGACCCGGAGTGTATAAGAAATCCCGTGTGTAATGCTAACAGTAGTATGGTGCAGCATTTCGGGGAGGAGGACGTCAACAAATATAAAAAATTCAAGAAGGTTGATGGGGCCACCTACCGGAAGGTGAACCAGTTTCTCAGGAGGCGGACCTACATCACGGCCAGGGAGTGGGCCATCGCCCGCCTCTGCACCGACTTCCGGACCCGGAACGGGGCAGAGATGACCTTCATCGGGCAGCACCTCCCGGACCTTGTCCCCTTCATGCAGGAATGCTACACCCCCCAGGCGGTCAACCAGGCACGGAACTCGTTCAAGAAGAAGGTCACCAAGTCCGGGGCAACCTTCTTTTACGGCGCCATGTGCGGGTTCTTCACCCAGGAGGAGCTTGATGACCTCCTCTTCGAGGCGAGCGAAGTGGCCCGCTTCCTGCTCGAGGTTGAACGATCATCGCTCGATATCGACGAGGAGATCGACATCGAGGATAGGATATCGGACGTCATGCGGAGCGTCGGGGAAGCAGCCGCGGCACTGCTCCGCACCCGCGAAGATGGTGAGGAAGGATCTCTATGAAGATTATTCATATTACCGGGGTCTCAGGGACGGGTAAAACCACATTCATCCACTCCCTGATCCCTGTTCTGAAAACCCGTGGGCCGGTCGGTGTCATCAAACACATCGGGCACCATGATCTGATCCTGGAGGAGGGGAAGGACACCACGCGATTCTTTGAGGCCGGTGCGCGAATATCCGCGGGAATCGACAGTGAAAAGATGGTCATTGCAATCCACGAGACCAATCTCGAGGAGATCCTGGTCATGCTCTGCGATGCAGGGATGCAATTCGCCATCATCGAGGGATTCAAGGCCAGGCCGTATCCGAAGATCGTGATCGGCTGCCTGGATGACGCCGAGAATGTGCTCATGACCGATCCCGCGATCGACGACGTGCTGGCCCGCCTTGATGAGTGTGAGGAGTTCACCACGGCTGAAGGATTTGCCAGAACTATCAGGAAAGGGTGCTATCCGGGCACCACGGCCCTCTTCTGTACCCTGGCATGCCCGCAGCAGGCGGACAGTACCATCATTTCTGAGGCAGAAGCCAACATCAACAAAAATATCAGGGAAATTGAGGGGGTCCTGTTCGTCAGGCTCTGCTATTCCGGGAAGATTCCCGGCAGGCGGTACCCTGAGATCCACCTTGGTGTATGCGCTGCGGATTCCAACAGCGCCATCGAAGCCGCGCTGTTTGCCACCGATATCCTGCTTCCGCTGACAACTCCGGAGCCAGGGCATGACTGAGGTCAGGTCATCCCTGAAACTGGAAAAGAGACTCTTCGGAACGAATGGCGTGCGGGGGGTCGTCGGGATTGACATGACCCCCGAACTCGCCCTTTCCATCGGCCTTGCGCTGGGTTCGATGAGAAGGGGAAAAATCGCCGTGGGACGGGATACCCGGACATCGGGGCCGGCCCTGGCAGGGGCCCTGAAGGCCGGCCTCCTGGCAACAGGCTGCGAAGTCACCGACTGTGGTATCCTTCCCACTCCCGCACTCCAGTACCTGGTCCGGAAGTACTTTGACGCCGGGGCGGTGATCACCGCTTCCCACAACCCTCCTGAGTACAACGGAGTGAAAGTCATCGAGCCTGACGGCACCGAGATGGGGGACGAGCAGACCATTCTCCTGGAAGACCGGTTGTTCGGACGCCGCTTTGACCTCGCCCCGTGGAACAGCGTTGGAAGGGAACACGCCGCCCCCGACCTCGTCCACGAATACATTGATGCCGTTGTCGGGCACTTCCCGGCCGGAACTGGCAACGGGCTGACTGTTGTCGTTGACCCCGGAAGTGGGGCGGCCTGTTTCACCACCCCGGAGATACTCACCCGGCTGGGATGCCGGGTGTTGACCATCAACGGCCGGATGGACGGGCGGTTCCCGGGACGGCTGCCCGAACCGTCGCCTGATGGGCTTGCACCCCTCTGTGACCTCGTCCGGGCAACCGGTGCCGATATCGGTATCGCGCATGACGGTGATGCAGACCGGGCAGTTTTCATCGATGAAAACGGCCGGTATATCGAGGAAAACCAGGAGTTCGCCCTCATCGCAGACCGAATCTGCCGGGAGACCAGGGGAACGGTGGTCACCCCCGTCTCCACATCGCTCCTGGTTGAGACGATTGCCGGAAACCATGGCTGCGATATCCGGTACACTCCCGTCGGGAGCATCTATGTCGCCCGAACCATGCTGGCTCTCGAGGCAGATGGTGTACCAGTAGCGTTTGGTGGTGAAGGGAACGGCGGGCTGATCTACCCGTCCCACCAGTACTGCCGGGACGGGGGAATGACGGCCGCGATGGTGGTGGCCATCCTTGCCGGAAAACAGTGTCCCCTCTCCGTCCTCATCGATGATCTGCCGAAGTTTGCCATGATCAAGGGCAAGCTCCGGGCGGATAATCCCGGGGCTCTGATCGCTGCGATTGAAGAGAGGTACTCAGGGGAATCGATCGACAGGACAGACGGTATCCGTATCAACCGGAAGGATTCCTGGGTACTGGTCCGTCCATCAGGAACAGAACCCCTGGTGCGGGTCTTCGTCGAGTCCCCGGATGCGGAGACTGCCCGGCTCTTCTATGAGGAGATCCTGGACCTGATACAGGGCGGATAGTCTGACCTCAATCCCCAAAAAAATCCCGTATTTTCTCTCTTTTTTACTAATAAGGGCTTGATTTCCCCATCCCTGACCGAAACCTTTCATGGATATATAAACCATATGCTGCTATACGTTAACGAGGGTATCGGGGGGAGGGGAAAGACTATTACCGTTATCGGGCAACAGAGAGAGCGGGAGAGGGTGTGGAAGATCAGGCACGAGGGGAGAGCGTGCCTGCAGGGAAATCCGGCAGGCTCACTCTCCCGGATCTCAAGACCATCCAGATACGCATTTCAGGAAAGGTTCAGCGGGTGGGCCTGAGAAACTGCATCCGCTCCTTTGCGGGACGGCTCAATATCAAAGGCGAGGTCATGAACCTCCCTGACGGTACGGTGCTTGCCACCGCCACGGGCGATCCGATTCTCCTTGAAAAATTTGTCTCGATGATCTACGGGTGTCCCCGGGCGGTTATCCGCGATATCGAGATCTCAGATCACCCGCTTATCCAGTTCGCGGATTTCCAGGTGAAAAGAATCGAGCTCTGAACCGGGAAATTGGTTGGTGGCAGCCAGGATGCGTTCAGGGTGCACGGATCACGCTTCGAACCGGGAAAAGCAGAGTGATGATGACAGAGAGTTGCCAGGAACCTGATACAGTCAGACGTGGTTCATCATACCCTGGAGAGCTATGCCCCTTGTGAAGTTCGAGCTATCCATTCCCCTCGCCTTCGCCACAAAGAGCTCCCCGGTCCCCGTTGAGTCCCTCCACCATGTCTTCACTGCACATACCATCGGGGTGAATGCGAGATCCCACGCCCTGTGGATCCCTCCGTGTTCATCTATGCTGTCCCGTACCCTACACCTTCACCACGAAGAACTCGCTTGTGCCGAGCAGCGATTCACGGAGGGCGAGCACCTGTTCATCGAGGACGTTCTGGCGGATCGTTTCGTGGAAGATTTTTACCAGCCGTGCCAGGAGCTCTTCAGAGAGGATGCAGCGTTCGGTGCTGCATTCATACTCGGCCGGATCCAGTCCTCCACGGATCAGTTCAAGTGCCGGGCGGTCGATCATAGCCGGTTTGAAGGGTTCGGTCAGGTCATGGATCAGGCCTGCCTTCCCCTTGTGAAGGAAACCCTGGTCAGGGTCGCAGTCAGCGCCTATTGCGGCCACAATGGCATTACCAAAAAGCATCCCGTAGCCGATCGAGAGGACGCTGTTGACCACGTCGGTATGGGGCCGTGTGGTCCGCCGACGGAACCCCACCTCAGGAGGGACGGTACGGGCTACAATCTCGTAGTACATGTCCGATACCAGCCGGTAGACACGCCGTATTTCGTCCACCCGCACAAGGTTCTCGAATTCGGCAAGGTTCTGTCGGATGATGTCAATCTCCCCCTGGTAGAGGAGCTGTTCTGACCGCCCTTCTTCCAGCGACTCGATCACACTGATTCGGTTGATTGTGGCTGCTTTGGCCAGTTTGAGTGCGTAGGAATGGGACGGCGCCTGATCCTGGGCTTTCCGGATGACTTCATCGGGGTGATCGCCGTAACGGCGAAGGATTCCCAGGGGTTCCCCGTCGGCCTCGAAGAAGGAGATCGCCTTTCCGGACCGGAGGAACGCGTTCACCACCGAGGTATGGAGAGAGTGGCCGCCCATCAGGAGGAGGTGATCGATGGTGTCGAGCGGAATCTCCTCTTTTCGTCCATCCCGCTGGATGATGAGCGTATTTCTGGTCGCCTTGAGGTGTGCGCCAAATCCCGCTACCGTCTTCCATGGTACCCGCACCTTCGTATCCTCCCTTTGAAACGCCCGGCTGTTATGTCAGAAATAGGCCAGCCATCTACATCAATACATCGTTTTAAGAGAGATTTCAGGAAATTCCACCGCACCCGGATCTCACTGCCATGCTATATCCTGACAAGATTTTTCTGGAGACACGACTGATATATACCGTATCAAACGGCTCTCCAGCCGTCTGTTCATGGTGCGTCAGCATGGAAATAATCCGATCGGTAAGCAAAACAGCTCTGTTCCTTGTGCCTGAGAGGAGCAGAGAGGGAGTATGGCGATGTTCTGGAACGAGGAAATAGAGACTCTGAAAGGAAAAGAACTGGAACAACTCCAGCTGAAACGCCTGAAATGGACCCTTTCACAGGTCCGCCACGTCGGGTTCTACCAGCAGCAGCTCAAGGAAGCGGGCATCGGGGCCGATGACATCCGGACTCTTGACGATGTCAGGAATCTCCCCTTTACCCGGAAGCAGGATCTCCGCGATGGCTACCCGTTCGGGTTTTTTGCCGTCCCGCTTTCACAGGTGGTCAGGATCCACACCACCTCCGGAACCACCGGGAAGCCGACGGTGGTCGGGTACACCCGCCGGGATCTTGAGGCCTGGGCAGAGCTGATCGCCAGGAACCTCACCATGGTCGGGCTGAAGGAGGGCGATATCTTCCAGAACATGGTCAATTACGGGATGTTCACCGGCGGGCTCGGTTTCCACTACGGAGCCGAGAAGGTCGGGCTCACCGTGATCCCCAGTGCAACCGGCAATACCCGACGGCAGATCGAGATGATCCAGGACTTCGGGGTGACCGCCATCCACTGCACCCCCAGCTACGCGATGCACCTCGCTGAAGTGGCAGAGGAGATGGGGGCGGAGCTTTCCACGTTACGGACCGGCCTGTTCGGTGCCGAACCCTGGTCTGACGCCATGCGGGGGGAACTCGAACGCCGGCTCGGCGTGACCGCCTATGACAGCTACGGCCTCTCCGAGCTCTTCGGTCCCGGCGTGGCTTTTGAGTGCCCGGAACGGGACGGGCTCCATATCTGGCACGATTCATACCTTGTGGAGATTATCGACCCTGCAACAGGCGAGGTGCTCGGACCGGGAGAACGAGGGGAGCTCGTGGTCACCCCGCTGGTCAAGGAAGCCATGCCACTCCTCCGCTACCGCACCGGTGACATCACCATGCTCCTGCCCGATGAGTGCCCCTGCGGGAGAGCGCAGAAGATCGCTCGTATCACCGGCAGGAGTGATGACATGCTGGTAATCCGGGGAATCAACGTATTCCCGTCCCAGATCGAACACGTGCTCCTCGGTATTCCGGAGGTCGGGAATCAGTTTATGGTGTATGTTGACAGAGTCAATCACCTTGATGAAATGACTATTGAAGTTGAGATTAACCGCGCCCACTTCTCCGGCGAGATCGCGGACCTGGCCCGCATCCAGAAGAAAGTGGTCAAGGAGCTCAGGGACACACTCGAGCTCCGGACCACGGTGAAACTCGTTGAGCCGGGCTCCCTCCCCCGCTTCGAAGGGAAGGCAAAGCGGGTTATTGACCGGCGG
>Ga0209269_1001436_pt1 | contig 12682 bp, 9 predicted proteins | sample MTBAKMMethaMetaG_FD_187455 | JGI IMG/M metagenome (GOLD analysis project Ga0209269, IMG submission 187455) | Enrichment culture microbial communities from Arthur Kill intertidal strait, New Jersey, USA, that are MTBE-degrading - MTBE-AKM (Arthur... | ecosystem: Environmental > Aquatic > Marine >... | reverse complement strand
CATACGCCCACCCATTTTCCCGCTTGATGCGCGTTGTCACAAACTTCACCGATCAGGTTAACCAATGCTGGGTGTAAACCATCCGCGTAACCGGATAAATTCGGGTTCCCACGTTCAGCCGCCAGCGTGTATTGGGTCAGATCGTTGGTGCCGATACTGAAAAAGTCTACATGGGGTGCCAGCACCTTGCTTAATACCGCCGCGGATGGAATTTCTACCATAATTCCAATTTCAATTGGCCAACGGTGTGGAATCCCCTGGTCTTGCAAAGACTGATGGGCGCGTTCCAATTCCGCTTTCGCGGCATCCAGTTCCCACAGACTGGCGATCATCGGGAACATGATGCGATATTGGTATTCTGTGGCCGCCCTCAAAATGGCACGCAATTGAACCTGGAAAAGCTCTTTTTCCTTTAACATCAGGCGGGTCGCCCGCAATCCCAGGAAGGGGTTGGCCTCTTTCGGCAATTGTAAATACGGTACTTCTTTATCACCGCCAATATCCAGGGTGCGAACAATGATAGGCCGAGAGCCCATCTCTTTGCCAATATCACACAAATGGGTGTACTGTGCGTTCTCATCTGGCGCAGAATCACTGGCCAGGAATAAGAATTCCGTTCGTAACAATCCCACCCCCTCGGCGCCATTCTTGATCGCCGAGCGCGCATCGGCAACATTGCCAATGTTCGCTACAACCTCAATGCGCTTTCCATCTTGCATTAGGGCCGGGTTCGCGCTGATGGATAACAACTCCTCACGCTCTTTGATCCAATTTGTTCGTTGGGTTTGATACTGCTCCAATTTTTCATCCGCGGGATCGACCCAAAATATACCTTTAAACCCATCCACTACAACCCGGGTGCCTTCCCGGGTCGCTTGCAAGCGCGGATCAACCCCCGCCAAAGCCGGGATTCCCAAAGCGCGCGCCAAAATTGCGGAATGGCTGGTAGGACCGCCTAAAACGGTTACTATGCCCAATACTTTTTCCAAATCCAATTGGGATGTTTCAAATGGCGTCAGGTCTTCAGCAAACAAGACAACCGGTTCTGAAATCGTTAAGGGTTTTTGCGCCGCCTTGCCCATCAACTCGATCAGAACCTGGTCCCCCACACTGCGTACATCCGTGGCGCGCTGTTGGAGATACACATCTTCCAATTGCAGGTAAGATTCACAAATTTCGCGAATACAAAGGTCCCAGGCATATTCGGCATTCACTTGCTGGTCTTGAATTTGTTTTTCCACACAAGTTTTTAAATCGGGATCTTGCAAAATTAATAAGTGCGCGTCAAAGATTTGGGCTTCGTTCTTTCCAGCCCGGACTTCAATATCTTTACGCTGGGCTTGAATATCTTGCTGAACTTTAGCCATCGCCAGTTTCAGGCGATCCAATTCCGCGGGCACATTTTCAATATGCTTTTCGACAACATTTAAATCGGCTTTACTGAAGAACTTCAACGGTCCGATGGCTATTCCTTCACAGATCTTTACCGCACCAAAGGCGTTCGAATCTGCCGGCGCCTCACCCAGCGCGGCCACTGGGCTGGTTTCCACGGATGGCTTTGCTTCTTCTTGCGCTTCGCCAAACCCTGAGCGGACAATTTCCTCCAGCGCAGTGATCGCCGCTTGCGCCTGCGCGCCACTGGCCATAATCTGAATACTATGTCCTCCTACTGCCCCCAATGTCGCGATCGCGTTCAAACTCCGCGCTGAAACCGGCCCTTTTCCATTGGTCTCGTTCAATACGCGGATATCCGCGTCAAATTGACTGGCAAGCTTTACGAATTGCGCGGCCGGGCGGGCATGCAAACCATGTGGATTAATCAACTCGACTTCAGTCCGAATTGTCTCCGCCTCCTCACTCACCTCTGCCGCCATGGAGATGCTCATTTCATCTGAAGGCAAGTAACCTAACTGTTCTTGCTTGGGCTGTAAAGCCGCCATTGCTTCACGAAAGACGGTTTCAAGGTCGCTTCCCAAACTGGCTTGAACACCAGCGGCGACCGCGCCTTCAATTAAAGGCGCCGGGCAGACTTTAATTAAATCCCGCATCTCTTCGGGTAAGAGATCCAATGCCATCTCCGTACTTAGGATCGCACTTCCGAGATCCATCAACACCAAAACTCCGTCTGAGGTAAAAACATCCTGAATCGCTTCCAAAATTTGGACCGCATCGGTGCCAAATTCATCCCGGTTCTCACCTACACCACCCGTTGGAATGATTCTTACCTCGTCGGAGCTCATTTGCCTGGCCAAACCGGTAACCGCTTCGGCAAGACCACGGCTGTGCGAAACAAGCACCAAGTTAACCATAACCCGCTAACCGCCTTTCAAAAAACTTCAAATTTATTTCACCGTAAAATCTTACGAAATAATTGCATTCCATAAAAAATTGCCCATAAACTACCGCCGAAACCCAACCCCCACAACAAAGCTTCCCAAAATCCCAGGGAGGGTTCTAATTGCCAGGTCATATAAACGGCCATAAGTATACTTAGAAGGGCTAACAATCTTATACCGGTTGAACGTTCAATCCAGGGTTCTCCAACTTTTAATTGTTTTTCCAGGCTTTCCTCTTGCTTACCAGACTTCGCCTTGGGGGTCGATTTTTTTGGCTTGCTCAATGGATGTCTCCTAACAAAACGGTTAATTACTTATATGGATAAAAATGGGTAGCAAAAGGGGCGGCGGAACCGCCGCCCCTCGAGGTACTGCAAAGCTTCCGATTACTCGACCCAATCGAAGGTGCGAGTGACGGCTTTCTTCCAACCCTTGTAGATGGCTTCGCGGGTATCTGCATTCATTTGCGGTTTCCACTCGTGATCCTTGCCCCAGTTAGCGCGCAGATCTTCAACCTTTGCCCAGAAGCCTACTGCCAGGCCAGCTGCGTAGGCAGCGCCCAAAGCGGTAGTCTCGGCAACGGTCGGGCGGATTACCGGCACGCCCAGGATGTCGGCCTGGAATTGCATCAGCAATTCATTGAAGACCATACCACCATCCACTTTCAGAGCGGTCAGTTCAACGCCAGAGTCTTTGTTCATCGCGTCCAAAACTTCGCGAGTCTGGTAGGCGGTCGCCTCAAGAGCTGCCCGGGCAATGTGGCCGCGGTTGACGTAGCGGGTGAGGCCAACGATCACACCACGAGCATCGCTCTTCCAATACGGAGCAAACAAACCAGAGAATGCCGGCACAAAGTAGATACCGCCAGCATCGTCTACGGTCTTGGCCAGGGCTTCAACATCCGACGATTTCTCAATCATCTTCAAGTTGTCGCGCAGCCATTGTACCAAAGCACCGGTGATGGCAATGGAGCCTTCCAGGGCATACACAGCGGGTTGATCGCCAATCTTGTAGCCGAGGGTGGTCAGCAAACCATTCTTGGATTGCACAGCTCGGGTGCCGGTGTTAAGCAGCATGAAGCAGCCCGTACCATAAGTGTTTTTGGCTTCGCCAACGCTGTAGCAGGTCTGTCCAAACAGGGCTGCCTGTTGGTCGCCCAGGTCGCCAGCTACGGGCACGCCCGCTACGCCGGTGTTGGCCGCATGGCCGTAAACAGCCGAAGAGGCCATAATCTTGGGCAGCATTGCTTTCGGAACACCCATGATCTTGAGGATTTCTTCGTCCCATTCCAGGGTTTCCAGGTTCATCAGCATGGTGCGGGAAGCATTCGATACATCCGTCACATGCACGCCACCCTTCGGGCCGCCAGTCAGGTTCCAAATTACCCAAGTATCCATGTTACCGAAGAGCACTTCGCCCTTCTCGGCTTTTTCGCGTACACCAGGAACATTGGCCAGAATCCAGGCAATCTTGGGGCCGGAGAAGTAGGTCGCCAGAGGCAAACCAACTTTGCCGCGGAATCGGTCTTGTCCGCCATCTTTGGCCAGTTCATTGCAGATGGTGTCGGTGCGGGTGTCTTGCCAGACAATGGCATTGTAAACTGGTTTGCCGGTGGCTTTTTCCCAAACAACGGTGGTTTCACGTTGGTTGGTTACACCAACTGCGGCAATGTCTTTCGGGTCGATGCTGGCTTTTTTGAGCGCGCCGTCAATCACTTCTTGGGTGCGTTCCCAAACTTCCATCGGGTTGTGCTCTACCCAACCTGGTTTGGGGTAAATCTGTTCGTGTTCTTTTTGATCAACTGCGACCACTTTACCACTGTGATCGAAGATCATAAACCGGGTACTGGTCGTTCCTTGATCTACAGCTGCTGCATATTTCGCCATTTGAGCATCTCCTTAGTTTATTAGTTGTGGTAGCAAAAAAATTGTGTTACTACTTGGAGGAATTACTCCAGGTCTTGTATGCGGTTTCCAGCAAAAAGAAGGAAGAGGTCGCGCCCGGATCCTGGTGACCCGCGCTGCGCTCTCCTAAATAGCTGGCCCGTCCTTTTCTCGCGACAAGCGGAATGGTGGCTTTCATACCCTCTTCAGCTGCGATGGTTGACCGTTTCAGGCCTTCTGAAAACGAAACGTTCTCCGCGACGGATAATTTCAATGCTTCTACGGCCGGCGTCAACGCGTCAACCATTGTCTTATCCCCCAAAGAAGCCTTGCCTCGATTCACAACACCGGCTGTCGCAGCTTCAAGCGCATCTGCCCAATCTTGCAGGTCCATTTCCATTTTTCCGGCCAATTTACTGCCAGCCTGAATGAAGAAGGTTGCGTATAATGGTCCCCCTGCTCCTCCTACGGTGGAAAGCAGTGTCATGCCAATCTGTTTAAAGATTGTTCCGATATCAGCGTCTTCCATTCCGGGCAACTTTGTCAAAACCGCTTGAAAACCACGATGCATATTCGCGCCATGATCAGCATCGCCAATCGCAGAGTCCAAGTCGGTTAAGTAATTCTTGTTGTCTGCAATCACTTGAATAAAGGCCTTCAGCCAAGCCAAGACTTCATTACGGGTAATAGCCATACCATACTCCTCGTGGTAGAGGGACTGACAGTCAGACCATCAGTCCCTCATACCTAGTTTTGATTAAATTCCCCAGCGCAGGCCAGGTGTAAGAACTGGAGCATCCCAGAGTTTCAGCATTTCCTCGTCAACCTTCAGCATGGTGATCGAGGTTCCTGCCATTTCCAAACTGGTGATGTAGGGGCCGATTAAGTTGCGTGCCACTTTGATGCCGTGCTTCTCGCAGATTTCATAAGCCTTGCGATAGATCACGTACAGCTCAATGAGTGGGGTGCCGCCCATACCGTTGACGAACAAGATCACTTCATCGCCAGCTTTGTACGGGATATCTTTGATGATCGGCTCCATGAGCATTTCGACAATATCATCAACCGGCTGCAATTTCATTCGTTTGCGGCCTGGCTCGCCGTGAATGCCGATACCGATTTCCATCTCATCTTCTGGAAGATCAAATGTGGGTTTTCCGGCGTGCGGAACGGTGCAAGAGGTCAGCGCCATACCCATACTGCGGCCCTGGCTGTTCACCTTGCGGGCCAATTCAGCCACATCCTTGAGAGAATGCCCTGCTTCAGCTGCCGCGCCCACGATCTTTTCCATCAGAACGGTCAAACCAACTCCACGACGTCCGGCGGTGTAAAGGCTGTCTTGTACGGCCACATCATCATCCACCAGCACCGATTCCACTTCAATTCCCTCCGCGCGTGCCAAATCGGCCGCCATCTCGAAGTTCATCACGTCGCCGGTATAGTTTTTGACGATATGCAACACACCTTTTCCACCATCTACAGCCTTGGTGGCTTCCAACATCTGGTCAGGGGTTGGGCTGGTGAAAACTGCCCCAGGGCAAGCCGCATCCAGCATACCTTTGCCGACAAAACCACCGTGCATGGGCTCATGGCCACTACCACCGCCAGAAATCACGCCCACTTTGCCTTTCACCGGTGCGTCAGCCCGCACAATGAAATTGGGATCATAGTGTACTTTGACCAGATCCGGATGAGCTAATTCAATGCCTTTCAGCTCTTCCACCACTACATCTTCTGGTTTATTGATTAATTTTTTCATACTGGATTTACCTTCCCTTCCTACTTCCTGTTGATTAACTCACCAGGCTTATACTAATAACCGGTCACTTATTTCTTCTCAGGCAGATTGGCGGTGACGAACGCATCATAGGTGAAGGCACCCAAAACACCACCCACCAACGGCATCAGAACGGGGGCAATCAGCCAGTAGAAACCGGCATCGAAGAGACCCTGTGTGCCAACCAACGCACCGAAGATGCGGGGGCCAAGGTCACGAGCGGGGTTGATCGAGTAGCCGCTGGGGCCACCAAGCGAAAGACCAACAGCCAGAACAGTGAAGCCCACAACAAACACACCCAGGTTGTTACCCAGACCCATGTTCTTCGAGTCGCCGCTGGCCAGGATACCCCACAACAGCACCGCGGTGCCCACGATTTCTGCGATGCAGGCGGTCACAAGGCTATAGGCGCCAGTCGAACCAGAGCTGGCAGCGCCCCAGAAGGTCGAGCCAAACACCGAACCTGGGCCAGTGCTCCACACATTGGGCATACCAGCCGCTACGAGGCCGTCGCGGTACACAAGGAAGACACCCAAAGCGCCCAAGAAAGCACCCACAAATTGGGCAATGATGAAGGGAACAACTTTGCCCCATGGGAAACCGCGTTTGACAGCCAAAGCAACTGTCACAGCCGGATTCAGATGCGCGCCAGAAACGCCGCCCGAAATATAAACCGCGATGATTACTGCGAATGCCCATCCGATGGTGATGGTGTTCCAGTTATAAGCGGTACCAGCCAGACGGGGTGCTAAACCCACATTGGCTACCACGCCATCGCCCAACAGCAACAGGACGAAAGTACCAAACACTTCACCAATCAACTCGCTCATCAATCCTTTTTCTTTCATTGTGGCTCATCTCCTTTTGGTATTCTAAAAAACAAAACAAATGATGTGATCGAAAGGGTTATTCAATTTAACTGCTTTTGTTCTGATTGTTTGATCTCTGTTTGCACCTCCTCCTCACCTTCTATGCCAGGGTTTACCTCTCCTCACAGCTCACCCTAAGCTCGATAGGGATAATGTAAAAAAAATTACTCACATCTCCTTCGAGATGGTCGCACCTATGGATTGTTAATAAAGGACTTTTGATATTAGGAACATAAAACACTCACCCAATCCATTCCATTAATAGAGGGCCAACAATAATGTGCTATTTTTGAAGCAATAAAACCTTTTTCAACAAAGGGCGCCGAAAAACATTAATTTTAGTACCCCACTCTGCGCCCGGTTTACTTCTGTATACCGCGTTATCTCAACATTTTCAAAACATTAATATTTGGTTAACAAACACTTATCATCATTATAGGCAGTTCATTTTTGAATGTCAAATACCCGCAACAAATTGTTCAATAATGAAACATTATCATTTACATACCGTTTCATTTTGAAACAATATTTTAACCCCTGCGAAGGTCTTGTGGAGAAAGGTGATGCAATCTCAATTTCCGCCACAAGGTCGTGCGACTGATCCCTAGAATTTGCGCCATTTTGGTTTGATTTCCATTACACATTCGGGCTGTCCGCAAGATTAATTCCAATTCCATCTCGTCCAATGGTTGGACTTCACTTTCGGCCAGAGATAAACCACTTATCCCCTCACTGGTGTAGAACATAAACTCCGGCAAATGCATCGGACCAATAAAGCCCCCTTCGCCGGCAAACGCTGCCGCACGCTCCAGCACAATTTCCAATTCCTGAATATTTCCCGGCCACATATAGCGCTTTAGCACATCCATCATACCCGGTGCCATTTGCAGAGAATGACCCAGTTGCTTCTCAAGCCGAGATAAAATCCGTTCCACCAACAATGGAATATCTTCCGGTTGTTCACGCAGTGGAGGAAGTTTAATTTCAAACACGCTGATCCGATAATACAAATCTGATCGGAAAATCCCGCGTGCCACCAGCTTTTCCATATTTGCTGAAGTAGAAGCGATAATTCGCGTATCTATCGGAATGGCCCGTTTGCTGCCCAAACGCTGCACAATATCCAACTCTAATACATTCAGTAAAGCCGCTTGCGCTTCCAAAGGCAATAAATCAATATCCTGAATGAACAATGTCCCACCGCGAGCCAGCTCAAATTTACTGGGTTGCCCGGCTCTTTCTAACGAACGTTCTCCCTCATCCTCGTATCCAAATAATTCCACAGCCATCATTTCATTGGAATAGGCTGAGCAAGGAAACGTAATGAACGGGTTGTCTTTTCTTCGGCTTTCATTATGAATCGCCCCTGCCAATATCGTTTTCCCTGTTCCACCTTCGCCCCGCACCAATACTGCTCCATCTGCGCCGGCACAAATTCTGACCTGGCGGCGAATTTCTTGCATATGGTGTGATTCACCAATAAAGCTATCCAGTGTGGCGGAACTATAGGCGCCATACTGGCTAATCACGAGTTTTCGAACCGCTTTTTCTGCGCGCAGAATCACAATAACGTATTGTAATTTTTCATTTTGAATAATAAACCTTAAACTCAGAATGGTATCGATTTGTTTCTCTTTTACCTTCAAAGAGACTTCCACATCCGTTACGGACTGGCGTTGGTCTATCGCATCTTCGATAAATGTGGGAAAGCTGATGACTTCATGATAAGGACGCCCAAGCACGTGCTGTGCTGAAATGCGAGCCATTTCCTGGGCGGCATCATTGATATGGATGAGCTTGCCTTCCTCATTCCACACCAATATACTTTCGGAAATTGCACTAAGAATTTTACTCAGCTGGGCTAATTGCCCTTTCTGTTCGGCTAATAGTAAATCCGCTTGCCGCTGGCTTTCAATCACTTTTGCGCCCAGATTTACCAGGCAAAGCCCGTTTGTATTGGGAATATGGTGATAATTAACCAAACAAATGGTACCCAGGAGCATGCCCCCCAAATCAAAAATTGGCGCGGCGTAACCATCGAGGGTGTGAAACTGCTTTAAGTAATGCTCGTATCCTCTGATCGTGGCTGGAATTCGTTCTAAAATCGCCATGGAAACCGCGTTCGTCCCGATAGTTTCCTCAGAAAACTGCCCCCCCGGTGTCATCCCAAATGAAGCCATTTCGCGCACAATATCGCTATGCCCAACCACCTCCAGGACATATCCGGCATTATTGGTTAAGAATATGGCGCATTGCGAATGCTCGATAAACTGGAACAAATCTTCCATCACCGGTCGGGCCAGGGAAATTAAATTAAAACTGGCTAGTTGGGCTGATAGCAAATGATATGCGCTCAATTGTTGTAGACGCACGTGTTGAAACGGATCCAGCCGCAGGCGAGACCGTTGCCAGGAAGAAATCAAATTTTGCGGAACCTGATCAGAGGCCCGCTGACTATGAACAAAGGCCTCCCAGGCCGCCCGTTGAGCAGAACTCAAAGATCGCTCCTGTTTGAGGATTAAGACACGAGCGTGAAATAAATTCACGCTCGTGTCGATTGGGTAATAAGACTACATGGCTTTCGGTAATGACCGGCTGGCCACAACAGAAATTCCAGTTCCCAAAACATCAGCCAGGACCACCTGCCCCATCTCAACCGGAGCTTGAATTTCCACTTCCCGAAGCTCTTTCAGTAATTCATGAATTTGACGCTTGGGAATTGCTTTTTCGGTGTATACCGGCACCAAAGGATGTACACCATCTTTTACCTTGACGGTAGATGCGACCATGCGGCGTGGATCGTGAATTTCTCTTTCGGCATATTCGTAACCGTTTTTGCAAGACGCATTTTCAATCTTTAAGATGGTATCGCCACTCATCGTCAGATCCAATGTGCAACCCTTTGGACAGGCGATACAGATTAATTTCTTCATTTCTTCAGTCATTCTCTACTCCTTCTCGATTATCGAGGAACAACCTGCACGGTGAGGCGATCGGTCTTCCGAATGGCGTCGAAATCTTTCGGCTTCAAGGTAACCGTAACCATCTCGCCGGGGCGAACATAGCGCTCGCCTTTGCGCGTGATCAGATTATCACCATCATGTACTTCGACCCACACGGGTTCTTCCATCGGCTGGCGAACGCGCATTTGCAAGCGGATCGGCTCATCCTTTAGATTCTCTTTCTCGATGCGGTGCGGCACCACATAGCGGACATTATTTCCCGCGATCAAATTGATGGATTGAGCCGCTTTCTTCTTCTGCGCGATGGCAAATTTACCCGCGCCATCACCAGCCGCGAAACCAGCCTCGGTGACCCAGTCAACCAGGTCGTACACATGCACCACATTACCGGCCGCGAAAATACCCGGCACATTGGTCTGGAAGGTTTCATCCACAAAAGGTCCACCGGTAACCGGGTCGATCAGGACGCCGGCCATCCGCGACAATTCATTTTCTGGAATCAGACCTACCGAAAGCAGCAGTGAATCGCAAGGGATAATCTCTTCGGTGCCCGGCACCATATTCCACTTATCATCCACCTGCACCGCTTCAATCGCTTCCACCCGGTCATTGCCGATGATGCGCTTAACGGTATGGTGAAGCTGCAAGGTAATATCATAATCCAGCAAGCATTGCACATAGTTGCGGGTCAGACCAGTGAGGAAGGGCATGATCTCCAACACGCGTTCTACTTTTGCGCCTTCAAAAGTCAGGCGGCGCGCCATGATCATTCCAATATCGCCCGACCCGAGAATCACGAACTTCTTGCCGGGCATATAGCCTTCTACGTTGGTCCAGCGCTGCGCCATACCTGCTGTGTAAACCCCCGCCGGGCGCGTACCTGGCAGGCGGATTTGAGAGCGAGTGCGCTCCCGGCAGCCCATCGCCAGCACAATCGCGCGCGCTTCAATGATTCGGAATCCATATGTCTTACTGGAAACATAGATCTTGCGCTGAGATGTAATATCCAGCACCATTGTATCCAGCATGGTCTCTACACCCAGCGAAAGCGCATCATTGATAAATCGCTGTGCATATCCGGGTCCGGGAAGATCTTCTTTGAAAATCTCGACCCCAAACCCGTTATGAATACATTGCAATAAGATGCCGCCCAGTTCTACATCGCGTTCGATGATCAGCACATCATCCGCGCCAGCTTTCTTGGCGGAAATCGCGGCAGCCAACCCGCCCGGGCCGCTGCCAATGACTACAACATCGTACATATCTTTGATCGCCATCTTAACCCTCCACCTCTTTTGTCTTGCGGAACAGGAATTCAGAGCCGGGGCCTTTTTTGGTGATATCTATGGGAGAAACGCCCAATTCTTTCGCCAAAATTGCCACCACCCGCGGCGTGTCAAAGCCCGCCTGGCAGCGACCCGTTCCACACCAGGTGCGGCGTTTGATCGCGTCATAGTTACGCGCCGGTAAGGGAGCGTGAATTTCAGCGATAATTTCACCCTCGGTAATATTTTCACAACGGCAGATTACCCGCCCGTATGCAGGGTCTCGTTCAACAATTAACTGGCGTTCCTGATGACTCATTTCGCGGAATCGCGGTCGCGCCAAACGGATCGGGTCCCAATCGCGTTTTTCAGCTGGCAGCGCTTTGGCGTCACGCAGCATATCTTCCACTTCCAAAGCGATTGCCGGAGATGAGGTAAGGCCAGGCGATTCAATTCCACCCAAATTTACAAACCCTTGCACCTCTTCGGGAATCTCGATAATAAAATCGTGATTGTAATTCAATGATGGGTCGCGGCTTGGGCCGTTACCATAAGAGCGGATCCCCGCGAAGGTAGCGATGATATGCGATTTCTTCAGGCTGGGGATGAGTTTCATCGCCCCTTCCCAAATTTCATCCATCCCAGCAGTGGTGACCGAACGATCTTCTTTGTCATCAATTATTAATGCGTTGGGACCAATGACCGTGTTGCCATGTACGGTTGTGGTGACCAAAATTCCTTTCCCCTTTTCTGTTGGGGTCGGGAAGAGTACATTATCGATGGAAATTTCCGCGCGATCCAGGATAAAGTATTCACCACGACGGGGGGTAATCTTGAAATCCGGTCGAATACCGGCTTTATGCATGACGAAGTCAGAATACATCCCTGCGCAGTTGATTGCCCAGGTGCAGCCGATATCACCGCGGTTAGTTTTCACACCGACAATGCGTTTGCCTTCAAAGATGAAATCCTGGAACTCTGTTTCCAGCATAACGGTCACACCATTATTGATGGCGTTTTCAATCGCCGCCACGGTGATCTGGAACGGGTCACAAATGCCGCCTGTGGAGGCCCACACCGCACCAGAAACATTCGGTGTGATGTGCTTTTCGCGCCGTCGAACCTCGGCGCCAGGAAGAATGGACATACCGGGAACGCCATTCTTTTTACCTTGTACCATCAGTTTTTCCAGCTCGGCAAACTCTTCATCTCCAATCGCAACCACATAGTCACCTCGCCGATCAAAGGCAAAGTTTAATTCGCCGGCCAACTGGTCAAACATGGTGTTGCCAAGTACATTCAATCGGGCTTTTAAGCTGCCGGGCAACGGGTCATAACCGGCATGCACAATGGCCGTATTGGCAGAGCTGGAGCCAACGCCGACATCCGCACCTTTTTCAATCAACAGGACATCCCATTGAAAGCGCGAAAGCCGGCGGGCAATCATACTGCCTACAACACCGCCTCCAATAATGATTACATCGAATTTCTTTTGCACGACTCCCTCCATTTTTCCTGATAATCACATCCAAAGAGATTTTGGCTTACCGACTGGTGAAGGAATACTACAGAATTTGATAGTATATCCA
>Ga0209269_1001433_pt1 | contig 12694 bp, 17 predicted proteins | sample MTBAKMMethaMetaG_FD_187455 | JGI IMG/M metagenome (GOLD analysis project Ga0209269, IMG submission 187455) | Enrichment culture microbial communities from Arthur Kill intertidal strait, New Jersey, USA, that are MTBE-degrading - MTBE-AKM (Arthur... | ecosystem: Environmental > Aquatic > Marine >... | reverse complement strand
TCTGGTCAGGAGGCAGCAGGATGGTCAGCCGCACATCACGGGTGCGCCGGGTCCAACCGGGTTTAAGCCGTTTGATGGCCCGTCCCAGCGCAGACTGCCCCATGTACGCCGTCTCCTTTTCTGAAAACGGATCGAATTCGGGAGCGATCAGCAGGTCACGGATGGTATCGAGTTCAATAACGATATGGTTGCTGTCCGTGCCCGAAGCAGGGTCTTTTCCCGGGTCCATATCACCCATCACCCCGTTTCATCATGGTGTCTCTTGCTCCTGGCTGGAACTCTGCGATTGCCTGTCCGCAATGGCAACCATCGTCCGGATGTAGATGCTGAGAATATACCCGATGGCAAAGATCACCGCCGCGATTCCAATTCCCAGTCCGGCGATTGCGACTCCCCCTTCCGATTCGGCAACAGCACCCAGGAAGATCACCGCAAGGAGTACGACAATTACGACGAGAAGGCGCGTCTTTAAGCTTTCCAGCGAGGTGGTGTTCAGCCATTCGGGAAGGCTGATTCCGGGATCGATGAACAGCTGGTGCAGGCCAAGAGCGATGATGATGAGGACAATGGCAAGAGGAAGAGATCGATCAGTTCTGTCATATTCACGGATAGATACTGCCCTATTCCCACCATGCCGGATCCTCCGCTGACCAGATACACGACGATATGGTACAGTTCTGCTATCCCGCCGGCAACAACAATGATTGCGCCAATGAACAGGGCAATGATGGTGATCATGATGAGGTACCGGCTGAGGACGAAAATATTCCCGAGCCAGTGCCGCTGTGGTGCCGGTTTTTGTGATGGGTCGTCAGGACTCAGGGTTCCCGATTAGGAATCTTATCGCCAGGATATAGGTGTTATGGACCGCATGCACTCATCAGCTGATCCTGTTCTTCCCCGGGAATATATGACCACGAACGGACAGAAACGTGAACGTACGGATGCCTTCCCTGTTCCGGGTCTCCACCATCAGGATGGTTCATATCATTCCGGGGGAGCATCAGCGGTTTTTCCGGTCCCCTTTCTCGTATACGGGAGGGAGTACGAGTGGCTCACGACAAAGCCCATGACAAGCGAGATTGCCATCGCCGGGACGAGCGCCTCCTCGAAGACGATGGCTATGATCAGGGCGAGGGCGATAGGGCTCCTGAGCAGTGCGACACTGAAACCGGCAATAACACAAACGAGGCATACTGCCAGCGGGATGAAGGGGAAGATTCTGAAAACAAGGATTCCCAGGGTCCCCCCGATGAAGAAGCCCGGGAAGATGTATCCTCCTGCAAACCCTGTGGAAAAGGAGAAGGTCACGAGGAGGATCTTTGCCACAACAAGGATGAACAGCAGGAAAATGCTCACCTCGAGATAGTTGTCGATGAGGACCTGGAGCTGGTCACTGCCCATGAACAGGGTGAGGGGAAGGAGGATCCCGGCAATCCCTAATCCAAGACCTCCAAGCAGGCCAAGGAAAACCGGCCGGTGCTCCAGTGGCTCGAAAATTGCCCGCATTTTCTTGTACACGATGATGAATAGAATTCCGCTTACTCCGCCGAGCAGGCCAAGGATGACAGCATACAGGAGATCGATATCCCTGAACCCTTCGTAGGCCGGCAGGGTGAACATACTGCCGATAAAGGAGCCTGCGATGAGGAAATAGACGGCGAATCCTGAAGTGGCCGCAACGATTGACGGGAGGATAGCCTTCCAGGTCATGATTCCCTTCTCAAGCGTCGTCTCGATGAAGATGAGGGCGCCGGCAAATGGTGACGACAGGAATGCGCCAAAGAACCCGCTGATGGCAGAGAGTGACATGAGCGTGACTGCAGGTGGGGGCAGGCGGGCTTTCTCCGCGATTGCTGTTCCCGCGGCACCGGTAGCGACCGTGAGAGGTGCTTCAGGGCCGAGGGGAGCCCCGCAGACCAGAGATACCAGCCCCCTGATAAAGAGCTCAATCCCCCGTTTCAGGCCAAATCTTCCCTCCCGGTTGAACTCGATGAGATCCTCTGCCATGATAGCGATCTCGCCTTTGAAATAGCGGCGTATCAGCCCGACGCCGAGCCCGCCGAGAAGGCAGATCACCACGATCAGCGGGTTGAAGACCGGGGAGAGGGAATCGATCGGAATACCATTCCAGAGAAACGCTGCAATGATGTCCTCGAGGAAAAAGAAGGCAAACATCATCAGGGCACCGAGGACTCCGATGAGCGAAACAAAGAGGAGGAGGAGGTAGAACTTCTTTGTGTTGAGCGATTCGGTAGCCTGATCGATCCGTGTGCTGCTGACATCCTCCGACATTGTTGTCCTTCTTTATAGATTGAAAAGCGAGGGAGTATTAAATGCAACCGGTTTCATCGCTCTGAAACCTGATTCCCTGCGGTCCCGGTAATGAAAAAAAAGGTATGTCCGGGTCATGCTGCAGGCGTTGAATCCGGTGGCGTGGTCTCTCCCTGGATCAGCCGTTCCAGCCGGGTAAGACGGGTGCTGATCTCAGCATCGATATTCTCCCGCTCTACGAGATACTGCTTCAGTTCTGCAAGGCAGGACGCAGCAGGGTTTTCGGGGACCGGGGCCGGTAGAACGGCCTCTTCCCCGGCATCCTTTGGCGTGAGAAGCTTGTTGCCGATATACCCGGCAAAGGTTGCAAACACCCCGACACCGGTGGTCATGACCAGCATCCCAATCAACCGACCCATATCCGTGACCGGGTACCGGTCACCGTAGCCGACGGTGGTGATGGTGACATAGACCCACCACAAGGCATCGCTGGAAGATACGATGTTTGCTTCCGGCGAGGCCCTCTCGGCCATCAGAACTAGGAATGACCCCGATTCAATGATCATGATGACGGCGAATATCAGGATGAACACGGCTGCGTCTGCCCGGTGGGTGGAGAGGTATCCGATGAGATTTTTTGAACCATACCGATGGACCAACCGGTAGGCCTTGAAAATCCGGAATACGCGCAAAATCCTGAAGATTGGGATAACAGCAAAAAAATCTGCCCATCCGTAATCCCGGAAGAAATAAAAGGATCGCGATGACGCGGTATACAACCGAAGGCCAAAATCAAATATGAATAACAGGGTCAGGAAGAGATTGATGGTGTATACGACATGCACGGCATTAGGTTCAATGCCGGGAATGACGGCCAGGACCATGTTGAAGACGGATAGGATCGAGATGAGAGCGATGAATATTTCATATCCGACATTCAACTGTGTTGATTCTTGATCAGGAGCCATATGAATCCTCAGAGGGAGAGGCGATGTCCCAATGGAAAAATCATTTTGTATGCGCTCGTGATGCAGTATATAAAATTAACGATTCTCCGGGCTCCGTTCGGGATGAAAACCAAAAATCTTTAAGATTCAAGAATCCATGAGGTAATGATGGTAAAAAAGAAAGGAAAAGCGGGGAAAGAGGAAGAACCGCTCAAATTGTTCTATATCTTCTATAACCAGGAGCGCTGGGACAACTGGATCAGCACGCTGCGGGAGTGCTCGTTTGAGGTCGCCCCCGACTCCGAGGAGATGCCGGACGGGTACACCACACTCTACAACTTCTCCATGGACATTACCATCGAGGTCCTGAAGATCATCAAGCTCTTCCAGAACGGGAGATTCGCCAAGGAGGAGGCGCTCGAGAAACTCAATGCTGTCGAGTGCATCGTGATGGGCGAGGCCCCTGCTGACGATCTCGAAGAGTATGTGGAGTCCCTCCAGCTCTCCATGCTGGCCCTCTTCGCGGCCTGCAAGCGTTTCCTGGAGGGCGGATACTCCACTGACATGAAGACCCTGATCAAGGAGGGGAAGAAGACCGCTGAGACGGATCTCGAGTCGGCCATGGGCATTGCCGCCGAGATCGGGGCAAACGTCCTCGGCGGTGCGTCCTGCTGTGGCAAGTACCTCAAGGAGGATATCGAACAACCCGGCCTCTTTGATGAGTGGCTCATCGAGATCGAGAGCATGAGCGAAGCGATGGCCTCGCTCAAGAACTTTGACGAGGAGGCGGGAGAGGGGTCGTGATCGCGGGGAGGGCACGCTTCAGGTATGCCCGGAAAATCGAGCGGGCGGTCGGGTACCGGATCCCCGACCTCGCGTTCCACGGTGCCACCCTCGATGCCCTCTCCTCCCGCCTGAATATCGACCGCCTGGACACGATCCTCCGGGATCAGATCCTCGCTTTTTTCAATTCCTTTCTCCGCTGCTCCTGCCGGGAGGCACCGTTGTGCGGCTGCCCGGAGAAGAAGTTTGCCCGCGAGATCATCGAGCTCCGTGAGAACGGGCTCGATCACCGCCAGATATCCCAGTTCCTGCAGGACGAGTACGGCATCGATATCTACCCGGCGGACGTGCTCAGCTTCCTGGAAGAGTCCGTCCACGTGCTCGAGGCCATCAGGGATATCGCCGCACAGAAGGCGAAGACCGTCCTCGAAGAAGCAGCGATCGGCCATATCGACCGGATCGAGCGGTAGAATCACTTATCTGCTTTGACTGATTCATGTCTGTACCGGACCATGAAGAGAACGCTCTCCGTACTCTGGCGGCATACCGGCGACCAGCAGGCTCCCTGCCTCACCTGTTCCGATACCGGGAGGTCCTTTTCCGAGATGCTGGAGCTGCTCATCCCGGCCTTCGATGACGAAGGGATCGGTCTCGATTACCGGGAAGAGCTGGTTCCGGGTGATGCCGCTCTGCCCGAGAATACCGTGCTCCTCAACGACATCCCGATAGGGCCTCTCCTCTCCCATGCCGCCAAGGGTGAGGAGTACTGCCATGCATCCCGGTGCCGGCCACCGGAGCACATCCACCGGCGGTTCCCGGATGCATCCGGCGTGATGTGCGACGAAGCTCCCGAGATCCTGTTCCGGAAGGCCATCCTCCTCGCCCTGGACGACGAGGTGCAGGCTGCCTATTCCAATCTACGGTAATCCTTTATACCCAAAGCATCCTAGAACCAGTCAGGGAGTACTCTATGCCCATCTATTTTACTATCCGCGAGATCTTTTTCCTCATCAGTGTTGTCCTGATCCTGATCATCATCTTTGACCAGAGGAGGAATCCGACATCAACGGTGGGCTGGATCCTTGTTCTCCTCCTGCTCCCCGGGATCGGCTTTTTCCTCTACCTTTTCCTTGGCCAGGATTGGACGAAACGCCGCCTCTTTTCCCTGAAAGCAGAAGATGACCGGCGCATCTCGGAAGCAGTGCTCTCCCAGAAAAAAGAGCTCGAGCGTGTTGGTCGTGACCATCAGGGGGACTATTTTGAACGATTCCTGAGCATCGCACGGATGCTGCTCGAGAGCAACCAGGCAATCATCACCAATGACAATACACTCACCATCTTTTCCGATGGAACAGCCAAATTCTCTTCACTCTTTGACGCCATCCGCACAGCGAAACACCATATCCACCTCGAATACTATATCATCCGCAACGATCCGCTCTCACAGGAACTGATCCGTCTGCTGGCCGGGAAGGCAGGGGAGGGAATCGAAGTCCGCCTGCTTGCTGATTCCATGGGTATGAAGCTGAAAAAGAAAGATCTGACGGAGTTTGTCCAGGCAGGGGGGAAGTATGCTCTTTTCTTCCCACGGATTTTCACCCTGAACTACCGAAACCACCGGAAGATTGCCGTAATAGACGGAACGACCGGCTACATTGGCGGATACAATATCGGGGAGGAGTACCTGGGTAAAGGGCCGCTCGGCTACTGGCGGGATGCAGCGATAAAAATCGAGGGAAGAGGAGTTCTCGGCCTGCAGCTCCGGTTCTTCATGGACTGGAATTATGCTGCAAGTGAGAAGCTCACCTATGACCCGATCTACTTCCCAAATACCCCCGGGGCAGGGAGCTGCCCGCTCCAGACTGTCTCGAGCGGCCCTGACGCCCGGTGGAGCCAGATCAAGGAAGGCTACATCAAACTGATCCTCTCCGCACGGGAATCGGTCTATATTCAGACTCCCTACTTTATCCCGGATGAAAGCATCTCCGATGCCCTCCGGATTGCAGCGCTCTCCGGCGTGGATGTCAGGATCATGGTCCCCTGCAAGCCGGACCACCCGTTCGTGTACTGGTCGACGCTCTCCTTCATCGGAGAACTCCTCGATTCCGGGGTGAAGGCGTATACCTACGACAACGGGTTCATCCACGCCAAGACTATCGTGGTGGACGGGATTACCGCCGCGGTGGGGAGTGCCAATTTCGATATCAGGAGTTTCCGGCTGAACTTTGAGGCCAGCTCGTTCTTCTACGATCCGAAATACGGCGGGCAGCTGAGACAGGCGTTCCTGGACGACCTCCCGAAGTGCACCGAGATCACAGTGGAATCGTACCGGAGCCGGTCCCGGTGGATCAAGGCCAAGGAATCGGTCTCCCGCCTCTTCTCGCCACTGGGGTAACTACCCCGGGTCTCTCTTTTCATGATGTCCGCGATTCTTCTGCTCTCGGAGGGACCCTGCCCGTGACGAGACCTCGCAACCTCATCTTTACGGCATTCCTCATCTCCTTCAGCACCGGGAAACCTGATTCACCGGTGACAGGAATCCGTGCACCAGAAGGAACCATGTTACTCTCCTGGTCTCACTCTATCATCCGGATGTGGGTATCACGAGAGCATATGTGCAGGCATCTCTCCTTGAGAATATCGGTCTCCCGTTTTCAGGTCGTTGAAAAAAAGATTTTTTGGGGAAATCAGGCCTTGCAGTACTCGTTCTTGATGCTCCGCAGCGAGAAGCCGGCGGCAATCGAGAGGATGCCGTAGATGACGAAGTAGATCCCAAGAAGGAAGCCAAACAGGACCACAGCACCCACGAGCGGGTAGACCATGATCAGGATGGCGAAGATGATGGAGAGCAGCCCCATGATGAAGAGCAGCCAGCGGTGGGGGAACGTCTTCTCGGACATGGCGATGATGATGTTCATGAGACCGATCACGAACAGGACCACGGCGATGATAATGGCCAGGATCGCCGCAAAGAACTGGGGGGCAAGGATGGCTCCGACACCCACGATAAATCCGACTATTGCTATGAGCAGGAGCAGCGTCGGACGGCCGGACGTTCCGGGACTCATCAATGCGATAATCAACGCCAGGAAGGCGAGCACGATAATCAGGACCCCGAACAACATCACCAGCACTGCTGTGGTGATGCCGGGATACAACATGATCACGATACCGAATATGAGGGCGAGTAATCCGAGCAGAACCAGGGTTCCCCACTTCACATCGCATATCGATTCTCTGTACATTACGACTTCAGTCATAGGATGACCTCACTTAGACGTCCAATTTTTGCTATTTATATCTTTCGTGAACATTTATCCCGGATTTACCATCTTTTTTTAATTTTCCCGCCAAATAGCACAGGAAGCGTTAATGCCCGAGCTCCCCGAAGTCGAGACCATCCGACTGTATCTTGACCGGACGGTGCTCAACCGATCCATTGCCGGGATCTCTGGTCTCATACCGACCATTGACCCGGAGCGTATTCCCCTGCTCTCCGGCCAGGTAATCACCGCCACAGCCCGCCACGGGAAGTTCCTCTTCACCGATCTCGATTCCGGGTCGTCGCTGGTGCTCCACTTTGGCATGACCGGGGATCTCCTCCTGGTCGCGGGCAATGACCCCGATCCCCCGTATACCCGCGCCACGGTCTTCTTTGCTGACGGTTCCCGCCTCACCTTCACCGATTCCCGGAGGTTCGGGCGGCTCGGATGGGCCCCCGATCGGGAAGCATTCATTGCTGCGAGAAGACTCGGCCCGGATGCCCTGGCCATTTCCCGGGAGGCGTTCCTCACCAATGCAGCAGGATCGCACCAGCGGGTGAAAATGTTCCTGCTGGACCAGCACCGGATCGCCGGGATCGGCAATATCTACGCTGATGAGATCCTCTTCCAGGCCGGCATCCGGCCCCTCCGTTCCCTGCATGACCTGGACCCTGCCCGTCTGTCTCTCCTTGCCGCCGCGATCGTGTACGTCCTCGATACAGCTGTCGACCGTGCTGCCGATTTTAATAACTATCCTGCAGACTGGCTGATCCCCCACCGGTCCCCCGGTGAGCGCTGCCCCTGCTGCGGAGAGATCGTTAGCCGGGTAATGGTTGCCGGACGGTACGCCTACTTCTGTCCGTCCTGCCAGAAATGAACCCGTTTCCGGGAAAACCATCACCTTTATCCCCGCAACCTCCAACAACGGAATCATGCATTCCGTGATCATCTACCACAGCGATTCCGGCCATACCCAGGCGGTTGCCGAATATCTTGCCCGGCAGACCGGGGCCGATCTGATCCGGGTGACCTCCACCTTCCCCTACACCCCGCTCTCCCGGGCGGTGACCGGGGTCCGGAGAGCCCTCTCGGGAACACCTGACCCGATCGAGCACCGGGAGATTGACGTGGCAGGGTACGACTGCATCGTGGTCGGCTCACCGGTCTGGGCCGGCCACCCCACCCCGGTTATCAACGGTGCTGTTGACCGGCTCCGGAACTGCCAGGGAAAATCAGCGGTGGCCTTCGTGACCTGCTGCCTGGTCTCCGGAGGAGCGGCAGGAACTCTCTCTGAGCGGCTGAAGGCCCGCGGCCTGCAGGTGAAGGGGTCGATGGTGGTCCACGGGAGCCAGATCACGGATTATACGTATCTCAACCGGCTGGTGGCCATCATCAACCGTCCGTGGTATGGCGATATCAAGGTCTATTAACGCAACACCTCCCTTTTTCCCTTAAGACTTCCTCGCGGACAGCAACTCTCATCAACCTGTGGCACCCATCACCCTCCCATGAGATCCCGAATTGCGCCACTCCTGCTGCTCTGCCTCATCCGTATTGCAGTACTCATTGCCGGTTGTACCACCCAGCCGGGCGGACCGGTTACCACCCCGCCAACCATGTTACCGGCGACCACTCCTCCTCCAGCGCATACCGCACCCCCAACAGAGATCGGGACCGGAACACCAGGGACGATCCGGACCACCGGAACTCCCTCCATGTCGCCGACTGAAGACCGGGGAGTCCGGGCGAAGATCACAGCAAAGAACTTCGCTTTTGACCTCTCCACCATCACCGTACCTGCAGGGTCACAGGTCGTGGTCGAGTTCGAGAACGAAGACCAGGCACCCCACAACGTGGCCTTCTATACCACACCCTCGTTGACAACCATCATCTACAAAGGCGAGATCATCACCGGTCCGTCAAAAATCACCTACACCTTCACTGCTCCGTCAACACCGGGAACCTATTACTTCCGGTGCGATGTCCACCCCTCCATGCAGGGACAGTTCATCGTAACCTGAATTCCTCTTTTTCATGTCGTTCTCCAGTTTGACCCCCGCCCATGCCGTTTGGGGTGAGGGAACTCGTCGTAATCCCGGGCAGGCTTACTATCAGGGGCTGAAACGGTCGCCAGCAGCATCCCGGTTATTTCTTTACGAGCGACCCAAGGATCCCCCTGATGATCTCCCGCCCGATCTGGGTTCCTGCCGAACGGGCGGCGCTTCCCGCCATGGACGAGAGGACACTCGTGCTCTTCTTCCGCGCTGTGGTTGTCGTTTTGGCCCGTGCTTCCGGCTTCTTTTGTTCTGCCGGGGCTGCTTTCTCTGCCCGTTCCGCCAGCATCTCGTAGGCCGATGTGCGGTCCACCATGGTCTCGTATTTCCCTGCCAGGGGTGAAGACCGGATGACGGCATCCCGTTCCGGTCCGGTCAGCGGGGTAAGCCGGCTCCGGGGAGGGTACATGAGGGCCCGCTCGGTCACCCCGGGGATACCCTTTGCATCGAGGAAGGAGACCAGGGCTTCCCCGGTCCGTAGCTCGGTGATGGCGATTCCAGCGTCGAGTGCCGGGTTCTGCCGCATGGTCTCTGCCGCCGCCTTTACCGCCCGCTGGTCCTTCGGGGTGAAGGCCCGGAGTGCATGCTGCACCCGGTTGCCAAGCTGCCCCAGAACATCATCCGGGAGATCGAGGGGATTCTGGGTGACGAAGTATACGCCCACCCCTTTTGACCGGATGAGCCGGACTATCAGCACGATCTTCTCCAGCAGGACTTTCGGGGCGTCGGAAAAGAGCAGGTGGGCCTCGTCAAAGAAGAATACCAGTTTTGGCTTTTCAGGATCGCCCACTTCAGGGAGATTCTCGTAGAGCTCGGAGAGAAGCCAGAGCAGGAACGTTGAGTAGAGCCGCGGGGACAGCAGCAGTTTGTCTGCAGCAAGGATGTTGACGACCCCCTGCCCCCCGATACTTTTCGTGAACGCCTCCACGTCCAGAGCCGGCTCACCGAAAAACCGGCCCCCGCCCTGGTCTTCGAGGGCGAGCAGGCTTCGCTGGATGGCTCCGATGGTGGCAGGGGAGATATTGCCGTAGGTTGTGCGGAGATCCTTTGCATGCTCACCAGCATACCGGGCCATGGCCTGCAGATCCTTCAGGTCGAGGAGGAGCAACCCCTGCTCGTCCGCAATCCGGAAGATCATGGTCAGTACATCGGACTGGGTATCGTTCAGGTCGAGGATCCGTGCAAGAAGGAGCGGTCCCATCTCCGAGATCGTGGTCCGCACGGGATGTCCCTGATCCCCGAAGATGTCCCAGAAGATGACCGGAAACTCCCGGTAGGAGAAGCCCGAGAGGGAAAGTTCCTGCACCCTCGCGGCAACCTTCTCATGCTCTCCCCCGGGCTTCGCCATCCCGGAGAGGTCTCCTTTCACGTCGGCCATGAAGACCGGCACTCCGATGTCCGAGAATCGTTCGGCAAGCACCCTCAGGCTGACGGTCTTTCCGGTCCCGGTTGCTCCGGCGATCAGCCCGTGACGGTTGGCCATGCCCGGCAGGATTCCGACGAGTTCGGATCCCCGGGCGACAATGAGGGGTTCATACGTCGGCATTGCTACGGAGCTATCATGATATGATGGGCAATAATCGTTTGCGGCAGGTCTGCCCGGACGTTTTCCTGCCGCCCTGGCCATTCCTCCGCAGCAGGGCTACCGGTTCAGCCGTGCCCGCTGAACACGCTTTGCGATGAATGCCCCTGCGGCAAGGACCGCAAGGCTGTTGAAGAGCACCATGATAACGGGGCTGGTGAAATCAGTGCCGATGAGATTCCCGTGGATGACGGCGAGGACGATGACGAGATACATCAGGGCGTGGACAGGGCGCCAGTACTTCGGGATGGCTGCCCGGAAGAGCACGGCACAGAAGGCGATCCAGAGGGCGATCAGGGCCACCCTTCCGCCAGTGGCGAGGAAGTCGTACAGGGAGCCGAACAGGGGGATAAACACCGTGATATCGATGAGGGCGATGGCAAACAGGACCGGGTGGAGGGTTGCGAAGAACAGGCCTGCGGCGGCAAACAGGTGGTGGACTTTCAGGAAGGGTCTGCCGAAGAGCCGGTAGATGTCGGGCAGGAACGGGGTCATGATCGCCGCGATCGAGAGCGAGAGCAGGCCGAGCAGGGCGGCCAGCCGAACGGCCGTCGAAATGGCTGACAGGGAAGGGGAGAGCAAAACCAAAGCGGTCACGACGATGAAAAGGACCGTGATCAGGGCGGCCAGGAGATATCCGTTCCGTGATGGCGGCATATATCCGGATATCGATGTGAAGGAAAATAGAGATTGTTGTCTGCTCAATCCGGGGGCGTCGGCAGCTGCACCTCGAGACAGAGCCGGAGCATCTCGTGGGCGTCCCCGTACCGGTGCTCCATGGCCCGCCCGAAGAGCCGGGTGAGCACTACCCCGCACCCGCGGATGTAGTGACTGAGATCCCCGTCCATACTGCTCATGTCGAGCACGTTGTCCATGCGATCGCAGATCTTGATCAACGTCGCACCCGGGGGGGCTTTCAGGATCCGGTCCAGCGAATCCATGAGCTGTTCATCGTTCGATAACGAACGGTCCCTGGTAAGCGCCGTGATCATCTGGTAGATGAGGATGGCATCATCACCGGGAAGTTTCAGCGAGGAGAGGCCGTAGGCCACCGTGGTCTCGCCATGCGGGGCTTCCTCGATTACATCATGGAGCCAGGCAGCAACGATCTCCTTGTACCCTCCCCCGAAGGCTGCCACCAGCCCGGCTACGCGGGCGGGGTGGGCGATGTACGGGGTCTTTCTGTCAACACGGTACTGCCCGTCGTGGGCTTGTGCGGCGATAGCCGCGGCCTTGTGGACCGCATGGATCTGCCAGGGCTCCATCATCACGACTACCTTGGAGGCCCCCGGGATAAAGGTTGCGCCAACTCCCGGTCATGGCCGGGTGATCCGGTATCCCTGTTCACTCGTTTCCGAGGGGCCGGACATGGGCCAGCAGGGACCTGGTCACCATAGGGTTTGCCAGCTCTGCCGGCAGTCCGAGCTCCTGTACCACCATACCGGTAAGCTCTGCCGGGTCGATTCCGGGATCGTCGGCCAGAACTCCCTTCACCACTTCGTGAACCTGCTGAATGCGGGCATACCCGTCATCCATCGCCCAGGAGACTTCCTCACCCTCTTTCGGTTCATCCCAGGAAGAGAGTGGGGATGTAATTCTGTCGATGGCCATCAGTCTCTCTATCGAATTCAGGGAAGCACGGGGGTCATCGTAGATTGGGAGATCCTCCAGAACCGTGCATGAAAGATTGCTTTGGTCATTCCTCCGGAATTTCCTCATCCTGCACTGCACAGTCCTTCAGGTTCTTCCGGAAGTTGTACACCATGAAGAGGAACATGCCGATGCTGATGA
>Ga0209269_1001432_pt1 | contig 12699 bp, 14 predicted proteins | sample MTBAKMMethaMetaG_FD_187455 | JGI IMG/M metagenome (GOLD analysis project Ga0209269, IMG submission 187455) | Enrichment culture microbial communities from Arthur Kill intertidal strait, New Jersey, USA, that are MTBE-degrading - MTBE-AKM (Arthur... | ecosystem: Environmental > Aquatic > Marine >... | reverse complement strand
TTATTACGTTCGCGGTGAATCGTCCGTGCACCCGGCACCGGTGACCGTGTCATACACACCCTCTCGTCCTGGAAAAGACCGGATGTGGTCTGAACACGGAGACCGGAGACCGGTCTCCCCTTCCCGGCCAATATACCGGACAATTTCTTCCGGGGTATACTCCGGCTTCCCCGCTTCCGTGACGTTCATTGCCAGCCGCCGTTCCCTGTCCGGGAAACCCCGGTGAATTCGCCGATCTCCCACCCCAGGAAATCCCTGATAATGAGGTAGGCCATCTGAGGAGGGATTGCTCCTTCCTCGGTTACGATCAGGTCAATGTATCCCGCAGGGGTCACATCGAATGCCGGGTTGCGCACCCTGACCCGGGGGAGCGTTGCAGCGATCTCCGGCGGAAGCACTTCAGCCGCTTCCCGCTCCTCGATCTCAATAAATTCGCCGAGAATCGTGCGGGGCGCAAATTTGCAGGTCTCAGCAGCGACCATCACCGAGGTACGCGATTCATGAGCGGCCAGCGCGATCTGCGAGGTCCCGATCTTGTTGATAACCGCACCATTGACCGTAATGGCATCGGCCCCTACCACCACGAGATCGACCTCCTTCATGAAGTACCGGGCTGCAGAATCGACGATGAAGCTGGTCGCAATCCCCGCATCGTTCAGGGTTCTGATGGTGAGGTGTCCCTGGTTACGGGGCCGCACCTCGGTGGCATAGACTTCGAAACTGGTGCCGTTCCGGTGGGCCTGGAGGAGGCAGGCGAGCGCTGTCTCGGAGTTGCAGTGGGTCATCACCACATCCCCGTCCCTGATGTGTCGTGCACCGATCCTTCCGATCTTTTCGACTGCCTGCCCGGACATGCTGAGGAAACGGGTACAGGCCGCGGAGAACCGCTGTTTTGCCTCAGTTACCGATTGGATATCGCCGGAGAGCGAGCTCATGACCAGGTGGATGGCATTCGGGAGGGAGACCGCCGTAGGTCTCGTTGAGAGCAGCACCTGTGCGGCCTCTTCCATCGCATCCCTGAACCCCCTGGGATCCGTGGCAGTGACACCATCAGCATAATCCTTCAGTGCAGTTACCGCCGCTCGTGCAATCCTGCCTGCGCCCCGGATTTCCATCTTCTTTATTTTCTCTGCAGTACCAGTTACGGTCATGGGCGTACTGATCATAACATGCCAATCTGTTCCAAAGAACTTTGCGGGATGATCCATGTCGGTTGCAGTGGTATTTGACAGTGCGGGAACGCTCCTCCATACCTACCGGGTGGCAAAGGATATAGCCGGGCAGCAGCTCCTGCCAGGAATCGAGACTGTCACCCTGACCTTCAGTTCACCGGACCGGGTCCTCGTAATCATTCACGTCCATTCGCGGGAGGTCATTGCGGCAGACCCGTCTGAGCTCCTCTCAACCTACCTCGTTTCCCACCATGCCGGGTTTGGTATCAGCTGTACCCGGAAGATAACGACGGCAGATGAGATTGGTGATGCGCTGTATACCGACAAACGGGCGACTATCGGTGACCTTCAGGACTGTATCAGGAATGTCTGGGCAGTCTGCAAACGGGAGGAGGTCGTCACCCTGAACAGCGGGGTAATCCTGAACATGGCCTCGGATTCGATTGAGTTTACCGTCACCACCGGGGGGAGGCCGTTTACCGGGGCGAAGGAGGCTATCCGGGAGCTTCACTCCCTTGGGGTCCCGACCTTCATCGCCTCGGGAGACAGGGTGACGAAACTCGAGAAGATGGCCGATTACCTCGGGATCCCCCGGGACCGGGTATACGGAGTGGCAACACCCACTGTGAAAGCCCAGATCGTAACCGATCTCAAGGAAGAGTATGACCAGGTGGTAATGGTAGGAGACGGTATCAACGACCTCTGTGCCATGAAACGGGCAGATGTAGCAATCCTTTCGGAGCAACAGCCGGGAGACAAACCCGCCGAGCTCTACCAGGCGGCCCACCATATTGTAAAAAATGTCAGGGATGTGGTGGAAATCGTGAAAAACCTCAAAACGGTGTGATCACCCGTTTTGTCTTTATATAAAAAGTAATATGCCCTGAATGCAATATTAGGATATGAGAGGAGAGGAATGAAGCCACTTATCACGGTAGACAATCTCTGCATGGACTTTGAGGGTAAACGGGTCCTTGATAATATTTCTTTTGAGATAGGAGAAGGGGAAGTCCTCGGAATTATCGGGCGGAGTGGTGCGGGAAAGACCGTCCTGATGCATCTCATGCGGGGAGTTGAACAACCACCCACTTCCGGATCAATCGTCTACCATGTTGCTGCCTGCGATTCGTGTGAATTCGTCGCTATAGGGAGTGCTGCCGGAAAAGCATGCCCGAAGTGTAAGGGGACGCTGAAAGAGCGGGATGTTGATTTCTGGGACGACAGCAACAGCGTCATGAAACGCCGTATTATGATGAGCACGGCGATCATGTTCCAGAGGACTTTTGCCCTCTATGGAAACGACCGTGTGATTGAGAACATTCTTCACGCTCTCGATGATATCAACTATCCCCAGGACAAGTCGATCACCAGAGCAGCTGACCTTGTGGACCAGGTCCGCCTCTCCCATCGCATGATGCATATTGCCAGGGACCTTTCCGGTGGGGAAAAGCAGCGGGTTGTCCTCGCCCGCCAGCTGGCGAAAGAGCCGTTCCTCCTCTTTGCCGATGAGCCGACCGGGACGCTCGACCCGCAGACCGCCCACCTCGTTCACGCCATGCTGACCGAAGCTGCAGAAAATAACAACATGGGGATGGTGGTTACCTCTCACTTCTCACAGGTCATCGAGGAGGTGGCTGACCGTGCGATGCTCCTCGAGGAGGGAAAGGTAGTCATACTCGGGAGTCCGGCAGACGTCATCAGAAAGTTCATGGAAGGCCTCTCCGACACCGAAGAATACGAGAGCCCGGAGCTGGGAGACAACATCCTGAACGCCCGGGATGTGTACAAACGGTACATCTCGGTTGACCGCGGGGTGGTCAGGGCGGTGAACGGGGTAACCTTCGGGGTGGCTGCCCGGGAAATTTTCGGCATCATCGGGAAGAGTGGTGCCGGGAAGACCACCCTCTCCCGTATTATCGCAGGAATCATCGAGCCGACGTCAGGGGAGATGAATATCAGGATTGGGGATGACCTCGTGGACATGACCAAGCCCGGGATCGAAAACCGGGGGCGGGCAAAAGGGTATATCGGCCTGCTCCACCAGGAGTATGATCTCTACCCCCATCGGACCGTTCTCGACAATCTCACGGATGCGATCGGGCTTGAATTCCCGAAGGAACTCGCTATGCGCAAAGCTATCCTGACCCTCCGGATGGCAGGATTCACTGAGGCCAAGAGCAGGGAGATCCTTGACCGGCATCCCGGGCAGCTCTCCGAGGGGGAGCGGCACCGCGTAGCTCTTGCCCAGGTTCTCATCCGTGAACCACGGCTGATCATCCTGGATGAGCCGACCGGCACCATGGACCCGCTAACCAAGATCGATGTCAAGCACTCCATTCTCCATGCGAGGGGCGAGATGGATGAAACCTTCATTGTGGTATCCCATGATATGGACTTTGTCAAGGACATCTGCGACCGGCTGGCCCTCATGCGGGGGGGCAAAATTATCCAGATCGGCAAGACCGACGAGGTGCTGGCCAGTCTGACAGAAGACGAGCGCGAAATCATGGGGAAGGCTGACGTGAAGGGATGACCACCATCCATCTCGATGGGGCGAAGTGCGAGATAGAAGGTGAACAACGGCTGGGAGCGATCATCCCCGATCGGGATCCGCGCTGCTCGGTCGCTGTGATCCGCCAGGCATCAAGGGAATCAGCCAGGACCTCAAGCTACCGGGTTACGACCAGCAGGGGGGAGATTATCGTCGAACCTGCAGGGGAAGGTGCCCCTCTCTTCGATTCCCCTGTTTTCTCCGGACAGTATCAGATCCACTGGCATGATCGGTACGCCGCAGCATTCGGCCCCTTTTCCAGTGAGATCCGGCCGGCCCGCGTACCCCACCTGTATGAACGCGGCGATGTCATCCTTGGCTGCGGCGGCTATGATCCCAAACGATCCTACCTGATTTTTTCCAAGATGCGCCATTCGGCAGACTTTGGCGCCGGCAGTGACGGGGGGGTTATCGGCAGGGTGGTCAGCGGCATGGGGGTACTCGACAGGTGGGCGACCGGCGATACCATTACCCGGATCGAACAGGTAATCAGCTGGGCTGATACTACTACCCGGTCGTTTACCACAACGGATCGCGATCTCATTCTTGAAGATGGGATGGAGATTGTGACCCGGGTAATGATAACCGCCGAGGGGTTCTCCGTAGATGGGATCGACACCACCACTGCTGAGAGTGTCGAGCACCTGCTTCTCGCCCTCCGGAAGGGTTTATTCTCTGTCAGCCGTTCGGGAAGCACCCACATCGTGGACCTCTCCCGGAGTGAGACTGATGTTCCTGAAGAACTCCGCCTCCCTCGCCGGGAGGGGGTCGTTACGGTACGTACAAGGGGAAAGAGCAGGGGAGGCATCTATCTCTACACCGAGGATATTCCGGCCTCCCCGGCTCATACCGTTGTAGGGCAGATCACGCAGGGATTAGAGCTTGCCCGGCTCGCCCGTGAAGGCGACTCCCTCTGCGTGACTGTCCAGCCTGAGCGGTTTGATCTGATAGGAAAATCACTTTCACAGGCAATGCAGATTGCCGGAGAACGCGGAATACGCCTCACCATTGATGCCGTTGAGGGAGAGCGGGTGGTCGTCGACCAGGTTCCTGCGACCACGCTCGAAAGCCTGCAAAACCGCCAGGTTGAACTGACAACGGTCCTTTTCGAGAAAGTGATCGACATCTCACTTGATGATGCTCATGCACCCGCATCCTGTGAGATCTTCCGCACGCTCACCGGCCTCCACCATCACAGTGTGGGCAGGCTCCCCTTCTTCTTCCATTTTGAGGATGTTTATCTCTTCAAGCCCTCCATACCAAAAGGGGTAAAGATCATCCCGGAAAATACTCCTCAGGAAACGGTTCCGGCAGCGACCCTCGCCATCACCAATGATTCGCGGAAGGGATCGGGGCTGGTGGGGATCCGGACCACCGACAACAGTGAATTCGGACCGACATCGGAGCCGTTTGAAGGTACCAATGTCATCGGGCGAATTCTTGAACCGGAAAAGCTGAAGGATTACCAGGAGAAAGAGACGGTATTCATACGTGAGGCGGGGAAATGAAGGAATATACGCCGCGATATGTAGGCACGGTTACCAAATACGTCTTTGTGGAATCTCCGGACATGACCCCGTCCGATCTCGCCATCCGGGCATACGAGATCTCCAAGGGGGTTATGATCAAAGAGACCTGCTTCGGTCTCCAGATCACGGGCAGCAATGAGGAAGTTGATCAAATCATTACCCGCCTCAGAGAATTTGACCCGTCGCATATCTTTGTCAAGGATCGTGGGTTCCCCCCTGGTGATCCGCGCCGGTGCCGTGCAAACCTTGGCGGAGCACGGCCGGGATACTACGGGCACGAGTTCGAGATATCCCTCATCAGGCACGTATCAAAAGGTATCCAGGAACTTCCGGGAAGGGCCCCGGATCAGCCGGTGCACCCGCCCAAAGCAGCCGGACCGGCCAGACTGGATGCCAGGAAACTGCAGAAGATCATCGAATCGCAGGAGTCCTGACGATGGTGAAAGTTTTTATTTACCCGACAACCAGCCTCATCCTTTCCGATCTTGTGGCCAGATTCGGCCATCAACCGCTCTCCGCGGCACTCCAGGTGCGGGAAAAAATCCAGACCGCCGGTCTTGAATCACCACCGCTCCAGATTACCCCGGAAGACCCGAAAAAGGGGCTGAAGTATGCGGCTGTGGAGGTTCCCTCGGGAGTACGGGGTCGGATGTCTCTCTATGGTCCGATGATCGAGGAGGCAGAGGCGGCAGTCATCATCCACGATGCCGATTTCTCCTTCGGCTGTATGGGATGTGCACGGACAAATGAACTGATCCAGTTTCTCCTCAGGAAGAGAGGGATACCGATCCTCGATCTCCTGTACCCGAGGAGTGACGAAGAAGGAGTTGAATTTGTAGCCGCGATTAAAAAATTCCTGGCAGAGCTCCCGGGAGGCGGGGTATGAGCAGGGTCCGGATCGCCCAGCTCTCATGCGGACCTGAATACAGCGGGGTCCAGAATGAGATCGCTCAGGCTGCACAATCAGTCGATGCCGAGATCTTCTTCCCGGATATCACTCTGAAAGATATCAGGTCCGGATTTGATACGTTCGGCCTTGATGTCCGGAGCCCGGACCTGAAACTGGCCATTGCCCGTGCACGGGCACTGGTGGAAGGGACCGTCGAGGCAGACGCGGTCTTCATTGCCACGTGTTTCCGGTGTGCAGAGGCCGCAATCGTCCGAAACGAACTCCGGCGTTATATCCATGAGAATTCCCGGCTTCCGGTGGTCAGCTACTCGTTCACCGAGCGTACCACTGCGGGAACACTGCTTACCCGGATGGAGGCCCTCACTACCATCGCCAGGAGGAGGGCGCTCCTCGCCCGTGAGGTGCAGGAAGGTATCACCATGGGTGTGGATTCCGGGTCGAGCACCACCAAGGCGGTGATCATGCGGGACAACCAGATCATCGGCACCGGCTGGCTTCCCACCATCGCTGTTCTGAAGAGTGCAGAAGATGCCATCGAACTTGCCCTCAAGGAAGCGGGGATACCCCGCGGTGAGATCCAGGCTGTCGGAACCACCGGATACGGCCGGTTCCTGGTCGGGGAAAAGATCGGTGCTGACCTGATCCAGGAAGAGCTCACCGTCAACTCCAAGGGGGCCGTCTATCTGGCCGATTCCCAGCACGGCCCATCAACGGTCATCGATATCGGCGGCATGGACAACAAGGCCATCAGCGTTCAGGACGGTATCCCGGGATCGTTCACCATGGGTGGCATCTGTGCGGGAGCGAGCGGGCGATTCCTTGAGATGACTGCAAAACGTCTGGGTGTGGACATCACCGAGCTCGGGCCGCTTGCCATAAAGGGCATGTCGACCATGGTACCCATGAACAGCTACTGCATCGTCTTTGGGACCCAGAGCCTGGTCAACGCACTGGCCGCGGGCAGCACCCCGGAAGATGTTGCTGCGGCCGCCTGTCACAGCGTTGCAGAACAGGTATTCGAGCAGCAGCTCCAGGAAGTTGACATCAAGGAACCGGTGATCATGGTGGGAGGAACATCGCTAATCCAGGGGCTGGTACGGGCGATGGGGGACCTGCTGCAGACGGACATTCTCGTCCCCCCCCACTCGCAGTATATCGGTGCGGTGGGATCGGCCCTCCTTGCATCCGGGTTTATCAGGGAACCATAGATGGAACAGGTTGAGTACTTTGAAGTAGAGTGCACTGAAGAGACCGGAGGAGCCTATTACCGCCGTATTGCTGATGTGGTGCTCCTCGACCATAACCTCATCCGGGTTATAAAGAAACTCCATATCTTTATCGATCCCGGCGTGCCCATCTTTATCGCCGTCGGGGTTACCAGGAAACTTCCCGGTATCGTTCGCCTCCGTGATTTTGCCGAGGTGAATGCGACAGGACAGAAAATTATTATCTCAATTGGTGATGAGACCCACCTTGCACCCCTCCTGCAGATCCTCTGGGAACGATACGGCAAGGAGTCTGTGGAGCAGCCTGACAGGTTCACCATCGTCCTTTCCGCTGAGGATCAGGAATCGGGAGATATCGAGGACCTCCCGGTCTTCGATCCGACTGAGTCCATCTACAAGGATCTCATCTATGCCCTGATGGTGATCCAGCCCGAGGGATTCAAAGTGCGCCGCCAGTGGTACGGAAAGGAGAAATTCTACCTGGTGGCCAGCGAGGATACCCTTCCGGAAAATATCGAGGACCTGGTCCGGGAAAAATTTGCCCTGATGGGGGAGCGCCTGTGAATCTTGTTCCGGTCACCTACAAGGGCGGCATTTACCGGCATGACGAGATCGTCGACCTCATTGAGGACGTGGGAGGCTATATCATCCAGAAGCACGTCCTTGCCCAGGAAGTCGTGCTCCAGGCCCTGGTGCCGAAGGAAGATATCGGGTTAATCGCGGCGATCGCCAAGCCGCTGACCGGAGAAATAACCCCATCACCGCTCGTGGGAACCGAAATTGCCGTGGTGACCATGAGTCTGGAGATTCACCACCTGCCCCATGCCTCGTGCGACGTGGCAGAGTACATCCGGAGATTCGGGGCAAAGACCAACATGGTCGGTCTCGCCCGGGGATTCGGCAAGCGAATTGCCCAGATGAATGATGAAGAGCGTGATGTGATCAACGAACATGACCTCGCCGTCTACCTGCTCGGGGACTTCGAGACCTGCATTCACCAGAAGTTACCGGTGCTCCGGCGGGGAATCGAAATACCGATCGTGGTGTGCGGAGGTCCGTCACGTGAGACCCTGCAGAAGATCATCGACCCGCCGGTTGATGGATACGTCGGGAATGTCGGACGGTTCATGCACCGGACAAAAGAATCTGAGGAACTCACCAAGCTCGATGAGGTAGTGGAGGAGATCACCCGTGTTCTTGACAGGAAGAGGGAAGAGATCGCAAAAGATCCCCCTTCCGTCTCTCCGGCACGCCTGATGGATGTCATCAACGAACAGGTTGACGAGATACACGAGGTACTTTCCCCCACCCCCATTACCGTTCAGATGACAGGGCTCCGGGTAAAGCTCCCCTACGATACCTTTGGACGGGTACTGAGGGATATTCCCATAGACGAGGGTGTCACCATAGGGGAGATTGCAGATATTGTACCTTCGCGGATGAGGGATTATATCCTGATCCGCATCAGGCCGTTTTCTGAGACCAATATCATGGTCTGAAGAGGGGAGTTTTCCCCCCTCACTGCATCACGACCCGGGCCAGCTCGAAGTACTGGTATCCCGGAGCGCTGACCGGTTCAGTCGTAAACTTCCAGGTCTTTCCCGCAGGGATATATTCGACGCCGGCATGGGCATTGCCGAGGATGTTGCCGTTCGCATCAAAGAGGGTATAGGTCACATGGAGGAAGTTCAGGGTTCCCGGACCCTCGTTCTTGATCCTCCCGGAGATGGTCACCATTCCTGATGCATCTTTTGTCCCGGTTGCCTCAATGTAGGTGAGCGAGTTTTTCGGGGTTTCAGTGATGGGGACATATCCGTATGACCGTTCGATAAAGCCTGATGCGGGGACTTCAACCGCGATACCTCTTCCGACGGTCACTGTTGTAGCGACGGGCGACAGGGTCGCCGTTGCTGACGGGATCTCTCCCGGACTGGTCGGTGGTGCCGGACCTCCTCCCCCGGGATAGGGCTCGAGGCATCCGGCTGAAATAAGGATTGCCACCAGGATAAGCGAGAGGAGCAGCCCGGCTGAAACAGAAGAGAGCAGGCGCCTCACACACCAGATACTACGGGTCATACGTAGGCTATGCACAAAAGAACCTTAAGTATCCTTTGGATAGTGAGGCTCTGCCGGGAAAAAGAGGTCAGGTGATAAACAGGATCTGCAGCTTCCGGTTGATATCAGGCGTAATGCGGGAGATTCCGTGATGTTCCGAAAACAGCGGGTCTAATCGGATTGCCTCGCGGAGATCTTCATCCGTGATTCCATAGTCCTGGTGCTGCACCAGTTCCTGGAAATATATTCCTTCTCTCTCTGCCGAGAACCTCACCAGAACCGGGCCCTGAAGAAATTCTCTGACACCGTAGTACGCGGATCTGATGGGCTCGCTTGTGGTCGTAAGGCCCTTGAGCCATCGGATCTCCTCTCCACCCCGGTGCTCACTCACCTGTGGTGTGACCGGCGCTTTTCTGTGTTTCATCTCTGGACTTGGCGTCATCCTCTCCACCTCCTTAAAAGAGAGACGGAAGGTACTATCCTTCTGTACTATATAATGTTTACTCTCCTGTGACAGTTCGGGTGTGGATTCCGGAATAGAAGAGGTAAAAAAATTTAGGGGTGAAGTGGGGGGATTACGTCATCGGGTGCATTTCGATATCATCGTCCCGGACCTCCCATATCATTCATATGGCACCCGAACGATAGATAGGAGTGTTATGTCCGATCTGTCCGATTTTGAAGAAAACCTCCGGCATATCAGTGAACAGGGCGGAGAACAGACCGCGAAAGAGTGGATGCAGAGTATCGAGGCCGAGTACGGACGTGCACCCCTTATCTTCAAGCGGATGGCAGAGCGGCCGGAGGTGCTGATATCTCACCTCCTGTATAAAGGGACGGTCACCAGGACCAGTGCGATGGAGCCCAAGTATGTCGAGCTCATCAGCATGGCTGTGGGAGCCGCCCTCAAGTGTCAGCACTGCACAAGCTACCACATGCAGGCGGCCGTCAAGAAGGGGGCAACCAGGGAAGAGGTTCTCGAGGTGATCCTGCTTGCCGGGATGATTTCCAACTCATCCGTGCTGGCCAATGCCTATCGTATCTTCGATGAGAAAATGGCCAAATGCATCCCCTGTGAGAGTAAAGGAATGGAAATGGGTGATCAGGACTGACGGACGGATCTCTTCTTTCCCTCCGTTTTCGTACTCTTCTCTCCCCCTCTCCTTCCCGGCCGGATGAGGCACGCCCATGCATTCCCGATGAGGTCATCCCTTCCAGCCCTGCGCAGTCCCTCGACGATCAGGTCCCGGTTCTTTTCGTCCCGGTACTGGAGCATGGCCCGCTGGATCCGTTTTTCCCGGTCTTTCGGCACATGGACCGGCTCCCCGGTTTCAGGATTGAGACCGGTATAGTACATGCAGGTTGATGCAGTCATGGGTGTCGGGGTGAAGTCCTGTACCTGCTCGGTATAGAGTCCGGTGTCCCGGATGTATTCGGCCAGTTCAACCATATCTCCTATGGTACATCCCGGATGGCCGGACATGAAGTAAGGCAGGAGGTACTGCCGCTTCTTTTTCCCGGCCTGCAGGTGCCCGAAGCGCTTCCTGAATGATTCGAACACGTCGCAGGAAGGCTTGCGCATCAGGTCTGTCACCCTGCGGACACTATGCTCGGGGGCGACCTTGAGGTGCCCGGAGACATGGTAGGTGCAGAACTCCTCCAGGAACCCTCCGTCTTCGGGTCCTATCAGATCGTAGCGGATTCCTGATCCGACAAAGACCTTCTTTACCCCCGGAATCTCCCTGACCGCACGGAGGAGTTGCAGGTAGGCCCCTGAATCCGGGTCAAGGCCGGGGCAGTCCGGACTGCATGCACGTTCGGGGCAGGTCCCGTGTTCTCGCCACCGCCTGCAGGACATGCCGTACATATTCGCGGTCGGTCCACCGATATCCTGCACGATTCCTTTCCACTCCGGCATCCGGGTCAGCCGGGTTACCTCACGGACGATGGACGGGATGCTCCGGCTCTGGATGATGCAGCCCTGGTGGAGGGAGAGGGCACAGAACGCACAGTTCCCGAAACAGCCCCGATGGCTCACCACCGAGAACCGGACCGGTTCAAGAGCGGGGACCGGTTCCCGGTACGAGGGGTGTGCCCTCCTGCTGTACGGCAATTCATATACACGATCGAGCTCTCCGGTACTGAGCGGCAATACAGGAGGATTCTGGATAATGATCGATTTCGGATGAGGCTGGAGCAGCGGCCTCCCCCTGAACGGGTCCTGTTCTGAAGAGATCAGGGAGAAAGCCCGGGCATACGCCTCCCTGCTCTGCAGTACCTCGGTGAAACCGGGAAGGATGACCGAATCGTCCTTCACGGGAGGGCTGTGGGCCGGTTTCCGGATAACCGTTCCACGCACATCAGTTATCTCTCCGATAGGTTTGCCCTCGGAGAGTCGGGCCGCAATCTCCCCGAGTGGGCGCTCTCCCATCCCGAATACCAGGATATCGGCCGGAGCATCGGCAATGATGGACTGGCGTACCCGGTCAGACCAGTAGTCGTAATGTGCGAACCGGCGCAGGCTTGCTTCGATACCACCGATGATGATTGGAATACCGGGAAAGATGGCATGCAGGCGGTCGGTATAGACCAGGGTTGCCCGGTCAGGTCTCGACCGCCTTCCACCTGGTGAATAGACATCCATCGATCGCGGCTTCTTCTGCGGTGTGTAGTGGTTCACCAGCGAGTCGACATTTCCTGCCGAGACGGCAAAGAACAGGCGCGGCGCACCGAGCCTTGCGAAATCTTCCGGGCTCTTCCAGTCGGGCTGGGGGATGATGCCGACCGTGTATCCCTCCTCCCAGAGAAACCTCCCGAGCAGCCCGGCGGCAAAAGAGGGATGATCCACGTATGCATCGCCGGAAACGATGATGATATCAAAGGTCCCGATTCCGAGGTCCTGGCCTTCCCGTCTCGAAACTGGCAGGAATTCCGGCTGCGGGAGCGTCATTGATCTCTCGCGGCCCCGCTCTGCGTTCCGGGGAGCGGCAGATCGAGGCCGGTCGTGGGATCGAACCTGCGCTCTATCTTCGTACCAAGGATCTCCATCACCACCGCTTCAACGATGATATACGTCGCAGCCTTTTCGCGAAGACAACCGGTGAGGGATTCCCGCCCCCTGCCGGCCGACGCATGGTAGTGGAGATGGGGACGATCGGGTCCGGGGGTGATGGTTGCCAGTCCCACCAGCTCCCATCCCCCTTCATACGACCTATACATGGGTTCAGGCGGGAGGACAGGCTTACGGGGCCCGGTG
>Ga0209269_1001430_pt1 | contig 12703 bp, 10 predicted proteins | sample MTBAKMMethaMetaG_FD_187455 | JGI IMG/M metagenome (GOLD analysis project Ga0209269, IMG submission 187455) | Enrichment culture microbial communities from Arthur Kill intertidal strait, New Jersey, USA, that are MTBE-degrading - MTBE-AKM (Arthur... | ecosystem: Environmental > Aquatic > Marine >... | reverse complement strand
TTCCGCTCACACGGTTTCCGATGGCAGGGACCACCAGGACGACCTGCCATTCATCCGGAAACGGATGCCGGGCGATGACCGGAGGGGGCCGGATTCCCGTCGATGCAGAGGAAGGTCGAAAATCGGTTTTTTCGCCGTAGTCCCCGAAACTGTGCCCGCCATCAATGATCAGCCCGCCGGAAGAAAAAGCAGCCGTCCCGATACCGGATGTACCTCCCCGACCGACAATCCCGGACAGTTCTTCCACCGGAACAGTGATTCCATAGAGTTCGCAGAGCGCCTTTCCCGCAGCGAGGGAGAGGGAAGTTCCGGCTCCGAGGCCTGCGTGCTGCGGTGGTGTCCGGATGATGGTGACTGCCGCGCTTCCGGTGAGGCCGAACCGGGAGACAACGGCCCCTGCCGCCTGCCTGACCCGTGCGGCCTGCGCCTCATTCCCGCCGTATACGCTGCACACGGGGCTCCGCTCCGCTTCGAGCACGGTATCCGGGGCTTCGAGCGCGATGCCGATGCCCCCGTCCACCCGGCCCAGCTGCCCGTTAAGATCGATGAGCCCCAAGTGGATACGGGATGGCGCACGGACCCGGATCCGCGGTTCCCGCCTCCATGAACCGGCTGGGAAAAGCTCCTCGATGGCCATGAAGGGCAGGTCGTTCCTGATGATGCGGTAGGTCCGTGAAAGGAACCGGGTTTCCGGACCGGCACCGAACCGCCGACAGATGTCGGGACCCGGGAAGACGAGCCGGATATCCGAGATTTCCCGGCGCGACTCGATCCGGTGTTTCTTCAGGATCTTCCCGATGGGGATATCAGCCCGCATCAGGTCGTCCCGGAAGCCGGGTTCAAGCCGCCCTGTCGGGGTATGGGAAACGGCATAGATCAGGATTTCCCCCGTCCTGCAGTTCACCAGCTCAACGATCCGGTGGTTCACCGGATCCCCCGGCCTGATATTGAGGAGTGCTGTGACCGGCCCTGCAGCCGGCACAACGTTCTGGGAGATGGTCTTTACGCAGACCTCTGCACCGGTAATGGCCTCGAGGAGGGTGGTCACCGAACCGTCGGTAAGGAGGAGAACGGTCTGGAACGGAGGCAGGAGGCCGGTGACCTCTTCAATCATCTTTATTCGGTCGTGGAACGGTCGTTCAGGCATGGCGTTCCCGTCTTATGTGCCGTGGGGATCCACAGCATATCAGTCTTACGGCTTTCAATCATCACCGCAACGCGGTCATTCTCTGGGGCTAATTTTTCCGGGATTATGCCCCTGGTATCAGAAAGCCTCAAAATGAAGCAGGAGCAACCTATCAGGAACACCAGAACAACAGGTGAACCATAATGGGACTCTTTGATAAACTGACCGGGAGCAAGAGTGTAACGCTCACCCCGGCATCGGCCCTGGTGGCCGCCGCCGTAACCGTCATTGCTTCAGACGGCGTTATCGACGAACAGGAACTCTTCGACCTCCAGAAGATCGTCCGGGGTGACCGGAACACCGTCGAGACTGCCCTGAAATTCATCCAGGGGACTCCGATCCCGGAGACCGTCGAGAAGGTGGCTGGTGTGCTGAACGAGAAGCAGCGCCTTACGACCATGGCCATCCTGCTCGACCTGGCCATGGCCGATGGCATCCTTGCCGGAAATGAGCAGAAGATCCTTCAGATGTACATGGAAAAGTTCGGCATTTCGGAACAGACCCTCAAGCCGGTTATCGATGCAATCGCGTTGAAGAACGACTTCTCGGTCTTCTCCTGAAACCTTTTTTATTCGGGCAATCTTCGGGCCCGGCCGGCCCGGACTTCCCAGGGTTCGAACCGCCCGCGGAAGTATGCCATCACCCGGACCGCCGCTCCCCGTCCATATTCCCTCATCCGGTCATCGTAGACCTTCCGCACATGGCGCAGACCGTTCCGGGAAAAATAGTCCCCGGTGCATTCGAGGAATTCCAGCTCATGGCAGAGGAGCGCTTCCTCAAACGCCCGGGTCTCCCGGGCTATCCGGAAGGCCTCGTCCCGCGGGATGTCCGAATGGTAGGATCCGTGTTCGTCAAGACCGCTGATCTGGCGCCAGTCGATAACTCCCTCACCATCAGGCTCACGGTGCAGCATGAAGGGATACACCCTGCAGACCATCGGCCGGTCATCGTAGATCCGGCACCGTCCATCATCCAGGAAAAGGCAGGACCCTGCCGTATCCTGCCGGGAGCGGATCGTGTATCCGGATACGTAGAATGTCCCGTGCAGGTCACAGAAATCGTAGGTGACTGCAGGCTCAAGGGCCGCGGGATCATGGCTGCATACCCGTTCTGCATCGTCATCGAGGAGGTGGACATGGCCGTTGAATGCCCGGGTGCAGCATCTGGCGCAGAGATCGCAGGAAAATCCGACCTCCTGGATAATATCCGCGAAACGGTCTTCCGGATATCCGCGAAGTGCATTGAGTTCCTGCCTGCATCTCATGACCAGGCTTCGGAAGGGTTCGCGAAGTGACTGCGCCATACCAGCAGAAAACTATGCAGATCAGCGGTATTAAGGAGCAGGATACGGCACCCTGTATCCTGTCTCGCCCGGTTCCGCCCGGCATTTTCTCCGATCATTCAGCCTGCGGTCTGACGCGATCCCCCCCTGCACCTCCCGAAGAATCTATGGTCACTGCCGCTGACCTTATCAGTTATGAATGGAGAGGGGTGTCCGGTTGTGCTGGTCCACGGGTGGAAGAGCCATCCGGGGATCTGGAACCGTTTCAATCCCATTCTGAGCGGGAAATCCTTTACTGCCTGGAACTACGGGTATGATACTCTCGATGACCCGTCCCTGGCTGATATCGCATCGGGGCTCCGGTCATTCATCAGCGATAAGCGGGCCGAGACCGGGTATGACGGGGCGCTCGACTTCGTCTGTCACTGCATGGGTACCGTCGTTGCCCGCTATCTCCTGGAAGTTATGGACGGAGCGGCCCACCGCGAGCAGGTCCGGTTGCTGATCGGCCTCGGGCCACCGAACAACGGCTCCTCCATTGCCGAACTCTTCCATGATCCGGACCATGGGCCGGGTATGATCGAGCGCCTTACCGGAGTATTCATCCCCGAGGGGTATGACCTGATGAACGATCGCATCGTCCGGGAGTTTCGCCCGGGGAGCAGTCCCATGGAACGCCTCCGGCAGGCCGGGCTCCGGAACGATGTTTCCTACCGCCTTCTCCTCACGGAGAACCGTCCCGCCGTTCCCGAATTCTTCCCCGCCTTCACCGGCAGGACCTGGCAGTTCTGTGGAAAGCAGGGATGGCAGATGACCTGTCATGGTGACGGCATCGTTCCCCACACCGATTCGTTTCTGCCCGGTGCCGGCCTTGATATCCTTCCGCTCCATCCGGAGGGGCTTGGAGATTTTCCCTACCAGTACTGCCACTTCAACCTGCCCCGCAATGATGAGATCATGGGCAGGGTGCTGGAGTACCTCCGGGATCCCGGAGTGTCCCCTCCCCTGGTCTGTCCCGGACAACCGGAATGAGCCGCTTCTTTAAATATTCCTCCCTGCAATAACCTGCCGATGGAGTGTCACGGTGTTGGAATCTCTCGCAGGAGGTTCCTGTGCTGCCTTTTGGCAGTTCATCCGGCAGCTGCCGGGAACCTGGTACCACTTCGTGGACGGGAACATCTTCTCTTCTCTGAGGAAGGTCTTTTTCCATGAGCCGGGTATATTTCCCTGTGAAGTATCCAGGTCCGGTGAGCAACCGTTCCGATGCACCTGAACCGGGAGGATAATTCCATGGACCCGCGAACGCTCCGGCATGTCCTCCGAATCGAGGGGTTGATCCCCTTCACCGGGTGTGCTGTCCTAATAGGCTTTGTCGTGACCCTGTGGGAGACAGGGTTTGCCCTGGCAGAATGGGGTCTGTTCACCGTGGCCGTTGTCGCCGCATCCCTGGTCCATATCGATGCCCATATCTGGAACGACATCATGGACTTCGAAATTGACAGGAGAGAGAAGAGCACTGAGACCGGCCGGGACCGGCCACTGGTATACGGCTGGGCAACGGTCGGCGAATACCGGACGATGTCAGCGGTCGTTACCGCCATGGCCATTCTCCTGAGCGCATACCTGACCCTTTCCCGGATCTTTATTCCGGTGCTGTTTCTCATCGGTTTCTCTTTCGATTACGGGTACAATCATCCCCGGATTGCCCTGGGACACCACCCGTTCACCGAATGGTACATTTTCCCGTGGCTGGTGGTAGGGGTTACCGTCACCATCGTGTATGCCGCAACAGGCATCCTCTCCTTCCTCGCGTTTATCCTTGCTCTCATGCACGGCATGACCGTGACCTGTTTCGGGGTTGCCATGATGCGGCGTGACGCCCCCTCTGACATTGCCGGGGGGAAGGTCACATCATCGGTGAAGTACCCCTCACTCCCTCTTTCCACCATGTACGGGATTGTCACCATGATGGTCACGGTAATCCTGATCTATCCTCTTACCCTCATACTCGGCAGCATCTGGCTGGCATATCTGCTCGCCCTGACCACCGCGGCTATTGCTGCTGTCAATACCATACTCGGGGCGAAGATCGACCAGCTCTGTACCCGGGCACTCTGCTCGGTCTTCCCTGATTTCGAGGCACAGGCCAACAAATTGATGCTCCAGCAGGTCGGAGCATCCATTGTACACGCCGTGGCAATTTCCGCGGTGTTGCTGATCTTCGGAGGGATCCTGTGAAGGTTGCGATTGTCGGGGCCGGGATTGCGGGAGGATACCTGGCCCATCTCCTGGAGCAGAAGGGTATCACTCCCGATGTCTATGAACAGAGCGATCATGGTACCTCGTGCGGGTATCGTTCGTGTGGATGGGGGGCACCGGATGCGACAGGCACCTTCCTGGATCGTGCCGGCCTCAATCTCCACGACTACCTTCTGGAACCCATGGTCACCATGAATTTTGACGGACTGGTTGCGAAAACCCCTCTGTACACCCTCGATAAACCACGGCTCATCAGGGATCTCAGGTCCGGTCTCAGGATAATCCAGCACCGGTTCACGGACCAGGAGGCGGAAGAGTATGATGTGGTGGTGGATGCCACCGGGATATCCCGTGCTCTCCTGCCGCCCTGCTCCTCGGATCTCAGCCTGCCAACACTGCAGTACCGTGTGACGGTGAAGCCTCGCGGAAGCCGGGTTCTCGGACCGGGCGTCTATGGCAACCAGATCCCGGGACTCGGCTATATCTGGGTCTTTCCCCTCGGCAGGAACCAGTACCATATCGGGGCCGGAGGACTTGCATTCGACCGGTACGGGGAGATCCTGGAGCAGTTCTTCGAAGACCTCTCACCGTCTTATTCGCTGACCCGGCACTGCAGCTGTTCCGGGGATGTCCGGGTGGCATCACCTTTTTATTCCCAGCCTTTCGTGAACACCAGGAAACGGAACGACGGGATGCCGCAGCAGATCATCGGGGTGGGAGAATCGATCGGGACCGTATCGCCGTTCACCGGGGAAGGTATCATCTATTCCCTGGAGTGCGCAAAAATCCTCGCCGATTCCTGGCTGAATGAGAAGACCTATGCTTCCCGCGTTCTTTCCCGGTTTGTCTGGATGAAGAAGGAGCGGGAGACCCTGGACTACCTGCTCTCGGATGGCCAGGTAAACGGACCCCGGCTCCGGGACCGCTGGCGGTTCTACCGCAATGCCCGGAGGTCCGGCATCAGACTCCCGATGCTTCAGGCCTTCAGACGGATGGGAAGTCTGTCGCAATGGATAGAGGGTGAAGGACATCAGCAGCTCACGAACTCTCACAAATGAAGCCGGGTTCTGATGTTCTTTGGATTTTTAAAAAAATTCACTGGAACTTGGCCTTCGTTCCCCATAAGGGGTGAACGTATCGTGTTCTCCGAGCAGAACACCGCTGACGGTGCCATCGCCCTCTTTGAGAAGCTGATGCACTACGAGTCGGGGTTCATTCGGTAAATCCAAAAATATCCTTCTTTATTGTAACCAGAAATAAATAAAAATAAATATTTCTCATTCGTTCAGGTTATTTGTGCTGATGGTATCGGCATGAAATGCAGGAGGGATGTAATGAAGAAACTCGCAATGCTTGCAATCGCTCTGGTGCTCCTGACCGGATTCGCTCTGGCCGACCGGGGAATAGCCCCGGTTCCCGAGACGCAGGGGATCGTCACTTCGACATCAGTGAATATCGTGGGGAACTTTGCTTCCGCCACTGAGCTGCAGTGGAGGATCACAGATAATGCCAGTGGTCTGTCGGGTGTTCCGCAACTTTACTTCCATGACGCAATCTATGAGTCAACCTACACCGAGGACACCCAGAGCCATGGTGTGGGCCTGATGCTCTACGATAAGGAAATGGACGTCGAGACCAGCGGCCAGATCACCGGGCAGTGGAACATCGAGGCCACCAAGCAGATCGCTTTCATCGGTATTGACGGTGCCTCTGTTGTCTCCGGCGACACTATCATGGTCGATGGGGCAGCGACGTTCAGGACCGCAAAAGAGGTGATCATCTGTCCGTTTGCAGAAGAAATAACCGAAGTGGCTCCTTCATTCTGCAACAGGGCTGAAGCGGGGTCCACGGTTGACATGACCGTTGCCAATGTCCGGACCACAACAACTGACCGGTTCGTGATGCCTTCCGGCGACCACCCCGTCGAACTCAACCATGATATCCGGGTAAGCGAGCTCGTCTCCGATGTGCCATCGGTTGGTATGGCATCAGCATATATGGATGTCCTGATTCAGGAAGACAACAACGGAGAAGCCATTACGCTCGATGAACGCATTGAATTCACCGAGGAGACCACCGCTGACGGTGCGATCACCCTCTTTGAGAAGCTGATGCACTACGAGTCCGGATTTGTCAGGTAAAAACCAGAAATTTCCTTTTTTTCTATTACCAACCGAAAGAGGTCCATTACGAATACAATTAGGTAATCCAATTTCAATCAGGTTAATTTGTGCTGAGAAGATCAGCCTTGAAATGTAGGAGGGATGTGATGAAGAAACTCGTAATTATCGCCATCGCTTTGATACTCCTGACCGGTGTTGTCATTGCTGATCATACCATGCCACCGGTTCCTGAAACCCAGGGGGTAATAACGTCAACCAGTGTCAATGCTGTCGGGAATTTTGCCTCTGCAACTGAACTGCAGTGGAGGATTGCTGCTGAAGACCTGCCAGATATTCCACCCTTAACTGAATCCGGAATCTATGAGTCGGTTTACACCGAGGATACCCAGAACTATGGTGTCGGGCTGATGCTCTATGACAAGGAGCTTTTTATTGAGACCAGCGGTCAGCTCAGCGGCCAGTGGAACGTGGAGGCAACCAAGGAGATTGCCTTCATTGGCATCGATGGCGCTTTTGTTGTGTCCAGCGACGCTATCATGGTCGATGGAGCCGGTTTGCCTGATATGGCCTTAAACGCCCTCATCTGTCCGTTTGCCGGTGTAGAATGGACTGTTATCCCTGCATTCTGCAACCGGGCTGAAGCAGGCAGCACCATCGACATGACCGTTGCCAACGTCCGGACCACCACCACTGACCGGTTCCTCACTCCTTCAGGTGACCATCCGGTGGAACTGAACCATGACATCAGGGTGGCAGAACTCGTCAGTGATGTGCCGTCCGTGGGAATGGCCTCGGCATACATGGATGTCCTGATCCAGGAAGGACGGGGTATCCTGATAAGGAATTCAGGACAGGACTTCGTCGGGCAGAACAACAATATCATTGATCCTCTGATGGAGCGTATCGAGTTTTCCGAGGAAACCTCCGCTGATGGTGCTATCACTCTCTTCGAGCAGCTGATGCACTACGAATCGGTGTATACCGGGTCCACCCAGGGGGTAATCTTCGGCTAATCTATGAGAAAGCAAAACCAGGATTCATTCCTTATTTTTTTTAAAACCCTGGGTTGATCATCAAGCTGAATGCTGAATGCTCCGATAACAGAAACCGTTCAGATTGAAAATTTCCAATTCCCGCAGGAGCAATGGGTGATTCGTCCCCCACATTCTCAATTGTTTTCCTTCAAAGAGAAAGGACCACTATTAAAATTTCTTGAGAGATACCGATTTATGAGGAATAAACGCAGCTTTTATCTCTCCTCCTCCGCTTTGATTTGAATTTTCACGAGGCAATAAAATTATATATACCATGGTATAACAGAAGGTCACACGACTCAGGGGGGGGTGGTGATTAAACATCGACTATTGGGAAATATAGATATTCATAATTCAGCGCTCCAAGGAATTCAGGAAACAATTTTTTTAAAAAGCTAGATTCAGCTGGAATCTCCACCCAATCCGGTTATCGGATGTATCGATATCAAACGTAATTAGAATTAGGAGGTTATTCCTATGAAAAATAGTTCGTTCTTACGAAAAAAGAGTCCAATTATTGCCGCATTCATTTTCCTGATTATAATTTCGATCATCATCGTACCGGTAAGCGCACCACCGCCAGGCGCACCGGTCCTCCTCGATCCGAAAATAATTCCGAAATACGTCAACCAGATCACAGGCCCGCCGCCTGTCTATGTACCGGTCTCCGGTAATTACTATGAGGTAAATGTTACCGAGTTTGACCAGCAGGTTCTGCCCGCTCCGTTACCTAAGACAAAGGTCTGGGGATATGGGGGCCTGGTAAAGGATGCCGTTACAGGAGCTTCGCTCGGTTTTATCCCAAATTCGCCGGGGCCCAGTTTCTACGTTGACAGGGATGTGCCTATCTCAGTGAAGTGGATAAACGAGATTACAACCGGTCATATGTTCGCTGTCGATCCCACCCTGCATTGGGCAGACCCGAACAATATGGGGATGGTCATGGCTCCATTTAACCTGTTCCCTCCAGGTTATCCACAGGCACAGACAAATGTCTCGATCGTCACACATGTGCATGGTGCCGAAGTCCTTTCTACCTCTGATGGACACCCTGATGCATGGTGGACCGCCAACGGTCTTCAGGGGCCGGCTTACAACTCGGCAGTAGGTGGTCTCACCAATGCGGCGGTTTTCGAGTACCCCAACACCCAGCAGGGCGCAACGCTCTGGTATCATGACCATGCGCTCGGGATTACCCGGATCAACGTCTTGTCTGGTCTTGCCGGATTTTACCTGTTGAACGATACCAGTGATCCAGTATCACAAATCCTGCCCACGGGTGCCTATAACGTACCGCTCGTTATACAGGACCGTTCGTTCAATGTCGATGGGTCGTTCTGGTTCCCGACCGTTGGACTGGATCCGGCTGTTCACCCCTACTGGCAACCAGAATTCTTCGGGAACACGATCATGGTGAACGGGCTGGTCTGGCCGAACATGAATGTCGATCAGGGCACGTACCGGTTCAGGCTCCTTGATGGTTCGAATGCCAGGTTCTACACCCTGAGTTTCTCCAATAAGATGCCGTTCACCCAGATCGGCTCAGATGGAGGGTATCTCAAGGCTCCTGTCACGCTCACGGAACTGACGATTGCACCGGGCGAAAGGGCGGATATTCTCGTGGATTTCTCCAAGCTTGCTCCTGGAACGAAGGTTATCCTGACTAATACCGGGAAGGCCCCGACTCCACGGGGTGCACCTGCAGATCCGCAGACAACCGGTCAGGTCATGCAGTTCACCGTAACGGCGAATAAAGGACCGGCATTCCCGACACTGCCTACACCACTGAACCCGACCCTTACGGGAGTTTTCCCTAACCTCCCTGCTCCAACCAATACCAGAATATTGACCCTTCAGGAAGTCATGGGTCCCCTGGGACCAACAGAAATCCTGCTTGACGGGCAGAAATGGAGTGCACCGATCTACGAAGATCCTGCGATCGGGACCACTGAAGAATGGGTGATCGTCAACCCGACAGCAGACACGCACCCGATACACCTTCACCTCGTGCAGTTCCAGCTGGTCAGCCGACAGGCCTTCCAGGTTAAAAAATACCAGACTGCATGGATGACCGCAAATGGAATGCCCCCGTTGTCGATCCAAACAAATCCGGTTGATCCCACACCGTACCTCCAGGGTAAACCTGTTGGACCTACCCCTGCTGAACAGGGATGGAAGGATACTATCCAGATGAGACCGGGAGAGGTCACGACGATAAGAGTCAGGTTCGCGGCTCAGGATGGATCCCAGTTCCAGTTCGATGCGACCACCGGGCCCGGTTATGTCTGGCACTGTCATATCCTCGACCATGAAGATAACGAGATGATGCGCCCATATGTAGTAATTTAACGAACAATTACTTTTTTAAAAAGGGTCATATCGACACCCTAAGTGTATCGTGAATATAGAGAGTTTGGAGAGATCACGACTCGGTTATTCTGTTCAGAACCATGCAGCATCCTGTTCGCACCATACTGCTGGTCTGCGAGTCCCCTGAGTAATCGCATTCTTTAAGGTGAATCTTTTTTTAATTTCTACCCTCAGTAAAGGCATCAACAGTTGCGATTCCTTCACGTATAGTTAATTTATCAAAAATCTGGATATATATCGGTATTTAGGCATATCGCAGCCTGGAGTTTTGGCAGAGGAGGTTGAATGCCTTGCCCGCCAGACCGGCTGATTTTCCCTTCATTCGCATCTTTTTCATCTTTTCCGCCAAAACGGTGATTCCTGTTATTGCTCACCGATGTCCTCATTCCATAACTCCGGATATGCAGCAATGAAATCGTTCATGAGCCGGATGCATTCCTCATTGTTCAGGATGACCAGCTCCACACCCCGCGAACGGAGGTACTCCTCCGGCCCCCGGAATGTCTCATGCTCGCCGATAATGACCCGGGGGATTTTATACAGGAGGATCGCTCCACTGCACATGTCACAGGGAGAAAGCGTCGAATACAACACTGCCCGCTGGTAATCTGCTGCCCTGAGCCGGCCTGCGTTTTCCAGGCAGTCCATCTCGGCGTGCAGAACGGCACTTCCCTTCTGTACCCGCCGATTATGCCCCCGTCCGATGATAATACCATCAAGTACCAGCACCGAGCCGATAGGAATTCCGCCTTCGGCCTGTCCTTTTCTGGCTTCTTCGACAGCGGCCTGCATGAATTCGTCCGTTGAAGTAGCTTTCATGGGTAAAGATTCAATGCAGGCGCTTGAATATTGCTTTTTCCATTCTGGAAATGTCTCCTGATATGAACGGTATGCTTCTTGGACGGGCTATATCAGATATCGTTATTGATGCCCTGTTCCCGCCGGGGAGAGGTTGATCCTGGTTCTCCATCATGGAAGATGTTTATGCTACGATCTGGCGAGATCGAAACGATCAAGGTCCATCACTTTGGTCCAGGCCGCCACGAAGTCCTGGACAAACTTCTCCTGTGCATCCGCGCTTCCATAGACCTCGGCCAGAGCCCTGAGCTGGGAGTTCGAACCGAAGATGAGATCGACACGGGTACCGGTCCACCTGAGCTCGCCCGTTTTGCGATCGCGACCCTCAAACACGTCGGCGTCTTTCGAGATTACCTTCCATTCCGTGCCCATGTCGAGCAGGTTCACGAAGAAGTCATTGGTGAGCGTTTCAGGCCGCCTGGTGAAGACACCGTGCTGTGATCCGCCGACGTTGGTTTTCAGGACACGCATGCCGCCAAGGAGCACCGTCATCTCGGGCGCGGTCAGGGTCAGCAATTGCGCCTTATCGATCAGCAACTCTTCGGCCGATACGGCATAGCGGGCCTTCTGGTAGTTGCGGAAGCCGTCCGCCTTCGGCTCGAGCACGGCGAAGGAGTCCACATCGGTCTGCTCCTGCACGGCGTCCATGCGTCCCGGCGTGAAGGGGACCGTCACCTTGTGACCGGCATTCTTCGCAGCCTGCTCGACGCCTGCACAACCGGCCAGAACGATCAGGTCAGCCAGTGATACCTTTTTGCCGCCGGACTGCCCTTTGTTGAACGCGCTCTGGATGCCCTCCAGGGTCGTGAGCACCTTCGCCAGCTGGGCAGGCTGGTTGACTTCCCAATCCTTCTGCGGGACCAGACGGATACGGGCACCGTTCGCACCGCCGCGTTTGTCGGAGCCACGGAACGTGGACGCCGATGCCCAGGCGGTCGAGACCAGCTCTGACACTGACAGGCCGGAAGCCAGAATCTTGCCCTTGAGGGCGGCGATGTCCTTTGCATCAATCAGTCTGTGATTGACGGCAGGGATAGGGTCCTGCCAGATGAGATCTTCCTGCGGAACCTCCGGGCCGAGATAGCGGGAGCGCGGACCCATGTCGCGGTGCGTCAGTTTGAACCACGCCCGGGCGAATGCGTCTGCGAACTGGTCCGGGTTCTCGTAGAATCTCCGTGAAATCTTTTCGTAGACAGGGTCGAACCGCAGAGAGAGGTCTGTGGTCAGCATAGATGGGGCGTGACGCTTCGATGTGTCGTGGGCATCCGGCACCGTGCCGGCGCCTGCATCACCCTTCGGCTTCCACTGGTGCGCTCCGGCCGGGCTCTTCGTCAGTTCCCATTCGTAGCGGAACAGGGTCCTGAAGAAGTTATTGCTCCACTTCGTTGGCGTGGGGGTCCAGGTGACCTCCAGGCCACTGGTGATCGTGTCCCCGCCTTTGCCGGTGCCGAAGCTGCTCTTCCATCCGAGGCCCTGCTCCTCGATGCCCGCCGCTTCGGGCTCAGGCCCCACATGGGACGCAGGGCCGGCGCCGTGGGTTTTGCCGAAGCTGTGACCACCAGCGATGAGCGCAACCGTCTCTTCGTCGTTC
>Ga0209269_1001428_pt1 | contig 12715 bp, 16 predicted proteins | sample MTBAKMMethaMetaG_FD_187455 | JGI IMG/M metagenome (GOLD analysis project Ga0209269, IMG submission 187455) | Enrichment culture microbial communities from Arthur Kill intertidal strait, New Jersey, USA, that are MTBE-degrading - MTBE-AKM (Arthur... | ecosystem: Environmental > Aquatic > Marine >... | reverse complement strand
GCCGTAAATTTGTCAATTGTGATTGTACGGTAAACGTGCCAGATGGTGAAATTTTCACTGGACCCGTTGAAGACAGTGTCGAGGGACATGTTCACTTCTCATACCCGGCGATATTCCGTGGAAAAGAAGTCCTGGGAGCGCGATTATGGTTTGAGAAAGGTAAAGTAGTGAAGGCAACTGCGGATAAGAATGAAGATTATCTGAACAAGATGCTGGATACAGACGAAGGATCTCGCTATGTGGGCGAATTTGCGATTGGCACGAATAAAATGATCCAACAATTTACCGGGCAAATTTTATTTGACGAAAAAATTGGGGGAAGTTTTCATATGGCTTTAGGGAATGGTTTCCCAGATACTGGCAGCGTAAATCAATCCTTGATCCATTGGGATATGATCTGTGATCTGCGGGATGGCGGCCAAATTTGGGTAGATGATGTTTTGATTTATGAAAATGGCGATTTTATCTTAAAAGTGTAATCCCCGACGTGAAATAATATTTATACACTCTCCAGTCATTTCTAGTAAGGACTGGAGAGTTTTGTTATCATAATATTGAGATCCGGTAGGAAACTTTGAAATCAACTTGGGGTTAATTGTATTAACTGAATAACAAGGAAATCTCTTGGAAGCAATCAGTGATCAGACTGCAATAGAGCGCGCAATTACAGGCGATCAAGAAGCGTTCAGTATTTTGTATGAACGTTACGTAATTCGCATCTATAACTATATCTATTATCGGGTAGGCAATTCTCATGACGCGGAAGATATCACTGCTCGCGTTTTTTATCGCGCGATGGGTGGGATAAGCCGTTATGATAACCGTGGCGTTCCATTTTCTGCCTGGTTATACAGAATTGCGCACAACCTGGTGGCTAATTGGTATCGCGATAATGCTCGAAAAAAGGAAGTATCGCTTGAAGAAGTTGGACAGTTCCAGCAGCGAAGCGAACACCTTGAGTCGGTGATGGTTCAAACTCAGGAAAATGAAGTGTTGATGAAGGCGATTCGCAGTCTGCCACCAGACCGCCAACAATTAATAATTTTGAAGCTCGTTGAAGATCTGTCAAATCAAGAGATTGGCGAGATCATGGGGAAGAGTGAAGGCGCAATTAAGAGTCTGTATCATCGCACTTTGCTCACTTTACGGAAACGAATTGAAAAAATGGGAAAGCAGGGATGACGAAGTTACGAATTGTTACAGATGGGGCGGCAGATATGCCAGCCAACTGGGAGAAACAATATGATATTCATATTCTTCCCATACCAGTACAGTTGGCTGGCCAGTCACTTTTTTTGCCCGACCCTCAAATATCTGTGCATCAATTTTATAAAATGATAAGAGAATACCGGGAAGTTCCGCGATCCTCATTACCATCCATTGCTCATATCACTGATTTTTACCGCAGCATTGCACAAAAGGGAGATGAGATCCTTTCGATCCATGTGGCCAGCAAAATGTCTGGAACTTTTTCCGTAATTCAAAACGTGGCGAATGAATTAAAGGATGAGTTCAAAATTTCTCCTTTTGATTCTGGCGCTGGATCTGCAGTATTGGGTTTTATGTGCCGGCAGGCGCGTTGTTTGAGCAATTTGGGTATCTCAACTGAGAAAATTGCTCAGCAATTAGAAATTGCAAAACAGAATCTTGCAATTTATTTAACCCTGGATAATTTAGAATTTGCGCGGTTAAGTGGAAGGGTAAATGCATTGCAAACTACTCTTTCTTCTCTTTTGCGGATCAAGCCGATCATTGAGTTAAAAGAAGGGATACTCCAAATTGCAGGACGAGTACGCACCCGAGGCAAGGCGATCGAGGCGATGATTGATGCAATCAGTGAGAAAATAACTGGCAATCCGATGGATATTGCTGTTGTGCACGCAGAAGATTTCGAAACCGCCCTTGAAATCAAAAACAAGATTTCAGAAATTTTCACCGATTTTCAAATTTATATTTCAGAGCTTGCTTTGCCCGTAGCATCCAACCTTGGTCCAGGAACCGTTGGGATTGTTCTTTATCCAGTTGATAAAGTTATTGATTGAGAATTTTAGAATGGGGATTAACTTTGATATGAATCCGAATACCACTATGGAAACCACAATAAAAGCGCATCTACCACCTGTTCATCCTGATCCAATTTTTATTAATTCACTACGATCTAAATTGAACTCTCCCAACCAGACCATATTAGATTCACATAAACAGTCTAATGTGATTTGGTTAATTCTTCTTGGAATGATTACAGGCTTGTTAATCGTCTGGCTGATCGCTGGGTTACGTAAACTCTTGAGAAACAGTAATTAGAAAGGCAAGTTGAGTTTTTTTGCTAGTTGTTGATTGGTAGGCTCGACTAAAATATCGCCGTCTGGAAAGACAATTGTAGGGACAGAACGAAAACCTTGATTCACTTCCTCAACGTATTTTCGCCCTTCCAGGTCTTTATCAATATCTACCCATTGATACCGAATATGGTTCTTTGATAAAAAAGCCAATGAAACGCGGGTGTCGTAGCACCAACGTGTGCCATAAACTATGATTTTTGGTGTAGTCTCTTCTGTCATAAATTATTAGGTTAAGGATCTATCTATCTTTTGCTGATCAATAAACTTGATTATGGTTTCAGCGTCACTAATAAGATCAAAACCATCGGGTAGATGATGATCTGCGTTCACCTGATGGGTAAGTCGCTCCGCCGCGTGTTGAATTTCTCCTGGAAGGCGGTGATCACTTTTGGCCATTTGTAAATAATCCATCGCTGATTTGCCAGACTGCGATAAAGAATCTTTAAAATAAACTGCGAAGGCGGTACCAGCCGCTCGACGGGCACAAACGCGCGCCCTTCCTTCCAAGCCATTTTGACGCGCTTCTCTGGCATGATTTAATTCATCATGATAATTTAAACTTGCCATGCGAAAAGATTATCTCATATTTCAATGGGATTCAATAGTTCATTATTGGTTTATATAAGCTTATTCCATCCGAATCCAGTCGCCGATTAGCCAATAGCGAAACATCTCTCCGTTATTGCATTTAATCGCGCCAACAATTCCATACCCAATAGCAACAAATGGAATAATTGAAATCAGGCTCGCAAAGGGAACCAGGCAGAGCCCGACAAGGACTACCGAAAGTAACCCGGTGATCACCCATCCAGTTGCCGCGAGTAACCCGCCACCAACCCAGAAGACCAATTGCATGAGCAATGATTGCAGAGATTGATAGGCAATATATTTGGAGCGGTCTTTATAGGCGATGTAAATAATCAGCGCTGCAACCGGTCCAAGGAAACCAGTCACCAGGTTTAGAAGTACACTCATATGGGCAAGCATTGCCCAGGTCCTTTCTTCGGCAGGGGAGATGGCTGTAACCAATGATTGGTCTCGGTTATTCATAAGTTCCTCCTGAAAAAGAATGGCCTGCACTATGGCAGGCCAAACACAAGAAATTACAATGAGAAAATATGGAATAGATTATGCCCAGCCTTGGTTTTTCACCAGGTCGGAAATCAGAGGAATGTTCACATATTCACCCTGGTAGGCTTTGTAAGCCCAGAACAGCATGATGAACCAGATAACTGCACCACAGCCAAAAGTGAAAACGGCAATAATCGGAACAAGGATTGCCAAAATGATGCCAGTGATTAAAGCTTGCATATTGTGGGCGCGGATGAATGGGCGATTTTTCTTTTCTTCAATCAGAAGCAAAACGATCGGCACGATTGGGGAGAAGACGTATGCCAGGGCTGCCCAAAGGCGATCATCGCTGGTGATATCAGGAGACAGGTTAGGTTGTTCGGACATTGTTTTTTACTCCTTCTTAATATAATAAAATGATTATTTTGCCAATCTCATATTTTATTTTACAAGATTTGCCCAACGAATGTTTATTCATTTCTAATCATATCCCAGATTGATCTCAATGTGTTAAAATCGCATGTATGAAAACACGAATTGTATTTATGGGATCTCCAGATTTTGCTTTACCCAGTCTTCAATTTTTGAAAGAGTCATTTAATGTGGTGGGGGTGATTACTCAACCAGATCGACCAGCGGGAAGAGGACGTATGCTGACGCCTCCACCGGTGAAAATCCTGGCAGAAGAATTAGGGTTGCCTGTTTTTCAGCCAGAAAGGCTGCGGACTCCAGAGGCTTTTGAGAGACTGGTGGCATGGAACCCCGATTTAATTGTTGTGACTGCTTATGGTCAAATTCTGCGTCAAAATGTCTTGAGCTTGCCAGAGTTCGGCTGCATCAACGTTCATGCATCTTTATTACCTCGCTGGCGTGGGGCTGCTCCCATCCAGGCTGCAATTCTCCATGGAGACCAAAAAACGGGGGTAACCATTATGAAAATGGATGCCGGTGTGGATACTGGTGATATGCTGGCAAGCAGGGAAGTGGAAATCCAACCTGATGAGACGGCGGGTCAATTATCTGATCGTCTGGCAGAGATGGGTGGAAAATTGCTTGTGGAGATATTGCCTGAATATCTGAAAGGAACTCTCCAAGCAGTTCCTCAGCCATCCGAAGGGGCAACCTACGCTTCTCTGATCTCAAAAGAAGAAGGAAAACTCGATTTTTCAAATCCCGCGATTCAACTGGAACGAAAAGTTCGTGCTTTTAACCCCTGGCCAAGCGCGTTCATGGAATGGCAAGGCGGATTGATGAAAATTCACCGGGCAAAAGTTGCAAATAAGCCCGGGTTCATTCCTGAGATACGCGCGATTATTGATGGATGTCCCGCAGTTGGCACCACCGATGGCTGGTTGGTTTTGGAAGAATTACAGCCTGCTGGAAAGAAGCCCATGTCGGGGAAGGTATTTTTAACTGGCGCTAGAAATTGGGCTGATTAGTCAAAAAAGAGATGAGCTGACATTAATGGAAGACACAATCCCAAGAATGCGTTTTTTGTGTTTCGGTGTAGGTGCGATTGGAACCTACATTGGCGGTAGTCTGGCACTTTCAGGACAGGAAGTTGTTTTCTTCGACCGAATTGAGATTGCTGATTATGTAAGGGAAAACGGATTGCTCATTCATGCTGGCGGCCAGGCCAACCGACTTCAAAAAGTAGATATATGCACCAGCCTGGAAGAGGCGCTTACCCACGGTCCTTTTGATGTAGCCATTCTGGCAGTTAAGTCCTATGATACTGCCGCCGTCATCGAAATGATGCGAGATTATAGCGCGGCATTACCGCCAATTTTGTGTTTTCAAAACGGTGTAGAAAATGAAGCTGCGTTAAGATCTGCAATGGGATCTGGAAAGGTGGTATCCGGTACATTGACCAGCGCGATCGGCAAGCTGAATATTGGAGAAGTGGTTGTTGAAAAATTGCGGGGAATTGGGGTTGCTTGCGATCATTTGTTGGCAACTGGACTGGTGAAGGTGTTGGACGCGGCTGGGTTACGCGCGCAGCTTTTTGAGGATGCGGGAAGCATGAAGTGGTCAAAAATGCTGACAAATTTGCCCGCCAATGCCACATCCGCAATTTTGAATATGACCGCTACAGAGATTTATCAGAATCTCGATTTATGTAAGCTGGAAATCCAGATGTTACGCGAGGCGCTGGCAGTGATGCGGGCGTTGCACTATAAAGTGGTAGATTTACCAGGAACACCAACAAAAATTTTGGCTTTTGGGGCTACGAAATTACCCATTTTCCTTGCGCAACCATTTTTGATTCAGGGAATTGGAAAAGGCCGCGGGAACAAGATGCCATCTTTCCATATTGATTTTCATAGTGGAAGTGGGAAAAGCGAAGTGGAATATTTGAATGGCGCGGTGGTCCGAATTGGTCAATCTGTGGGTGTCGAAGCACCGGTCAATCAGATGCTTACTGAAACGCTTACCTTGTTGACAGAAGGGAAACTTTCAGCCGCTGATTTCGACCATAACCCAGGTCAATTACTCAAAAGATTGAAATAAAATCATGAGGCGCCAAAAGGGCGCCTCTTGTCATCGATCCTTATAAAGCAGATCAGACTTCGCTGCCATGATGAAATCGTTCTCATGCAGCCCTTTGATTTTATGAGTCCACCACATCAAGGTGACTTTACCCCATTCCGTGGTGATTAATGGGTGATGCCCTTCTGCTTCAGCCAGCTCTCCAATGGTGTTGGTAAAGGCTAATGCGCTTTTAAAATTCTCAAAAGAAAAAACCCGGCGAAGTTTTTTAATTTGATCTTCTTCAATTACTTGCCATTGAGGAATTAAGATGCGTTGTAAAGCAATTTCCTGATCGTTCATTGGGGGAAGATCAGACGAGCAGGGGATACATTTTTTGTTGGTTAGTTCTAACATAGACACCTCCTATGACTAAAATATCATAAGAGGTGTGAGAATGGCAAAAGAATGTAGAAGATTATTTTCTGCGGTCCACGAATAATTTCTTCCATTCATAAAGCTTATTTAATGCCTCTATAGGTGAGAGAGCATTCAAATCCAATCCTTCTATTTCAGCTAATAGAGGATTGGTTTCCGGAAATAAAGCCATTTGTTGAGGAGCTTGTGGATTGATATGCACCGCTTTTCCGGAAGTGGTTTCGAGTTGCTTGAGAATCTCACTGGCTCGTTGAATGACTGGTTTTGGCATTCCGGCTAATTGAGCCACGTGGATACCATAGGAACGATCTGCACCGCCAGATACGATTTTGTGCAGAAAAATCACTTTCCCTTCCGACTCACTCACCGCAACATTGTAATTGCGAACGCCCGGTAATAACTCGGATAATTGGGTTAGTTCATGATAATGGGTGGCAAATAAAGTTCGCGCCCGTAAAGATGGGTGGTTATGCAGGTATTCGATCATTGCCCAGGCAATGGATACCCCATCATAGGTTGAGGTTCCTCGTCCCACCTCATCCAGAATCAGCAAGCTGCGGGTGGAGGCATTATTCAAGATATTTGCTGTTTCAATCATCTCGACCATAAACGTCGACTGACCCGCATGAATTTCATCTTGAGCTCCAATTCGGGTAAAGATACGGTCCACCAGACCGATTGTAGCGGATTTAATCGGGATAAAGCTGCCCATCTGTGCCATCAGCACTAATAAAGCCACCTGGCGTAGATAGGTGCTCTTACCGCTCATATTTGGGCCAGTGATCACCCTGACGACTTCACCCTCTTCAAAAATAGTATCGTTTGGCACAAAACGTTCGCCGCGCAGGGAAAGCTCTACTACAGGATGCCGCCCGTCAGATATATCCAGGATTGGTTGGGTTACCATTTGCGGGCGAATATAACCGTTCAACGCAGCGGTTTCCGCGAGAGATGCCAACACATCCAGTTCAGCGATAGCCCGCGCGGTTTCCAGCAAAATTTCATTGGATGTGGCCAGATCTGCGCAAACCTGGCGAAAGATCCTTGCTTCAATTTCATGAATTCGATCGGAAGCATTTAGAACCAGGGTTTCGTATTCTTTTAATTCAGGGGTGATGTATCGTTCTGCATTGACCAGGGTTTGCTTGCGGATGTACTCCTCGGGTACATTTTCTGCGTTGGCACGAGTAACTTCGATGTAATAGCCAAACACTTTGTTGTAACCAACTTTGAGCGTTTTAATACCTGTTCGTTCCCGTTCTGTGGATTCCAATCCGGAAATCCACTCCCGGGCGTGGGCGGAAGAAGACAAGATTTGATCTAATTCTGGCGAATAACCAGCCCGGATTACCCCGGTATTTTGCAATGTCGCCGGTGGCTCATCTTCCAACGCCTCTTGGAGGAGGTGTAATTCACGTTCACATGGTCGCAATCGTTTGTATATATTTTGGATTGCATTGCTTTGATTCGAAAGTATCGAAATGATCTTGGGAAGGGTTTGTAAAGTAGAACGAATGGATACCAGGTCGCGTGGCATGGCGTTGCCAGAAACCACTCGATTGGTTAGCCGTTCCATATCCGCGACTTCTGTAAGCGTTTCGCGAAGTTCAGCGCGTAATAACCCATTATGGACAAAGAACTCAACCCCATTTTGCCGAGACTCTATCGTGGAAATGTCCAACAGGGGTTTAGAGACCCACTGGCGCATTAACCGTTTGCCCATTGGGGTAACGGTATGGTCCAACACGTGAAGAAGGGACCCGCGCGCATCTCCCTGACGGATTGTTTCGGTTAATTCCAGGTTGCGACGCGTGGCTGCGTCAAGGGTCATGAATTCGTCCAGGTTATAGGTGGAAATCGCGCGTAATAATTTTAACGCAGCAGGTTGGGTTTCGAGCAAGTACTGAATTAACCCACCAGCCGATCGAATGGAGAGGGATTTCCCGCGCAAGCCGAAACCATCCAATACAGATACTTCGAAATGGGTTTTTAATGCTTCTTCACAGCGGTTGAATTCAAACCGCCAGGTAGGCCATGCTGAAGTATGGCCGGGAAGATCTCCATTGATGGGGAGCCCTTCAGGGTGAAGGATCTCAGCTGGTTTTAACCGCAGCAATTCTGCCCTTAAGCCGGTAAATAAATCTACACTTTCAATCTCGGTCACCGCAAATTCACCTGTGGTAATATCTGCGTAGGCGATGCCAGCTCGATTTTCAACGCTGCATATACAGACGAGATAATTGTTCTGGTCACCCCGCAGAAGCTCGGGCTCAACGATGGTTCCAGGTGTGACCACCCGAGTTACCTTGCGAGGAAACAGTCCTTTTACCGGTTGTTCTCCAACCTGCTCGCAAATGGCTACGTGGTACCCTTTTTCAATTAATCTGGAAAGATAATTCTCGGCAGCGTGATGCGGAATACCAGCCATAGGAACACGTACACCTTTGGCAACATTCCGTGAAGTTAATACAATATCCAATTCGCGAGAGGTGGTCTGCGCGTCTTCATCGAAAGTTTCGTAAAAATCACCCAAACGAAAGAATAAAATCGCGTCTGGATATTGTTTTTTGATTTCCAAGTATTGCTGGCGGATAGGGGTTACATTATCATCAATCATAGTGTAATTCTACGGTCGGTCTCGTGGTTCGGCAAGGGATTTCCCTTATGGAAATTATTCTACACTGAGGTGAAATTGGATAAACAGTTTGATACTATTTGTAATCAAAACAATATGTTGGGCAAGGAATATTTATGAAACAAAAAGTTTTATTCTTATGTACAGGCAATTCAGCGCGCAGCCAAATGGCTGAAGCGTTATTACGGCACCTCGCAGGGAACCGTTTTGAAGTATTCAGCGCTGGTTTAGAACCCAAAGGTGTAAATCCATTTGCGATTAAAGCCATAAATGAATTGGGCGTCAGCATGGAGGGACATTCTTCCAAGTTGATAGATGTGTATATTGGAAAAGTCGATTTTGATTATCTGATTACGGTTTGCAGTAACGCGGACCAAAACTGCCCATTTTTCCCGGGGATGGGCAAGAGATTGCATTGGCCCTTTGAGGATCCGGCGGCTGTGGAAGGCACAGATGAAGAGAAGTTGGCCGCATTCCGAGAAATTCGAAACCAAATTCAAGAACAAATTGAGAAATGGCTCCTCAGTGTTTAATCAACTCCGGGTTTGTTGGATCCGTGGTAATTTAATTGAAAGATATCCAAATTCTTAAAATATTTGTATTTCTGGCTATGCTTCTGTCTGCCTGCGCGCCTGTCATTCAGCCAGCGATCGTGTCAGAGTCAGGTGCTGAGACAACCCAATTTGTTCTCCCCACCCAGGAATCGGTTATTTCAGAGCGCCAGAATCAAGAACTTGAGCAAGGTTTCTCCACCAATTTTTCTCGGTCAACGGTTTCATTAAACGAATTTGTGGTTGGAAATATTCCAAAGGATGGGGTTCCCTCGATCGATCAACCTCAGTTTGAAGGGATAGAGACCGCCGATGCGTGGCTGGAAGATGTAGAACCCATCATGGTTGTGGAGCACAATGGATCTGTGAAAGGCTATCCAATTCAGATCCTGATCTGGCATGGGATTGTCAATGATGAAGTGGGGGGAAAACCACTCTCAATAACCTACTGTCCATTGTGCACAACCAGCGTGGTGTTTGAACGGAAGGTTGGTGAAACAGTATTTGAATTTGGGGTTACTGGCCGGTCGCGCTACAGTAACATGGTTATGTATGACCGCCAGACCGAAACCTGGTGGCAGCAAGCCACCGGTGAGGCTCTTGTCGGAAAACTTACCGGTGAGCATCTGACGATTTATCCTTCCTTTGTGATTTCTTGGGGAAACTTTAAATCGTTATATCCTGAGGGATTGGTGCTTTCAAGAGGGAAGGACTCGGCTTCTCAATATGGTGAGAATCCATTTCCCGGGTACGATCGCCGATTGGAACAACCACCGCTTTACAACGGACCCCAGGTGTCCGATTTATTGCCCCCCATGGAGCGGATTTTATTAGCAATCAGCCCAGAAGAAACGGTTGCATATGCTTATTCTCTTTTGAGAGACGAAAAGGTTCTAATGGATAGGATCGGCGAGAATCCAGTGGTGGTTTTCTGGATGCCAGGAACATCTTCCGCTTTAGATGCGCGGCGCATCTCAGAAGGGCGGGATGTGGGTTCTGCAACCGCATTCTTGGCAAAGGTTAATGAAACTTATTTGGATTTTGAATACCGGAATGGTGATTTCATCGATACTCAAACGGGATCCGTTTGGAACCAGGTTGGACAGGCTATCGCTGGCCCATTAAAGGGTGCGGAATTACAGCCTTTAACTACCATCACCCACTTTTGGTTTTCCACTGCTGGTTTTTATCCAGATGTGCGCGTTTTTATACCGGCAGAAGAGTAACCCTTATTCCCATTCGCGGATATCAATCATCATTTCATCAGAATCTTGTATAATCCATTCAGATTATTTCGTAAATGTCTTATGGAAGCCGGAAATTGATCGGCAATGAATGGAGAAAAAATGATTGATGATCAACAACGACACCCGGTATTCCGTGGGATTGAATTGGGGATTGGAACCTGGGCTTGGGGAGACAGGCTAATCTGGGAATATGATAAAGACTATCACGACAACGACATTCAAGCAGCCTATCAGTATTGTGTTTCGGCTGGAGTAAGGTTTTTTGATACCGCTGAAGTGTACGGACAAGGAAAGTCAGAGAAATTATTGGGGCAATTTCTTCAGCAAAATGAGACACAGATCAAAATCGCGACCAAATTTATGCCATACCCATGGCGACTCTCAAAACATAGTTTAGTGAAAGCATTGCGAAAGAGCCTGTCTCGTTTAGGTTTAGAAAAAGTGGACCTGTACCAAATTCATATGCCGCTTCCACCCGTGACCATTGAAACCTGGATGGCAGGACTAACCATCGCTTTCCAGGAGGGATTGACATCAGCCGTGGGGGTTTCAAATTATGATTTACAACAAACTCAACGCGCGAAAGAAGCATTATCTCGCAATGGAATTCCATTGGCATCGAACCAGGTGGAATACCATTTACTCAACCGGACGGTTGAAAAAAATGGTTTGCTGAAGTATTGCCAGGAAAATGGGATTACCATCATTGCCTATAGTCCGCTGGGAATGGGATTGCTTACCGGGAAATACTCACCAGAAAATCTGCCTCATGGAGTGCGCGGGGGAAGGTTTCGGAAAGAGTATTTACAGAAGATTCAACCATTAATTCTGGAACTTCGCCGGATTGGCGCAGCACACGCTGGCAAAACGCCAGCTCAAGTGGCCATTAACTGGCTTATTTATAAAGGCTGTGTGCCAATTCCGGGGGTGAAAAATCGTGACCAGGCAGAGCAGAATGCAGCGAACAATGATTGGCGCATCTCCCCAGAGGAAGCGGCAAGATTAGAAGAACTTTCCGACCAAATTGAAAACAATGGTTAATTGCAACTTCGTGTGATCGAAAGCGTATATCTAAGTGGGATATAGGTTTTCGAGAAACGAAGGAGCAAAAAATGATTGCAGAAAAACATGCCTTAAGACGATCGCGCCACAACCGCATTCTGGCCGGTGTTTGCGGCGGATTAAGTGAATTTTTTGGGATCAGTGTATTCTGGTTCCGTTTAGCATTTTTTATTCTATTCTTACCGGGTGGGCTTCCTGGTCTAGTCCCTTACCTGGTTTTGTGGCTAATCATCCCCAAAGAATAGACTTAATTGTCCCAATATTACACAGACGGGCTTCTCTGACGCACGAGAAGCCCGTTTTTTGATATAATCGGCGGCATGAGTCAAGAAAAAATTTCCTTCCTTCCGTTTAACGCAATCAATGAATTCATGCTGGTTGAATACCGGCAGTCTGTCATCCAGGATGTGCTTTCTCATCTGGACAATGTCAATCAGGATACACGCCGAGACTTGATCCGAATGATTAAAGATTTTGTTCAAGTTCCTGGATTCCGGAATAGCGCACAAGCTCCGCTTCCCTTGAAAGTGAAAGGTGCCATCAGTGCTTATCAGAAAAGTGCTGATTTTTGCGGTACAACTTTACAGGCCTGGAGCGAAATTCATGCGGACCTGCGCGATCATGTACACCAACTGTTGAAAGGCAGAGATTGGGAGATTCTGCCGGCTGAAACCAATCGCGCGAAATTGCCAGGGTTTCTAACTGTCTGGCCAAAAGATGAAACCTATGAAGTATTGGAAACTGCTTTTGCTGAGCAGGTTGCGAATTCAACCGAATATGTAGATGACGACATCCGCTTGATGCTGGTTTGGGTTAGCGGGCGCCTGCCTTATGATCTGATGACCGGGGAAGATACTCAGAGCGTTGAAGGATCTGCAGAATAAACGAGGAAAAGAAGAT
>Ga0209269_1001425_pt1 | contig 12761 bp, 12 predicted proteins | sample MTBAKMMethaMetaG_FD_187455 | JGI IMG/M metagenome (GOLD analysis project Ga0209269, IMG submission 187455) | Enrichment culture microbial communities from Arthur Kill intertidal strait, New Jersey, USA, that are MTBE-degrading - MTBE-AKM (Arthur... | ecosystem: Environmental > Aquatic > Marine >... | reverse complement strand
CAATGGTGTTCTCCAGGCGAATTGCCTCTTGCTCCTTTTGCAGTATCTGGTTATACTCCATCAGTCCTTTCTCCTTGTTTTTATTATGTTTTTGGCAAACACAATATACCAGGGAGCAAAGGACTTTTCTATTAAAAAAGCAATTATTTCAGCTTGTTAATATATATTTTACCTCAAGTCAGAAAGTTGAGATTCTTATCTAATTTTTTTTAACCAACCATCAGGCCAATAAGTAACACAAAAGTTATCTATAAGCCCCTCATTAAACGGTTGTTCCGGAATGAACATCTGAAAATCTGAATTTTTAGATAAAAATTCTTTTGCAGCTTCAAAAGGATTGTTCCATTCCCAGTCCGGATGACTCCGTGGCGCACCAATCAAATCTTTCATGATCCCATCAGTTGCAACAATATATGAACCTGGGGTAACCATGGGAGAATAGGCAATAAGTTCACTTAAAACATGTTCTTTTGAGTGATTGGAATCTAAAATAACCAAGACTGTTTCATCTGGTTTAATTAGCGACTTAGCTTTATTCACAATGATAGGATCAATTGAACTACCCTCAAGAAGAGTAATAAATTTATTAAGCTCATGCTCCTCAATTGCTTTTCGATTATGTTCTCTTATCTCTATATCAATCCCAATTACACGTCCCTTATCCATAGCTTTACATAAACTCGCATAAAAAATGAGCGACCCTCCATGAGCAACACCCGTTTCAATAATCACATCAGGCTTGAGCTGATATATAACTTCTTGAATACGAAAAACATCATCTGGCAATTGAATAATTGGTCTTCCCATCCAAGTAAAACTATACACATATTTAGTGTCCCAGCCGACTCTTATCCATGCCTTGGATATTAAATTGAAAGCCTCCTTTGTATTCAAGGGGTATATGCTATACTGTTCTTCATGTTCGATCTCTACAACAGCTTTATCAAAGTCAACAGAAATTTTCATTCAATCTCCCTATTGAATTCTGTGACAAATATACCATCTTAACAAGACAAACAGGTGAAACTTCCAGCTTTTCATCTTCGACCAAACATACTTTGTCAGCCTGAATTATCTCCCTTAAACTCACGCGGCTCTTTTCAACAAATCCTAATTTACGATAAAAATCCAATGCTGTGTTATTAGACAGCACGCGGACACTAAAATGCTTCAACCCCAAGAAAACTTTTGCCCAAGAAATTAAAGTTAACAATGAAACAGACATCAATCCTGGTCTGGAATGTCTACCTCTCACAATCGCATCCAACTCACATGACAAATCTGCCCAATTTATAAAATCTAATCCCATATAACCAAAAGTAACAGACTTAATATCCTCAATCATAAAAAGTATTTTATTGTCGTTATGCTGGACAACATTTACAAGCCAATCAATTGTTCGATCCTCTGTCGCTTCAAATTTTGTTAAGAAAGAGGATGCAAATTGATTTCGCCACTGTGTTAGAACTGTTACATCTTCTAAATTTAATTTTGTGACTGCCGTAGAAACGGGCCTTAAAAAACATTCTATAGGATTACCGACAGGAATAATTAAATTTGGCCCCCTATTACTCGTATTTTCTTTTATATATTTAAGAAAATCTTTATTGTTCATAATTATTTCAACTAAAAAAATTACAAATTGCATCTGCAACTCTATCAGCATCAGAAATATCCATCGTTGATGACAAAGGAAGCGAAAGAATTTCCAGCGCAACTTTTTCAGTCACTTTCAAGTTGCCCTTAGGATAATTTTTTAATAGTGAAAATGAATGACCTGGTTGCCAGTGTATACCTGTATCTATGCCATTATTCGAAAGAAAACCACGTAGGCCTTCTCTTAAATTTTCTGGAACTCGAATGTAATATAAAAATGGCGTCACATCTTTGAAATCAGTGTTTGGTACTCTAACGTTTGGAATATCGCATAACCGCTTATTATAATGACGGCAAATTTGTCTTCGTACATTTGATATACGATCAATTTTCCTCAACTGAGCTAATCCTATCGCAGCATGGAGGTTTGCCATATGATACCTAAATCCTAACCGCTTCACATCATACGTCCAAGCACGTTGGTTTTTATACATAACTGATGATGGTTGTCCCATACCAATGAGTCTTAATTCGTGTAACTCGTCTAGCTCTTCTTGAGATCTTACGATTATTGCACCGCCATCAATACAAGTAATAGTTTTAACAGGATCAAAACTAAATATACATATATCTGAAAAAGTGCCAATCTTTCGTCCTCGATAGAAGGAACCGAATGAATGTGCTGCATCATGTATAACTCGTAAATTATATTCATTGGCTAACTTCGTAACATTGTCATGATCACAAAGGATGCAATCATAATCCATTGCAATAATTGCTTTAGTTCGTTGAGTTATTAAACTGATTGCTTGATTTACGTCAATACATAACGTTTCATCGTCAATATCACAGAATACAGGACGCGCTCCTACTGCCAATATTGCCTGAAAATCAGCAATATTGTTAAATGAAGGTGTAATTACCTCGTCTCCGGGTCCCACTTTCGCTATTATCATTGCAAGATGTAAAGCTGCATGTCCTGTACTTACTGCCGCAATATAACGATCTGATAACCCTATATATGTATGTAAAGCATCTTCAAAGCGGCCAACAGCTTCCCCCATACCTAGCCACCCAATTTCCAAGGCCTCTTTGGCCGCACAAAACTCTTCATTTTCCAGCAGCGGTTTAAATACGGGAATATTAGGCATCGTCTTCCTTCGCATCAAATAATTAGTTAAGTGGTTCTTAATGAAAATCAGTTGTAATTTTCTAGATTCCTGCTTCTGCGGGGATTACAAACTGCTCCCTAGCATAGTCATCCCCGTGAATGCTGACATTCATAATAATTCCATTTATTTTTATCGTTCCTAACACACATTAAGAATTGAAATATTTTTGATCTTTTGATGAAACTATGGTTTTTTTTAGGGGCCATTCTATTGAAAGAGCAGAATCATCCCACCGTATTCCTCTGGCATATTCCGGCATATAATATTCCGACATCTGGTAAAAGACCTCAGTATTATCTTCCAGGGTCTGAAATCCGTGGGCAAATCCCTCCGGTATGTACAACAACCGCCTGTTTTCTTGTGACAGTTCAAATCCAACCCATTGCCTCAAGGTTTCTGAACCTTCCCTGAGATCAACAATCACGTCATAAATCGATCCCCGGGTGCAGCGGACAAGCTTTACCTCCCCGTGCGGTGCTGCTTGGTAGTGCATACCGCGAAGCGTTCCTTTTTTTTTATTGTATGAAATATTGCATTGAACAAGGTCCGGGTTCAGCCCGTGCGCCGCAAATTCCTTCCGGCACCAGCTCCGGGCAAAAAAACCTCGCTCATCTTCTATCGGCTCAATATCAATTATGTAGGAACCTTTGAGCTTCGTTTCGGTAAAAATCAATCAAGGACCTCCACCTGCGGAATCGGTACGACAAACTTACCGCCCCAAGCACGGATATGACTCATCTGCTCCATTACCTCATCACGCAGGTTCCAGGGGAGAATAAGAAGATAATCAGGCCGCGTTTCTGAGACTTTTTGCGGCTCACAAATCGGAATGTGGGTACCAGGAAGATATTTCCCCTGCTTATGAGGGCTGCGATCCACGACATAATCAAGAAAATCCTGTCTGATACCGCAATAATTCAAGAGAGTGTTACCCTTTGCAGCTGCTCCATAGCCTACAACACTCTTCCCTTCGTTCTTCACCTTGATCAGAAATTGCAATAAAGCCTGCTTGGTTTTGTTCACTCTTTTTGCAAAATTAATATACGCATTGAGGTCGTCAAAACCAGCTTCAAGTTCACTTTTAAGGAGTGTCGCGAAACGATCTGTTGGCACAAAATTCATATTCTCCTTGTGGCAGGCGTATACTCTGAGTGACCCCCCATGAGTTGTTAATTCCTGGACATCAAAGATTGAGAGACCATGATGCTCAAATATAGTCGATACTGTCATCAGCGACAAATATGAATAATGCTCATGATAAATAGTATCAAATTGGTTCTGTTTGATAAGCTGCAGGAGGTGAGGAAATTCCATGGTAATGATTCCGTCAGGCTTGAGCACAATCTTCATGCCCGCAACAAAATCATTTAAATCGGGAACATGGGCAAGCACGTTGTTCCCCAGAAGCAGATCGGCCTTGATTTCTTGGTCGACAAGTTCCCGGGCTATAACAACACCAAAAAATTTTATTAACGTTGGAATCCCTGCGTCGCAAGCAACCCGCGCGACATTTTCAGCAGGCTCTATGCCAAGAACCGGTATGTCTTGCTTTAAGAAATACTGTAAAAGGTAGCCGTCATTGCTGGCTATCTCAATAACCTGATGCTGCTTGCCTAATCCAAATCTCTCAACCATCTGATCGACATACTGCCGGCAATGCTCCAGCCAGCTTGACGAATAGGAAGAAAAGTAGGCATAATCGGAGAATATATTCTGCGGTGTTTCGTGTTCTTCCAACTGAACCAGAAAACAATTTGCGCAGACAAAGGCGTGGAGAGGATAAAACGGCTCCATCCTGTGCAATTGCGAATCATCAAGAAATGCATTCGAAAGCGGGGACATCCCCAAGTCGACAAAGGTGTGTGTTAACGGAGACGAACAGAAACGGCAGCGTTTCTCATACATCGGCGCACAAACCCAGGTAGCGGACAATCTGCTGTTCGGTCAGATTCTTCACATCAGCACCATTCAAACTCTCACGATACCACTCAACAGTCCAATCCAGAGCTGTTGATACAGTAAGCCGTGGCCTCCAGCCGAGCTTGGCCTTAGCTTTACTGCAATCAAGCTTGAGATAGTTAGCCTCATGGGGATGAGCGCTACAATCATGATTCCAGCTTGCTCCATCTCCCCATTTGCGGCAAACATAGTCGGTCAGCCATGAAACTGTTCTGGCACCTTCCTCATCAGGACCGAAATTCCACGCCTCAGCATATTCATTGCCTTTAGTGTACAATCTCTCTGCAAGTGTCAGGTATCCGTGCAAGGGCTCACAGACATGCTGCCAAGGCCGGACCGCATTTGGATTTCTTACCGAAACAGTTTTCCCTGTGCTGACCGCCCGGATGATATCCGGTACGATCCTGTCCGGCGACCAGTCTCCCCCCCCCACTACGTTGCCGGCGCGAACCGTTGCCATGGCTGCTTCGTTTTCCTGGAAGAACGAACGTCGATAGGCACTGGCAACGAGTTCGGAGCATCCTTTGCTGGCAGAATAAGGGTCATACCCACCCATGGGATCCTGCTCCCGGTATCCCCACACCCAATCCCTGTTCTCATAACACTTGTCACTTGTAACAACGACAACAGCCTTGACCGAGTCAATCTTCCTAACAGCTTCCAGAAGATTGACAGTCCCCATCACATTGGTTGAAAAAGTCGTTATCGGATCGGAATACGAGAACCGCACCAATGATTGGGCAGCGAGGTGAAATATAATTTCTGGCTGAGCGGCTGAAAGTACTTCAGCAAGAAGTGAAAGATTGCGGATGTCGCCTATCACGCAATTAATCTGTCGACTAATATTTGAGGACGCAAGCAGACTGTTTGCGTCCATATCGAGAGAAAACCCGGTAACTTTTGCCCCTAACATGTTGAGCCAGTGAGAAAGCCAGCTCCCTTTAAATCCAGAATGACCGGTAAGAAAAACCTTCTTACCCTGCCAGAATCGTCTCTGGTTTACCAGACTTTCCACGGAGCCTTTCCCTTACTCCATAATTCTTCCAAGAGAATTTTATCACGCAGGGTGTCCATGGGCTTCCAGAATCCTTGGTGCTGATAAGCTGTTAGTTGACCTTCATTGGCCAAGCGCTCCAATGGTCCCTTCTCCCACACTGTTTCATCACCTTCAATATAATCTAATATTTTGGGTGAAAGGACAAAGTAACCACCACTGACCCACGTCTTGTCCCCATGTGGTTTTTCAACAAATTTGACTATCTTGTTCTGTTCCATATCCAGAGAACCAAAACGTCCTGGAGGCTGAACGGCCGTTACTGTCGCCAAGGTATTCTGCTGTTTATGAAACCGGATCAAGGCATCAATGTTTATATCTCCAACGCCATCTCCATATGTAAAACATAAGTCCTCATCATCCAAATAGTTCTTGATCCTTTTTAAGCGCCCCCCGGTTTTGGTTCCCTCCCCGGTATCTATGAGGGTGACAGTCCATGGCTCAGCCTTATGGTCATGCACATGCATTTTGTTATTCTTGAAATTGAACGTCACATCAGACATGTGAAGGAAGTAGTTGGCAAAGTATTCCTTGATAACATACCCTTTGTAGCCCAGACAAATGATAAATTCATGAATGCCGTAAAAGGAGTAAATTTTCATTATATGCCATAATATCGGCATACCCCCTATCTGAACCATGGGCTTGGGAAGAATATGTGTTTCTTCACTCAATCTTGTACCGTAACCCCCTGCTAAAATAACAGCTTTCATGGTTTCACTTGTTGAGCAATTTTCTACTAAAAACAACCAGTTGTTAATATAAATTATATATCATTTGATATAATTAAGTTACGAGTTATGTCGCATGACTCACTATTATAGTGTTGAGCAGAAATTTGAGTTTTAATTTTTTCAAGTTCTAATTGATACGCTTCCATTAATTGATTTTTAAAGTCAGATATTTCTGGAAAAATCACATCACGTGAATTGTTTTTTAATACAATACTGAGCCATTCGCAATAATCGGTTTGATTTGCTACAAGTATAGAGGCAATTTGTTTTAGGCTTCGAGTGCGATCTTCCCCGGGAAAAAGCAAAGCACGATACAGAAAATAAATCCCTTCATTTCTACTCTGAGCAAATGGCAACGACAAAATCTCGGATTTTGCGAGATGTACATCACCTTTTTTCAAATATGCGGCTGCCAAATTATAATGAAGCACGTTCATTTCATTCACTTCGAGTCCTTTCCGGAATACCTCTATAGCTTCTGTGAATTTTTCATTGGCAAAAAGTGCCCTCCCGAAAAGATTATATAAGTCAGCAGGGCAATTGGGATGCAGAGCGACAGCGTTATACAAATAATCTTCAGCATGTTCAAAATCCTCTTGGGCTAAAAAAAGTATTCCTAAATTAACATGTGCGCGCCATTCAGTTGGATCCAGATGTACACTTTTGAGGAAAAATTTAATTGCCTTCTCATTTTCCCCTTTATTTCTGAAAACAATCCCAGCATTAAGGTAAATTTTGGCAACCCAGTTTTCTTGAAAACGATCAGGATATATTTTGTATAAATTTTCAGCCTTTCTCAAATATTCAAGTGCTTCATCATGTTGATTGTTGTCGATATGTTGAACCGCTATTGCTACATATGGTCTTGGGTTAATTGGCGCTTTATCTATTGTGTCTGAATGAAGGCTTATCTCATCCTGATATATATCGTTTCGCAAATAAGTTGCATTCCCTTCTCCAATCATTATGACTGTCAATGAAAAAATAATTAAATTACGAAGAAATAACTTGTCATTAACAGAGTAATACCGAATCAATTCAGCTGAATAGTAAGAAATTGCCAAAAAAATGAACAATGATGGCAAATAGTTCCTATGTTCAAAATATAACTCAAGAGGTAAAATCGTAGATTCGACCAAATGATTCACAAAATAATAATAAATAGCAAAGCAAATCAAAGGAAATTTTTTAATATAAACTACGGCAAAGATAATTAAACTTGCGATAAACAAATTTGCAATTAATGTTACAGGAGGATTAATTAAACCTTCTGAAGCAACCATATCAATTTCTAGAACAAGAAAATCAGATAGAGGGTAAAAAATAAGGAATAAATATCGTAAGAGAACAAGAGGTTGGGTTATCAATCGCTCCCATAAGGTAAATTTTCTTACATTGTAAGCTTCAAGAATAGAAGCAATCTTTTCATTAAAAAAGACAAAAGATAATAAAATAAGAATAATCGCAAAGAAAAATATAAAATATCGGGTTTGTTTATTACCACGTAAAATCGATGAACGGAAAAAAGCTACCTCATATCCGACGAGTGCTAATGGTAGGAGAATTATGTTTTGCTTGGTGCCAATGCCCAAGAGGAAAAAAAATATTCCTAAAAAGAAAAATATTGTTTTACGCCCTAACTTTTCGCATACCCTCAACCTTAAATAACAATAAAAAGCAACAAAGTAAAACAGGGCACCAAGAGATGCCATTCGTTGCACGATGTAAGTAACAGCCTGAGTCTGAATCGGATGAACCGCCCAAAGTACGGCACCAAATAGCGCTAAATCATAGTATGAAAAAAAAGAATTGTTCTGGGGGCTTCCCTTTGATAACAACCGCAAAGTCTGCAAAAAAATAAGGTACGCAATACATGTAGCGAATATATGTACCAGTAAATTGAAAACATGATAACTTGTTGTATCAAGATCAGAAATTAAATAATTGATTGCAAATGTTAAGTTTGCTACCGGTCGAGAAATTTTATTGGTCGAAGGCGAATAAAAAGATTTTTCGAGTTCCGCCCATGATAAATTATGAATCTGGATATTTTGATTAGAAACAATATTTGGAATGTCATCAAAATGCCAGGAGGATTGTAGTGTGTTGGAATAACATAAAGAAATAATCAGTGATAATAGGACGAAATGAAATAGCTGTTTATAGTGTAATTGGTCCATTTAGTAGGTAGCATATAGGGAGAATAGATTCCCCCGGCTAAAGCCGGGGTTCTTACGGTTATAACTCCTTACGGAGTTAACCAATCATTACCGCGTCTCTTACTCTGGGTAATGATTGGAAGGCTCATTCATCCACGGGTAAACCCGTCTCTGGCGGAATTAATTACCAGTTGGTAGGAATTTTTACACCCGCTGAATCAATAGAAAAACGAATATCTCCTACGACTCGCCCACGGGCAGGGCTTGCAATTATATTGTAATAAGGTGCTGTTGTAATCTGTAAAATATAATTATAATCTAAATCGTTACCAAGATTTGCTACTTTTTCAATATTTCCTGTAAATACACCCCCTGGAGAGTATGTATACAACCCAGCTGCACCATAATCATTATTCTCAGCCATATAACTTTCAAGGGCCAGAGAAATTGCCAGCAAATTGCTTTTTGCTTCGCTACGAGCTGATTTTTTTTGAATCCCCAGATAGGAAGGAATTGCGATGGCTGCTAAAATACCAATCACTAAAACCACTATCATTAACTCTACCAGAGAAAATCCTTCTTTTCTATTTAACTGCATCATTTTTGTTTACCAAATAACTCTACTAATCGTTTAATCGACTATTACAGCATCAAAAAATATTTCCACAGCATTTTTATCGTGTCCTTTGATGACAATTTTTTGTTCACTAATTATCATGGATAATGTAATTTGCCCACTTTGCGGCGATACTGCCGTGGTAAACATACCCCTACCAGCATACCAAGGAGAATAATACGTCCCTGAGCCGGCATAAAAAGCATTAATCCAAGAACTTGGAACATTGGCAACCGATTGGCATGCAGGTTCATTGGAACTAATTTGGCCGTCCCCATTACAATCAATAACCCCATTGTCCTGTTTGATTGTCACATCCATCCAGTGATGAAGTTCTGATTTTGCCGATGAAGCCACCTCCAAAATTGTATTTCTCCTTGCTTTTTCCTGCATACCAAGGAAATTTGGTATAGCGATAGCTGCAAGGACTCCAATGATTGCAACAACAACCATTAATTCAATTAATGTAAACCCTTTATTCTCACTCGTTGATTTTAACATTTACACATCACATTAAAAATTTCATTAACGAAAAAGAACAGGATAAAAAAAAGGGTTAACCGCGATTCTGAAACGGATAACCCTTTGGCAAAGCCGTCTTGCTATATTGCATGAAGGCTACAGTTTATATTACTCCAACGTAACAGAATCGTTCCATATTTCAACTGCATTTTTATCATAGCCTCTGAGTACAATTTTCTGATTAGCAAGGATCAAGGAGACAGTAACCACACCACTGACTGCTGCATTCGTTTCAGTGAATATAGGCTTCGTGCCATACCAGGGAGAATATTTTGTGCCTTTTTGCGCCCAAAATGCTGCCATCCAAGAAGCAGGTACAGCAGTAAGATCGCCTGATGGTGTCTCACTGGAGTCGATGATTGTATCTGCGTTCAAATCTAACACGCCAGGCTCTTGCTTTATAAATGAGTCCATCCAGCTATGCAATTCCGCCTTTGCTGAAGAACCGGATTCTTCAATCGAACGCCTCTTAGCCTTTTCCTGCATACCGAGGAAGTTCGGGATGGCGATGGCGGCAAGGATGCCGATGATGGCCACAACGATCATCAACTCGATAAGGGTGAAGCCTTTTTCATTCGCCCTCATTCTCAACTGATTCAGTTTCATTTTTTTACCTCTCCTTCTGTTTTGTTTATTTACGAACAACTTTGGCCGATTGCTTTTAGGCCCCCAATGACTCAATCCGTGAAAAGATGAAGTTAGCCAATCTTAAGCAAGGTTTGTGCCAGGGTTATTTTGCCTTTCTGAAATATTGCTATTTCATTGAAAATGATACAAAAAAGGATATGATCGGTGTAGGATTGAACAGGCTGAGTCGAACTTGGCAGATTTTATTTAATGACAAATTGTGGCATAGTTGTGACAAAAAATGTCACTTGGAGGCTCACGGAAATAGCCTTTAGGCTTGAAGAACACGAGGAGTTTATTTGCTATGATGTGAGAATCCTGCTATTTCCAAGAATAGAGGGTGTTCTGTTCTTGGCGCAGCCCCCTCATCCGCCCTTCGGGCACCTTCTCCCAGTGGGAGAAGGATGGTTAGCTGAATTTTGGGGGTCATTGATACTAACTACACCGTAGCTTTGGATAACTCATTCAATTTCTACATAATTTTTTTATGAAAACAGCCGGCCTCAAAACGGATTTCATTGTCACCCTTGTTCTTCTGCTGAGTATTTCTGCGCTGCTGGCTGACCTGGTCATTACCATGTTCTGGCAGCAGAACATGCTGCGCATGGAAATGAATTCGGCGCGGTCAATCCTTGAACTGGAGGCGCGGCGCCTGGCTTCGCAACCATACCCGCTGCAGGAGGAATATCTTGCCGAGCTGTCACGAATACATGGAGATGCCGGAGGGGAATGCCTGACCATTGCAACCGGAATCGGCGAAACGTTCCAGGCGGATTCTTCCTGTGCACACCGGCAGGTTCTGCTCCCGGCATTGCGGAAAAGCATGAAGCAGCAGCAACCAGTGACGGAAACCTTTGGCTCGACCTGGGGGATTTTCATGCCCCGGCCGGAGTTCCTCCTGACCGCGGTACCGGTTGGTCTGGAGGGCACCCGCGCCAGCATCGGCTCAGTTACTTCGCTCAAGCCCCTGTACGAAACCCTGCGTTCCAAGCAGAAAGCTGTTTTCGCCTATCTGCTGGTCAATGTCCTGGTTCTGGCAACGGTGGGTTTTTTCCGTCTGGTCCGGTCAACCGTCAAGCCGGTGGAGCAGCTTGTCCGGATGACGGAAAATTATGACGAACAGGATGATATTGTCCCGTTCTACGACCAGGGGGGCAGCGAATTCGGCCGGCTCTCCATGGCCCTCAACCGGATGACCAGGCGCATCGATGCCGACCGGCAGAGACTGCGGGAAACTGTGGAATCCCTGGAAACGGCCAATGCCCAGTTGCAAAAGACCCAGCAGGAGATGATCCGGGCGGAAAAGCTGGCCTCGGTGGGCCGACTGTCCGCCGGCCTGGCCCATGAGATCGGCAATCCCATCGGCATTATCCAGGGATACCTGGAACTGCTCCGACGGGAGAATTTGTCGGCGGAAGACCGGAAGGAGTTTTCCGAGCGGGCGACCAGGGAGCTTGAGCGGATCAACCGGCTTATCCGCCAGCTCCTTGACTTTGCCCGCACCGCCCCTCCGGGGGAACACAGGATCGGGATCAACCCGTTACTGGACGATGTGGTGGACATGGTCAGCAAGCGGAAACACATGGAGGATATCCACTTCCGCCTTTCCCTGGAAGCAAAGGATGATACGGTCGTGGCCAATGAAGAGGGGTTGCGGCAGGTCTTTCTCAACTGCCTGCTGAACGCGGTTGACGCCATTGCGGAAAAAACCGATGATTCCCCAGGGGAAATCACCGTGACAACGCTGAACCGGGACAGCAACGATTCCCGGCCTGAGTTGGTCATATCCATCCAGGACAACGGCCCTGGCATCGAGCCCTCGAACCTGAATAATATCTTCGACCCGTTTTACACCACCAAGGAACCCGGCAGGGGAACCGGCCTGGGGCTGTCCGTTTCCCACGCGATTGTTGAGGCAGTTGGGGGAAGGATTTCCGCGCGGAGTGAGGAAGGGAAAGGGGCGGAGATAACCGTCACTCTTCCGGTGACGGAAGAGAGGCTGTAGGGGTTTAGGCTGTAGGCGGTTAGGAAGATATAGGCGAAGGCGTAAGGCGTAGGGCTTAAGGGCTCCCTCACCCGGCCTTCGGCCACCCTCTCCCGGAGGTAGAGGGGATTTTAAAACACCCTTCTCCTGGGGAAGAAGGTGCCCGGAGGGCGGATGAGGGCACATTGGTGGTGCTGCGTTCTGTTTTAGATTGAAAATTCGTATTGAAAGTCCGAGATTTCAATGATAAAGTAGCCTTGCAAGGGGACAATAAATCCTCCGCTGATGATCGGGTGAGGCAACTTTGCTGAAATATCAACCTCTTCCATTATTTTTAT
>Ga0209269_1001421_pt1 | contig 12813 bp, 12 predicted proteins | sample MTBAKMMethaMetaG_FD_187455 | JGI IMG/M metagenome (GOLD analysis project Ga0209269, IMG submission 187455) | Enrichment culture microbial communities from Arthur Kill intertidal strait, New Jersey, USA, that are MTBE-degrading - MTBE-AKM (Arthur... | ecosystem: Environmental > Aquatic > Marine >... | reverse complement strand
CTCCAAAGCCTCCGGGGCCGCTGCCATCGCTGACCAGCAGGTAGCAGGGGATCTGTGCCGCATCCAGCAGCGCCATCAAATCGAAAAAGCGTGCCTCGCCAGAGCCGCCCGGCAAAGCCAAGAACAATCGGTCGATCATTGCCACCTGTTCCGCGTCGCCGCAGAGCACCGTCCCGGGTCCTCCGGGAAAGGTGAGCTGCCAGAAACCGTTGCCCAATTCCTCCATCCGCCCGCTTGCTGATGCGGCCCTGGCATGGGGATCTCCAACGATCCCGCCGGTGGCGGCCGGGATCCCGGGGATGCGGATCGAAGCCCCCGCAAAATGCAGGGAGGGCAGCGCCAGTGCTTTGATTTTTGCCGCCAGCAGCGCATCCACCTGGTATAAGTCCGGCGACACAGGGTAGCGAAGGTCTGCAAGCCCGCGCAGCCGTTCCTCTTGCTGCCCCGCCGTGCCCTTATCGCAGAAGCCGCACAGGGCCACCGGATAACCCTGACAGGTTTTGACCGAAAACAAAAAGCCTTCCAATTCAAAAGTTTTATCCATATCAAGATCCTGTTCCATTCCTTATTCCTTCACTGCAATGCCGAAACAGGGTATTGCTTGATCACGGCTTCCAGCATAGCCCGGTTGATTTCCTTCAGGTCGGCCGGCGACTTTTCGCAGGTGCCGGCAAAGGCTTCCATGGCTGCCAGGGCTTCCCGGTAGGGCCCGGGCACATTGACCACCAGGGTCTCCCCCACACGGCCGCACAAAAGCTTGCACCACATATGGCCGTTCTTACCGTAGATCTCGCCGGAAAACTGCGGTGAGAGCAGGGCTTCCAAAGCAGAATGGGTAAAATCCTTGCCCAGGGTGGCGCTGTAACGATGCCCCCCGCCGGAGCCGCCGATGATCACCACCAAGTCCGCACCCTCTGCCGCCGCTCGGGAAACCCCCTCAACAATGTGCGCCTCAAGGTCGTTGATGGGCATACACCGGGCGATCCGGCAAAGAGGATTCAGCCGGATCAGCGTCTGCATGATCATGGGGCTGTCCGTATCCAGAACAATGCCTTCTTTGATTTCATCCCCCGTGGGGATGATCACAGCCCTTTCAAACATCAGAGCCACCTCTCCTTCATACAAGCGTGTCCTTCTTTGGAAGGGATATGCTCGAAATCCACCTGGCATATTTTCTTGGCGTAGGCAATGGCCGTGACCTCCGAGGCGGTGATGCCCTCGGCCAGGGAGACCGCCTTGATGAAGCCTTCGGAATCCTTGAGGATCGCCTCCTCGTCCAGGCCGTAAACGCCCATCTCGATGGAGGAGCCGGTTACGCCAATGATCCGGACCATACGCTGCAGTTTATCGATCAGAATGTTCTCCAAGGACCGGGTGTTGAGCCCCTTGATCCTTAAGTTGTTGATTTTGACCACGGTTTTGTCCGCCTGGACAATTATCTGGGAATCATTCAATACCGTTGCCCTCCCTGATGTATAAATGATGGGTTTGGATATAGTCCAGGACCGCAGGGTCCAATGTGCCGCCGGGGTCTTCGCCCCGTTCAAGGCATTGCCGGACTTCCCTGGAGGAGATGCCCGGGCCGGAAAGGTCCAGAAGCACAGGCTTGACCTGCCAGCGTTCCAGAAAAGCAGCGGTCTTATAGACTTCACGGGCTTGAGCCCCCGGCCGCATCACCGTGCAGGGGGTGATCATGGACAGCATCTCCCGGGCCTGATACCAGCCGGGAAGGCTGATGAAGGTGTCGGCTCCGCACAAAAGATAAAGCGGGGCACCGGGATAGCGCCGCGCATATTCCCGAACGACCTCGATAAAAAAGCCGCTCGTTTTCAAAGAAAACTCAAGGTCATCCACCTCAATGAAGGGGAGAGAGGCTGCCGCAAGACGGCACATGGCCAAGCGATGGGGAAATGCGGTCGTGACCCCGCCGGGCTTATGGGGCGGATGGACTGTCGGGATCAGCACGACCCGGTCCAGTCCAAGGGCTTCATAAAAGGCGCGGCAGAGAAAGAGATGGCCTTGATGGATCGGATCAAAGGTTCCGCCGAAAAGGCCGAGGCCGCTCATCGCCTCGGACCGGATAGGGCATCGGCCCGCTCGGGGCTTTTGCCTTTCTTTTGGGGCTCCGTAAGGTCTGGCTCGTCGCCGCCGCCGATGACCTTAAACAGCTGCTCTTTGGTTTCTTCCAGATGGACGCGGCCGATTCGTGACGCAGTCTCTAAATCGCCGGCCAGGATCGAATCGATAAACTGTAGATGCTCCATGTAGGACTTTTCAAACCGGTCCGTGTCCTTCAACGCCGAGACCCGCAGCAGCTGGGTGATCAGATAGACCCGGTCGTTCATTTCATTGATCAGGCTGTTGTTGCAGAGGGCCGTCACTTCTTTATGCAGTGCGTAGTCTGCCTCCGAGTAGGTCTCCAGGTCTTTTTGGTTGAAGCTGGCGGTGAGCTTGGCACGGATGTCAAAGAACGTCTGCCGCCGCTGAGGCGTCATGTTCTGCTTGGATAACGCAATGCCGCGGCCCTCCAGAATCATCCGGAGATCGAACACGTCCTCGATCTCCGCCTTTGTGATTTGGCGGACATACATACCTTTGTGGGGAATGTTGACCACCAGCCCGTCTCCGGACAACTGGCGCAAGGCTTCCCGGATGGGAGAACGGCTCACGTTCAGCCGCTCGGCCAGCTGGGATTCCTTGAGCTGTTCGCCCAATTGGAATTCACCGGTGACGATGGCGCTGCGAAGAATTTTGTAAACCTGGTCCCGGATCGTCAGATTGATTCCGGCATTCTGAAACATCATTTAAAAGACCCCTTACCTCATTGGTTTAATGTTGTGTTTTTAAGAATCCCACTTTACATTCTAGCATTTTGTATGTAAAATACAAACCAGTTTCGCAGAAACGTTTTTTTATGCCGCGCCATTGCATACAACATACAGTACACCGTCCGAAAAACAATACACCATGGGTTCATTCACAAATCCTAGAGAAGGGAGTGAATTTCGTGAGATTAATGCATACCAAGCTGCCGGACTACCTTCGCAAAATGCATGAAGCGGTCCAGAAGCATTTCCCCGAGAAAGACATCCGGATCCGTGGGCTTGAAAACCTGAAAAGCGCTAAAATGCAGTCTCTGAGAACTGGGCGCATCGAGCATGCCGTGGAAGAAATCGCCTTAGCGGAGGGCGTCGACCAGGTGGAAATGGTGGTGATCCCCCGGGTGCCGGAAACCATGCACACCGTCATCATCAAAGGTCTTGGCACCGATGGCGAAGTGAAAAAGGCGATCCTGGAAGTCATCAATATCCTCCATGCAACCGAAGAAGATGAATTGGGCAATTGTACGGACATCGACGACCGCAGACCTAAGATCGGACGCCACTAGGGCGCGTTTCGCACGATATGGAGGAAAAATGAAATGGCAGTTCTCAAATATCGGATCATTCCGGAAGGGGCCGTTGCAGGCTATACGATTCCTTTGAACATTGTCTTTATGGATATGAAAGATATCCAGGCCAGCGGTCTTACCGCCGATGCGGCGGTTGAACGGGTGGCTGCCGCCATCCCCGGCGCTGCCGGCCTCAACGTATTCGATATGGATGCCGTCACCACCACCAGCGACGGCATCATGGTCCGGGGCGCCATCATCAAAATGGCTGCCGCAGACCGGGGCAAGATCAATCCGGATTTCGGCCGTTTGGATATGGAAGAAATGCCCTACTCAGAACAGCTGGTGGCGGAAGAGCCCCACTTAAAACAATGGGAAGGCAATTTCAAGGGCCGCCGTCTGTTCAGGGGGCCGGATCCGGCGAAAAAAGTGATTCCCGTCCACAATGTGGTGATCACCGGCCGGGCATCCAACAACAACTCAGCCACGGAAATGATGAACGTGGTCACCATGGAGGAGATCCTTTTGCCCATCATGGGACAGCTGGAGATCATGGAGGGCGGTGAGGTCCTGATCGGCTACACCGGCGGCATCATTTCTGTGGGCATTGGCATGACCGTGGCAGAACAATACGGCCGGGTCTTCCCCACACGCCAGTTCAAAGCCGGCGAAACCGCCCACGGCAGCGGCGAATACGCCCAGACGCTGAAGCGGGAGATCCCCTGCATCGTCTCCAACAAGAAAACCTTTGCCCGCAACGTGATCGCGGCGCTCAATGCCGGCATGGTGCCTGCCCGGGAAATCGGATGCGCCCCCGCCATTCTGGCCATCGCCAAGCTGCTGGGCAAAGCGGTCGCAGTGGAAAACATCCAGGACAAGGCCTGGGAGGAACTGGCCAGTGTTGGTTTCTCCAAAGCATGGCTTTTATCCCCGGCTCCGGTGATCACCGAGGCGGAACTGCTGGAACGAGCCGATGAGCTGGTGCCCGGCGTCAGCAATCCGGTCAAGGTCAAAGCGTCTGAGTTGGCTGTTCTGGCTGCGCTGGAAGTGGAATGATCCATGAACTCCCCGACCGTCTATCGAATCCGGCAGAAGCAGGAGTAGATCTCCAGGGCGGTCATTCCCCTAATCGTTGCCAACGTCATAGCTTTGCCGCAGATCACGTCCATCGAACCGATCACCATGTTCCTGCCCAATTTGGTTTTGAAATAATCATGGCGGGAAGGGAAGCAAGGCTTTCGTTTACAGGGGGGGAAGGATCGCTTTGCCTTGCGGGCTTCGCAAGGTGCTGCGTCTAACGCCCTCCATTTTTATTGATGAAAGCCTTAGGGAAGGATACAATAGAGCCATACGGAGGAAGGAGAGGTGTGACTGCCGATGACCCAATCGCAAGTCTATTTCACAAACCTGAGGACCCAGCGGGGCAGCAACCTGCTGGAAAAGCTGGAGCGGCTGGTCAAGAAGGCCGGCATCGAAGCCCTGGGCTTTCGGGACAAATACACCGCCATCAAAATCCATCTGGGTGAGCCGGGCAACTTAGGCTATCTGCGGCCCAATTACGCCAAGGTCATTGTGGACCTGATCAAGGCCAACGGCGGCAAAGCTTTTTTGACCGATTGCAATACACTCTATGTGGGGCGGCGCAAAAACGCCCTGGACCATCTGGAGGCCGCCTATGAAAACGGCTTCAATCCCTTTGCAACCGGCTGCCACGTGATCATTGCCGACGGTTTGAAGGGGACGGACGAGACCCTGGTGCCGGTCCACGGCGATTATATCCAAAATGCCCGGATCGGCCGGGCAGTCATGGACGCGGACATCATCGTCTCCATGACCCATTTCAAAGGCCATGAAAGCACGGGCTTTGGCGGCGTTCTGAAAAATCTGGGCATGGGCTGCGGTTCCCAGGGCGGCAAGATGGAAATGCACTGCAGCGGCAAGCCGGTGGTGCGGCCTAAAAAATGCCGCAGCTGCGGGGCCTGTATCAAGGATTGCGGGCAGGATGCCATTTCCTACAACGCGGAGGGCAAAGCGGTCATCGACCAGACCCGCTGCGTGGGCTGCGGACGCTGCCTGGGGGCCTGCCATTTCGGAGCCATCAGTGTGCCCTGGGATGAAGCCAACGACATCCTGAACTGCAAAATCGCGGAATATACCAAAGCGGTGTTGGCGGGGCGCCCCAGCTTCCACATCAGCTTTGTGGTGGACGTTTCCCCGGCCTGCGACTGCATGTCGTCTAATGACGTGCCGATTATCGCCGATGTGGGGATTTTCGCCTCCTTCGACCCGGTGGCCCTGGACATGGCCTGCGTGGATGCCGTCAACCGGCAGCCAGTCATCGTCGGCAGCAAGCTGGGCGAAAAGAAGGGGCGGGAAGCGGATAGGGCCGGCCACAGCGGCCAGGGCGACGATATGCCGGACCATTTCGGCAAGCTGCATCCGGAGACCAATTGGCGCATTTGTTTGGAACACGCCGAGAAGATCGGGGTGGGCAGTTTAGCGTATGAGTTAGTTGAGGTTTAGGTTTTGGGTCTTTTGGGGGGACGGTGACTTTTTGCGGAAGGCCGCAAAAAGTCACCGTCCCCTTTCTGCGGAGCTCCGCAAAAAGGGGACGGAGCAACGGACAAAAACCTAAGAATGACGCCAAATTCCGCAGCTCAAAATTGGGGTTTTCCAGGCAAAAACAGCGCCGGCGATGCTGTCATTTGCTGCGGATCGAGGGGCAGAGCCTCTGAGGCCGATCGCCGGAGCCTGAGCTTGAAAACGACAGAAAAGGCCTGCCTTCGCTGCAGCTGGGTCTTTTGAGGGACGGGGACTTTGTGCGCCGCTCGCAAAAAGTCCCCGTCCCCCCTTTTTTTCCCCCGCAAAAAAGTGTAGAATAGGAACGATAGCGCGGAGGGCCTCTGATCATGCGCTCCGCCGCCCCATCCGCACAAATTACGAAGGATTTTTTAGGAGGACTTTGCAGTGTTTAATTTTGGCGAAGACATCGGGATCGACTTAGGAACCGCCAGCGTGCTGGTTTACGTAAAAAATAAGGGCATCGTCCTCAACGAGCCCTCTGTGGTGGCCCTCGACACCAATACAAACCGGGTGATCGCCGTGGGCGGCGAAGCCTGGGCCATGCTGGGCCGTACCCCCGGCAACATTCGAGCCATCCGCCCCATGAAAGAAGGCGTCATCGCCGACTACGAAGTGACCGAGAAGATGCTGCGCTACTTCATCGGCAAAGCCATGGGCCGCCACATGTTCTTCAAGCCCCGCGTCATGGTGGGCATTCCCTCCGGCGTCACCAGCGTCGAAGAGCGCGCCGTCAAACAGGCCGCCATCGCCGCAGGCGCCAAGCAGTGCTTCCTCATCGAAGAACCCCTGGCCGCCGCCCTGGGCGCAGGCCTTGACATCGCAGCCCCCGCCGGCTCCATGGTGGTCGACATCGGCGGCGGCACCACCGACATCGCCGTCCTCTCCTTAGGCGGCATCGTCATCAGCAAATCCGTCCGCGTCGGCGGCGACAAGCTGGACGAATCCCTGGTCCGCTACATGCGCCGTTACCACAACCTGATGATCGGCGAACGCACCGCCGAAGAGCTCAAGCAGGAAATCGGCTCCGCCTGGCCCAACGAGCAGGAAAACTGCTCCGTGGACATCCGCGGCCGGGACCTGGTCAGCGGCCTTCCCAAAACCATCACCGTCACCCGGGAAGAAGCCCATGAAGCCATGAAGGAACAAATCGACACCATCGTGGCCGCCACCAAGGAAGTCCTGGAACGGACCCCGCCCGAACTGGCTGCCGACATCATGGACAAAGGCATCGTCCTCACCGGCGGCGGCGCCCTGCTCCACGGCCTGGACATCCGTCTCCTCCACGAGACCCAGCTGCCCGTCCATGTGGCGGACAATCCCATTCAATGCGTGGCCATGGGCACCGCCAAAGCCCTGACCAACCTGGACCTTTTGGAATCCGCCCGCTCCTTCAAACGGCAAAGCAAGGCTTAAGCTGAACGGTTGACAGAAGCGGTCATTTTTCAATCCGCAAAACCGCCGCCAACGGCTTGCCCTAAACGATGCATAAGACCACGACCCCTGAGGAATTGGAGCCCGGCTTCAATTCCTTCTTTTTCCTTTGCCCTTGCCCCGCTTTTTATGGTACAATAAACATAATGTGGGCAAATCCCATACGACCTCAACGGAACCTGCCGGATCCCGGCCATCGAATGGAGCAGCATCATGAAGCAACCCAATAAAAAGCTGCGGCCCTTTTGCCTGGCGGTTCTCCTGCTGACCCTGGCCTTTACAGCGCCCCTATGGGCCCAGGAGATCCTTATGAGCAAGGCAGGCTTTGCCAACTGGCTGCAGCAGGCGATCCTGCCTCTTCAGACCAACATCAACACCACCCAAACCCAGAGCGAAATACTGTCCATTTCCATGAAGGAACTTGAACAGCAAATCATACGTCAAATCATCTTGAAGCCCGGAGACAAAACGGCCAGGCTGACCAGTCCCGGGGTTGCAGCTGTGCAGAGCCAGACCCTGGATGTGGCACCACTGATCCAAAACGGCCGCACCCTGGTGCCCCTGCGCTTCATCGGGGAGACCCTGGGCGCCCGCGTGGACTGGAATGAGGCCACACGGCAGGTTTCCTATACCACGGAACAGCGGGCCATCATCCTTACCCTCAACAGCACCAAGGCCATGGTGGATGGCCAGAGCATTACGCTGGATGTGGCGCCGACGGTGGTCAGCGGCCGCACCCTGGTGCCCCTGCGTTTTGTCAGTGAATACCTGAACGCCGTGGTGGATTGGGACGCAGCCGCCAGAACGGCGACGGTCCGGTATTACCGGCCATAACGACAAAGACCTGGAGGTCATCGGATGGACGAAAATAAAAACAAGCCTTACGACGACTACGACCACGCATTTTTCGAACTGCCGCCCCTGGAACGCAACCGAAGAGCCAGAAAAAAAGCCGACCGGCCGGAATTATGGAAGATCCTGCTGGCGGTTTTAATGTGCCTGCTCTTTGGCATGGCCGCCTATTTTGTGGGACAGGTCTATGGCGCCGAGCTGATTCCCAGCGCCAGCGCCGGGAACCTCCCCGACGAGCTGCTGGCCGTGTCTCCGGAAGACCCGGTAAAAAAGCAAAAAATCCTCAGCATTCTGGTCATGGGCGTGGACCAGCGGGATCCCAACGAATCCGCCCGGGCCGACGTGGCCGCTTTGGTGGCCATCAATCTGGAAACCAAAGCCATCCACATGATCTCCATCCCCCGGGACACCCGGGCGGCCATTGCGGATACCAAGCTGATTCGCAAGATCAATTATGCCCATGCCACCGGCGGCCCCGAACGCATGGTCAAAACCGTGGAAAACCTGCTGGGCGTGCCCATTCATTATTATATGGAAACCAATTTCGAAGGCTTTGCCAATTGCATCGACATCCTGGGGGGCTTGGATTATGATGTGGAGCAACGGATGTACCTGCCCCTGGAAGGCATCGATCTGCAACCGGGACAGCAGGTTCTCAACGGCCAAAACGCCCTTTCCTATGTGCGCTGGCGGGGAGACGCCCAGGCGGACATCGGCCGGATCGCAAGGCAACAGGCGTTTTTAGCAGCCCTGCTGGACAAAAGCCTACGGCTGACTACCTTGCCCAAAATTCCCAGCCTGGTGTCGGAGCTGCGGGCCAACCTCGAAACCGACATGAGCGTGACCAAGATGGTTGCCTTGGCCAAAGAATTTTTGGGCGAGGACAATCTGCAGTTGGAGACGGCCACCCTGCCCGGGGTGCCGGACAACGAAAACTACGGCGCCAGCTACTGGATCCTGGACGAAGCGGCCTGCAAAGACATTATCGATGCAATATACTACCCCGACCCCACCGTCGCCGGCGAGGGAGAGGGGGACTGAGGAGACACCATGACGTCTGATTTTCCGACGGTCAATATCTTAGGCTTTCCTGTGGCCCGGCTGGATATGGAGCAGGTCATTGGCCGAATCGCCGGGGCCATTCAAAACCGCAGTCAAAACCCAGGAAAAACCTTTCACATCATCACGGCCAACGCGGAGATCCTGTACAGGGCCCACAAAGAGCCGGAAGCAGCCAAGCTGTTAAAAGAATCCGACCTGATCACCCCCGACGGCATCGGCGCCGTAAAGGCCTCGAGGCTATTGGGAGGGCCCGTTCCGGAGCGGGTCACCGGCATTGACCTGCTTTGGCGGCTGACGGAGCTGGCCGCCGAAAAGGGCTGGAGCATCTACATGCTGGGAGCGGCAGAGGAGACGGTCCGCGCGGCGGTCAAGGTGCTGCAGAGCCGATGGCCGAAGCTGAACCTGGCCGGCTGGCATAACGGTTATTTCAAGCCGGAAGATAGGGCGGCCGTGATCCGGGGCGTCCTGGAGGCCAAACCGGATATTCTCTTTGTGGCCCTGGGCTTTCCGGGCCAGGACCGTTTTATCCGGGAGATGCTTCAAACGGCCGACGCCGGCATGCCGGCGGTTTCCATCGGCGTGGGCGGCGCCTTCGACGCCGTCAGCGGCAACGTGAAAAGGGCACCGGAATGGGTCTGCAAGCTGGGGATCGAATGGGCCTACCGCTTCGCCCAAAACCCCAAACGGCTCAATCGGGCCGCCGCTTTACCCAAGTTTGTCCTGGCGGTGTTAAAACAGAAAAGTTACAAATGTTAAAATTTGAAACAAAAGGTTTACATATTGTTTACTGATTCTGCGGGGATGAGTTATTGACGGAAAGATCGATTATGCTATAATTACGTTAGCGTTGGTTTAGTATCGCCTATGCTCCCTAATAAGCAATAAATTTTTTAATTTTAAGCACATTGAATAATTTTGCGAAGGGAGGGATTCGGCCACTAAAAGCATTATCCGGCGGGTTTGGAAAACCGGGTTCCGAACAGATCCGCCAGACGGCTTAATGCCGGTAGGAACCGACCCCGATCGGAACAACCGATCAAAAGAAACTAAACCTTAAATTATGAGGAGGGATTTTTCTTGAAAACCAAGAAGTTATTGGCAATCGTGACGCTCGTCGCTTTCATGATGAGCATCCTGCCCACCGCTCTGTTCGCTGCCGACTTCGGCATCAACAACTTCGCTTCTGTCATCTCCGTGGATGTTGACGAAGCCCAGGCTTCCGACGCTAATTATGATGACGACGGCATCGAAGTCGAACTGGTCGCTGTATCCGGCGTCGCTGCCGGTGAAGGCGGAGAAACCGCTTATGTCTATGTAGGCTCCACCCGCAACCTCACCGACGTTGTCTACTATGACGATGGTGACGATTGGGTTGCCGCCACTGCCATCGACAATATTTACGAAATTCCCGTCGAATTTGCTGAAGGCGTATCCGTTGTTTCCACCGACATCAAAATCGTGTCCGAAACCGCCGGCACCTTCAAATTCGCCATCGGCACCGATGCCCTGTCCACTTACGAATATGTGAGCGGCAAAGATTTCACCGTCGGCGGCATCGCGGACATCATCACCCAGAAAATGTACACAGGCACCTTCACCGCTGCCGATGTCACCGACATCGACCTGACCATCGATAACAACGGCAAAGACATCTACGCCAACGGCGTAAACTACTGGGAAGTCACCGCGTACGTTTCCGCCAACGGCTACCCCGTTTCCGGCGAAACCGTTGATTTCTCCCTGAGCGGCACCGGCGCAGTCCTGAACAAAGCCTCCGCCACCACCGGCACCAATGGTAAAGCCACTGTCAAAGTGACTGCTACCAAACCCGGCACCTACACCATCACCGCAGAAGCCGGCGATGAAGATACGGATGAAGAACTGACCTTCCTGGCCACTGGTATTGTCAACATCGACATCGCTGACGACAACAACCAGAAAATCGCCATCATCAATGACGAAAAAGAATTCGAATTCAAACTGTACGATGCAGCCGGCAACAAAGTCGACCTGCAGGATCTGGATGATTTCGATGTGGTCGTCCTGAGTGCTCCCGTCGGCTCCAAATTCGATGACGAGGACGTCACTCTGGTCGATGATGACGGCACTCTGCTTGCTGAAATCGATCTGAACGACCTGGACAAAGACGGCACCTATTCCTTCAAAGTTTACCTGACCAACGGCAAAGGCGCTACCTATACCTTCAGCGCTGCCGAACAGGGCGACGTCACCAAGATGACCGTTAAATACGATTCCGCCAGCTACTCCACCGACAGCTATGTTGCTGAACCCACCATCAAGTTCCAGGATGCTGATGGTTATGAAACAGAAGCTACTGAAACTGAACTCAGCTACATTTCCTTCTCCGTCAACGATGCAACCTTCGTTGAAGAGTGGGATGATCGTGATGGATACGAAGGCGCCTTCCTTCTGTCCGACAAACTGGGCACCTTCACCGTGACCGCAGTTGACACCGACAAAAAGCTCGTTGCCACCACCACCGTTTCCGTACAGAAAGCTGCTTCCTACCTGGTTCTGACCGCTCCTTCCTTCACCGCCATCGGCGATGAAGCGAAAGTCACCATCCAGTTGGTTGACGCCGACGGAAAAGCGGTTTCCACCGGTAAGGACGCTTTGGATGACAGCAAAGCCATCATCCTGAGCAAATCGCCCTCCAGCGCCATCGTTTCCGATCCTGAACTGGATACCGACGATTTCGCTGATGACGGCACCGCTTCCGTGACACTGAGCTCCAACCTGGCCGGCACCGTGGTCATTCAGGTTGTCATCAAAGAAGATGGCGGCAAAGCCTACACCGGTTCCGCAACCGTTGCCTTCGGCATCGCTGCTTCCGCTGCTGACAAAGACACTCTGACCATGTTCATCGGCGCTAAGAACTACATGGTCGGCAACGCCCCTGCCATCAGCGACGCTGCTCCCTTCATCATGAATGGCCGCACCTACGTTGCTGTCCGCCCCATCGCTGAAGCTCTGAAAGCTTCCCTGACCTGGGACGAAGCCACCCAGACTGTTGTTATGAACACTGGCAGCGAAGTATTGACCATCGTCATCGGCTCCCCCACTATCAAAGTGACCAGAGGTGGAGTCGTTACCGAGTATCCTTGCGATGCTCCTGCGATGATCAAAGACGGCCGTACCTTCCTGCCCTTCCGTTGCATCGGCGAAGCTATGGGTTACACCGTTAACTACTACGCTGAAACCGGCGCTGTGATGTTCACCAAATAACTTAAGCTTTAAGCAGGAGTTTTAGGTAACAAAATGAGAGGAAACCTCTTCGGAGGTTTCCTCTTTTAATGTCTTTGGGGTCTTTTGGGGTCTTTGGGGGGACGGGGACTTTTTGCGGCGCCCGCAAAAAGTGAAGTGCACCCCAAATGCTGGACATAGTTTAAGCAGTTCGCGCGGATTGGATTCTATATTGTACCGGGCTCAATCCATTTAGTTTGCTCTTGATCCTATGGTTGTTGTAATAATCC
>Ga0209269_1001419_pt1 | contig 12848 bp, 4 predicted proteins | sample MTBAKMMethaMetaG_FD_187455 | JGI IMG/M metagenome (GOLD analysis project Ga0209269, IMG submission 187455) | Enrichment culture microbial communities from Arthur Kill intertidal strait, New Jersey, USA, that are MTBE-degrading - MTBE-AKM (Arthur... | ecosystem: Environmental > Aquatic > Marine >... | reverse complement strand
TGAACTTCTCCTCGGAGTACTTGCTGCCCAGAGCCGCCTTGGCCTGGCCACGGAAGGCGTCGATGTATTCATCGTACTGCTTCCTCATGGCCTCGATGTAGCCGGGGGCCTGTCCTGGCTCCACTGGTTCGGTCATGAACTTGGCCCCGCACTCGGGGCAGCTTTCGGCCTTGGACGGTATCCACGCACCGCACTCGCTGCACTTGGCAGTGTCGCTTTCGAACTCCACGCCACACTTCGGGCAATGCCTAGAGGATTCAGGAATAAGCGCGCCGCAGTTCCCGCATTCCACCATCCTTCCCAGACCCACCCTGTACAGGTAGAGGGAGAAGATGACGATTATGGCAATGACCACTGCAACGATCAGTAGGTAGACCCAGGTAGGTATGGACTCGGGAGTGAACGGAGCGATGATGTTTATGTTCACTTCGCTGTTAGTCTCGCCTTCAAGGGTCACAACGGTCACCTTCAGTATATGGGTGCCCTCTTGCCCAGTTGGGATCGGCACGAACGTGGAGAATTGACCGTTAGCGTTGGTGGTCGTTGTGACCGGCCCGGTCAGAATGTATCCGGCATCATCCACTATGCTGACCCTGACCTCCTGATTTGCCAGTGGCACACCGTTGGCGGTGGTCTTGGTCACCGTCCCCTGGACCACCATGTTGGTGCCTGGGGAGTAATCGTACTTGTCTATGCTCAGCGTGATGTACGGGACAGGTACCGTCACGGTTAGATCGACCTCGACCGCGTTGTTTGAAAGGTCGGAATCCGCCCCGGCGTCCACTTCGATGACCAGCGTGTAGTTCCCAGAGGTTACGTTCACTACATATTCCACATCATAGGACACGCTTTGGCCCGCCTCGATGTTGACGGTCTGTTCGGACAGCAGCATCTCCATGGTGGCGTTGGTCAAGGTGACCGTCACTACCAGGTTGGTGCCGTCGATTATTCCCACATTTGCTATGTCGAACAGCACCTTTACCTTCTCTCCGATGGTAGCCGAGGTCACGTTCACTTCCATTGATTGGACGATGCCGTTCAATGCTGCCATGTCGGGACGGTTGTCCACTACCGTTATCACCTGAGAGGCTTGATTGTTATCATTGTCTGGGTCGTCCATCTCATTGATATGCGTCAGGTTGCTGGCTGGGTTGACGACGGCGGTTATGGTCCTGTTCTGGTAGAGACCTTCTCCTGAAACAAGGGAGGCGGTCCAGCTGGTGCTGACCGTGGTCATGGCCCCTTGGGCCAGGCTTGTGACCTGAACAACACCGATCGGTACCTCATCATCCAGCCAGAAGGCCACATTGAAGTTCTCGGCCACGGATTCACCGATGTTATAAACGTCCACGTTTATGGTCACTACGTCGTTCACATAGGCCTGACTTGCGGCCGCACTTCCAACGACGAAATCGACCCCGGAAGCGAGCAGGTCAGGATAGTCGCGGACCAATACGGCCTTCAGCGCCTGGTTGTTGGCATCGTCGCTTTCGTTGATGGCCCCATCCTCATCTACCACGACAGTTAGGTTGCGCAGACCTGGTACCGAAGGGGACCAGGTCACGGAAACTGTGAAGGTGGCTTCGCTTGGAAGGTTGGCGATGACCTGAGGCTGATCGATGAGCTCGCCTTCATCGTAGAACCAGACATAGAATGCCTCAAAGCAATCATCTCCGGTGTTCTTCACGATGGCGGACACCGAAGCGTCCTTGTCCCGTATCGGTTGCGACGGGTTTACGGTGATGTCAGCGGTCGTTATGGAAAGATCGGACATCCCTTTCACGTCCACGGTCGTGGAGTTGTAGTTGTTGGACTCGTCCAGCTCTGGTATCTCATCCAGGGGATCGATCATCACGCTCAGTACGTGGGTTCCCAAGGGGTAGGTAGCGGTCCAGTTGACCATAACGGTCACATTGGTCAGGGCTGCCAGTTCATCTATTACATAGTCCAGCACCCATCCGGTCGTGTTGTCCTTGAACCTCACTGTTATATCATATGCAGTGACGACTCCGATGTTGTTGACCACGGTAGAGATCGTTTCTGTGCTTCCCCTTAGCGGTTCATCGGTCGAGACCATGATCGGCGGGTCGAGGTTAGGTTTGGCAGATGAGATGTCCAGACGTACCAGGGCATCATTACGGACCAGGGTCACATCGGGATTGTATGGAACCTGAGCTACGACGCTCAGATCGCAATCATATCTCTCTCCCTCGAACCAGTGAGTGGCGTTCAGCTGGTAGTATCCGCTGACCGTTGATCCGTGCCCGGAGGCGGTAATGATATCACTCAGCGCCCTGAACCTCCATTCGCCCGTGTCGTCGGTGAGCCCACTGGCATAGAACGCAGAATTTATGAAGGAGCGCGCTTCGACGTACGCTCCAGGTATCTTATGCTCTCCAGTCCCATCGTACACGGATACGACTATCCAACTGTAGAGGGTTACGACCGCATCGTCCTGCGGGGAGATCGGTGGAACATCATTGATGCTAGCCCCGGTCAGCTCGGCCGTGGCTGCCCCTCCGAAGTAGGACCAACCGCTTCCGAACGTTGTATTAAATGCTACTAGATCGGCAGATGATGTCGATGGTGCCGTCAGGTCTCCCATTACTTTGGATTCCTCCATATAAGCCGTCGAACTGTCGTCCATGACAGTTATGATTTTGACCGTCAGGACGGAGTCGTTGAGAAGGACCAATGTAGCGTTGTCGAAAAGGTATATGCGTAACTCCTTGTTGGAATCGATCACGGAATTGTCCATGACCAATGTGCCATTATCGCGGACGACGATCTGCGTGGTATTGATGGGGCTCTGGTACATATACAGTAGGGAGTCCCTCAGATAGAGATACCCATCACCTTCGATGATGATGTTCCGGTTCTCCCATTCAAGATCGGCATCAACGATGTCTAGTTCACCTACGGATATCACCCAATCGTTGGTAGCCGCCTCAAGCACGACGACGATCGTGCTTGATGCCACGTTGTTATCGTAGTTGTATTCGCTTATGTACCGACCTTCGTTGACCGTCACATAGATCGGATAGGACCCTATCAGTTCCGGGGCCCACATGAAGCTGGTCGTGTTCGAACCACCAGCACCGACGTTTATGACCGTGCTGTCCAGGGGGGGTTCTCCTGTTTCCGGGTCCACGAGGTAGAAGTTGACGACAGCGCCTATCGCCGCCCACCGACCATCGGTGTTGCTGACCGTCACGTTGATGTACATGGATTGCTGGGCGACTCCCGGGTTCTGTGAGAACGTTATATCGCTTATTGTAAGGTCTGGAAGGAACGCCAGCACCTCAACCTGATCGGTCAACACGTTGTTCTCATCGACCTCGACCACCTGATCAAGAACGTCAGCGGTTATGATGATGCTGTGCACCCCGGGAGTGGTGTAGTTACTGAGCCAAGTAACGCTCAGGTCCCGGGTCTCGTTGGGTAGCAGGTTGACGACGACCATGGTCGTAAGATTGTTAGTTACGACCCCGATGGAGTCCACGACTGTGATCGTGAACTCGCTGGCGGTGGTCAACCCATTGTTGGTCACCTGGAAGTTCAGCGTTACCTCGTCGCCCTGATATATCGTTGCTGGGTCGGTGCTCAGGTTGACCACCTGAATATCAGGAAGATCGAGCACCAGTTGGTCCAGGACGAACGTCAGGTTGACCGCTTGTTCCTCGAGCGCTATGTTCGGGTAGGATTCGAACGTAGTGTATCCGGGTTGAGGCGTGAACATGACCCCGGTGGCATTGGTATATTCCACATTTATCCGATAGTTGGTTATCGCATAGGAGTTGTTCACCCAGTCCGCATCGATGACGTCGGTCAGTAGGGGGATCCACACTATTCCTGAGGCATCTGTCATCATGAAGTTAGTGGCATCCTTGCCCAGGTAGTCTAGCACTCCCTGAGGCGGCACTGTGCTGGCCGAGTTGTCATAGAGGTATGAAGCGGGGAGTCCAGTCAGCGACTCAGTGGCATTCGCGTATGCACCCATAACGGGGATGTTGTTGCTGTCTATGACTGAAGCATCCAACCACCTATAGATGTTGATGGATGGGTTGAAAACGCCTAAAATTCCAATCCAATTTACTGAGATAGGATCGTTATCTGGATTATCGAAGATGAGATTGATGTCCGATAACTGATCAATATCTTCTATCGTTCCTTCAAGTACTTCCCAAGTAATGGTTTGCTCTCCAACCACTGGACCAACTAATAGTCCAGTATTAACTATTGGAGTTCCAGTAGAGTTCCATTGAAGGTATTCGTTTGAGGTGTATCCTACAACACTAGAATATCGCATTTCAATGAAAGCGGTTGATAATTTACTTGCTATTCCCCCGGTTATGAATGATTCTGTGTATAATGTAGTTCCTCCAGGAACGACATAGTATGTATCCGTGTCATCGTTAAGTAAATCATAGACAGATGTTTCACCGGTTGTGTCCATACCTTGAAGCATTGGTTTGAAAATTAGACCTGTTTGTTCTACAACGTATGGTCCAACTCCCGTCTCAGTGTATTCACCATCAACCACTACACCATACAGATTGACCTGTGCTGCTCCGTATGCCACGAGCTTCCGGTACTTGTAGATCATCTGGTCATATATGTCTAGATCATAATCGGTGTAGTTCAGGTGATTTACCGCGAGATAGGAGTTCACCGCAGTGAACTCGCTGGTGCCAGCGATGTTGATGTTGTGGTACGCCGGCATGACCAGTTCAATTTCCACCCAAACCCGGTCGATGATGACGTCCTGACCCTTGGTGTTGGTCAGGGAGACCGTCAGCACGGACAGGTCGATGGACGATAGGGTGAGACCGGTCAGATCCTGGGAAAGTACCATTTCGTGGTTGGTAGCCGTAGCATTATAGTCCTCGTAGGTCTCGACCACGGCCATGTTGTCCGCGCTCGTCGAAGCGGGGGCCATGTACTCCGAATAGGTGAAGGTGTCAGGCGTTCCACTGACGAAGTCATCAGCGGTTATGTACTCAGCCTTGAGGGTGATGCTGGCAGCCTCGCCCTCGTTGAATATCAGGCCCGCGATATCGAACCCGGTTATTGTAAGAACGTCATCTGTGGCCAGGGTCACGTTCAATGAATCGTTCATCTGTACCAGGGAAACTTCCTGCCCGCTGGACAATGAGGCGGGGTTCCTTTCCAGAACGTAATCGACATCAGCTGACTGGTTGGCGGTTTGCGCGAACGAGTAGGAATATGTCTCCTCCTCCAGCATCGGTCGTCCCGGGATATCGATCATCTCTGAATCGTATATCTCCACTTGACTGGAGATGGCGGTGAAGAGGGGGCCGGAGATCGTTGTTGAGTGGGCGATGAAGGTGGCGTCATCGACTAAAAAGTGACCGTTAAAGTTCATCTCGGAACTCTCGGCGTAGAGCATCCCGCCGTTCCTTACGAGGACCCCGAGAGAATAATAGACGTCGTAAAGTTCAGATTGAGCCTGCAGAGTGGCATTGACGAGGTTCAATCGACCCCCGTCCTCGATGATCAGCTTGTTGATGTGACCGATATAGGAACGGAAATTCAGCACCCCGTCGGTGACGTTCACCACACCACCAGCCTTGATGATCAGGTCACCAGTGATGTGCACTGTCCTTTTGACATCCCATGTGCTGTTGGGGAAATCCTCGCCTATGTAGATGTCTCCATCCACCTCGGAGGGCAATAAAGCCTGCCCGGCTCCGGGGACCATTAGAACCAATAGTCCTGCGAATGAAGAACAAATCATGCACCATACGATAAGCAAGCTCAATGCCTTTGAAGCCCCGACACTTAATTTCATTATCCCACCTTAAGGAACGACCTTCAGATTACGCCAGGTAAAATAGACCGTTCTGATTATAAATAAATATGTTTAACTGAATGCTTATTGGAACGATATGCTGGCTAATAAGAAAAAAATAGGCGGAAAAATCACTTCCGCTTAATGATTTTTCTTATGGAGACCGGTTTCTTCTCCTCGGGGGCCGCTTGAGGCTCTGGTGCGGGCTCTTCTGTCCTCTTGACCGATTTCTCATCTTCCGCCTTGCGCTCCGCCTCCTTCTTAGCCTCCTCGGCCGCCTTCTCCGCCTCCTTGCGCTCCGCCTCCTTCTTAGCCTCGAAGGCTTTGATCGCCTCCTCGTCAAAGCTTTGGCCACAGGCGTAGCATTTGACGGCGTCGCCATCGTTGATGGTGCCGCAGTTAGGACACTTTATGTCCGGTTTGGGCGGGACCGGAGGCGCCGACGGTTCCTCGTTTTTCTCCTCGACCTCGGGCTCAGGGACCTTCTGCCCCTCGGGCACCTCATTCACCTCTTTTGATGGCGTTTCCTTGTCCGAGGCCACCTCCGGCTCCACGGCCGGGATGATCGGTTCGGGAACGTCCTCCACCTTGCCCACCAGCGCCTCTGCCACCTTCTCCTCGGCCTCGCCTCCCTCGAAGGACAGATCTTCCTTGGGCTCGCTCACCGCGGGTACGCCCGTACCCTCCCTGCGCAATAGTACGGCCTCGCGGGCGGTCAGGGCCTCCTCCCTCTCGGTGAGGGACCGCTCCCAGTCCACCAGACGCTTCTGCTCTTCCATGGTGACACGTTTGCCGGTGGCCAAGGCGTCGGCCTGCTCCTCCATCACCTTGATCTTGGCCAACATCTCTTCGCGGCTGGCGTTCGCGGCCTCCAAGGACTGCTTGACCTGGTTGACCTCCTCGTGCATCCCCTCTTCCATCGCGGAGACCTTTCCGGTCATCTCCCTCAGGATGGCCTCGTGCTCGCCGGCCTGCTCGAAGAGAGCACGCACCTGCTCTTCCTGCTGCAGTACCTCGCGGTCCCTCCGCTCCAGGTCCACCCGCAGGCGGTGCATCTCCTCCTCCCGGGTGCGCAGCTCGGTGCTGAGCACGGAGAGCTCCTTCTCCGTGCCAGCCACGGCCTCCTCCCTGGGCAGGAGCTTCCCCTCCCGCTCCTGCAGCTCGTCCTCCTTGGCCGCCTGCTTCTGCTGGACCTTGTCCAGCTGGTCCTCCTTTTCGCGTAGGACCTCTTCCCATTTCTCGAGGTCCTCCCGGCGGCGCTTTATGTCGGCCTCCTGGACCTTTATCTTCTCCTTGAACTCCTCGATTACTTGCCAGATCGGAACCTGTTCATCGGACATGATGTCGCCTCTATCTATCAGGCCAAGGTCGGCCCGAGTACTGTAAGTCCATTCTCCCCTACTTCCAGGGTGTGCCGCTCCATGCTATGCTCGCAGGCCCTCATCTTCTCCACTCGCATGTAACGGACAAGTTTCCCGCGGGTGCGGTCGAGGCCCAGCTCTATGATGCCATCGGCCAGGAAGCCCTCGTCGCCCAGAAGCTCGGAGGGGGTGTTCGGGCCCCTCTCCATGACTATGAAACACACCAGGTTGTAGTCCCTCAGTGTCTTGAAGAAGTAGAACATCTTCTTCCGGATGCCCTTGACGTCCTCCATCAGTGAGTACAGCGCACCAAGCGAATCCAGGGCGAACACGGTGAAGTTGTCTCCGTGCTTCTTCTTTTGGTAGCTGATCATCTGGATTATGAAGTCCATGTAATCGGTGGGCGCATCCACCTCCACGATCTCGTCCAGCTCCCGCAGGTCGGTGAAATCGGATATCTCCATCTTCTCGTTGATGGGGATGTTGAGGCTACGCATGTTGCGCATGTGGCTGTCCGCCGTCTCTTCCAAAGTGACGTACAGTCCGAACTCTCCGGAACGTTCCAGATAGTTGGATACGACCGAATAGCAGAAGGAGGTCTTCATCGAGCCGGGGGGGCCGGTGACCAGCACCACCTTGGGAGCGTCTATGTCCGAACGGAACACCTTTTCCAGACCTGGTATCGAATCACGCAACAATCGGCCTCACCACCTTGACCGGCTCATCCAGACCATCGGGTCTGAAGCTCGCCAGGATTGAAAGATATTCTGTTAGTGAGATAAAGTTCTTCGCCATCTTCACTCCTCCCCGTCCTCTAGCTTGTCCTCAGGCGCATCCCCCTCCTCCATGGCCGGGAACTCGGTGTCTCCGTGCGAGTCGGCGTCCTGCACCGCCTGTTCCTCCTTGCGGCCGGCCAGCCGCGCGATGGCGATTATCTTATCGCCGTCCCGCAGGTCCATCACGGTGACGCCCTGCGTCGCCCTTCCCATCACCCTGATGTCGGCCACCCGGATGCGCTGGACCATGCCGTTCACGGTGGCCAGGATCAGCTCGTCGTCCTGTTCCACCTCCATGACCGAGATGACGTTCCCGTTGCGTCCCTCGGTCCGTATGGTTATCACTCCCTTACTACCGCGCTTGGTCTTGCGGTAGGTGTCGCGCTCGTCGTCAACGTCCTTTTTCCCCACGACCGAGATCTTGCCGTAGCCTTTCTCGGTCACCGTGAGCAGATGGGAGTCAGAGGTAACGATGGCCATGCTGACCACCTCGTCGCCCTTTTCCGGACGGATGCCTATGACCCCGCGGGCCGGGCGTCCCATGGGACGGACCTGGCTTTCGTCGAAACGGGCGGCCAGCCCCTTCTTAGTGGCCAGGATTATCTCCTTCTTTCCGTCCGTCAGCTTGACCTCTACCAATTGGTCGCCCTCGTCCAGACGGACGGCGATGAGGCCGCGGGAGCGCACGTTGGCGTAGGCGGCCAGGGACGTCTTCTTGATGATGCCGGCGCGGGTGGCGAAGACCAGGTACTGGTCACCGCTCAGTTTCGTCACTGGTCGGGTGGCCATGATCCTCTCCCCGTCCTCCAGCTTGGGAAGGAGGTTGACTATGGGCTTGCCCTTTGACTGACGGGAGCCGACGGGCACCTGCCACGCCTTGAGCGAGTACATCTTACCGAAGTTGGTGAAGAACATGACCTGGTCATGGGTCATGCTGACGAACAGGTCGGTCACGACGTCCTCCTCCTTGGTCTCCATGCCCATGAGGCCGACGCCTCCGCGGCGCTGCTGCCTGTAGGTGTCCAGCGGCATGCGCTTGATGTAACCGTCCTGGGTGATCATGAGCACCATCTCCTCGTTGGGTATGAGGTCCTCTATGTCCATGTCCAGGGCGTGTGCTACGATCTCCGTCCGGCGCTCGTCCCCGTACTTCTCCTTCATCTCCAGCGTCTCGGACCTTATGATGCCCATTATGCGCGACTCGTTGGCCAATATGTCCTCCAGGTCGCGTATGAGCTTCTCGATCTCCTGGAACTCCGCTTGTATGGCCTCGAGCTCCATCCCGGTCAGCTTCTGAAGGCGCATGTCCAATATGGCCTTGGCCTGCTCCTCGTCCAGCTCGAAGCGGGTCATTAGCCCGTTGCGGGCCTCCTCGGGGGACTTGGCGGAACGGATGATGCGCAGGGTCTCGTCCAATGCCCCGATGGCCTTGACCAGCCCCTGCAGTATGTGATCGCGCTTACGTGCCTGGGCCAGATCGTGCTGGGTGCGGCGGACCACCACGTCGTGCCGGTGGTCGATGAAGTGCTGTATCTCCTCCTTCAGCGTGAGCACGCGCGGCTGGTTGTCGACCAGCGCCAGGTTGATGACCCCGAAGGTCACCTCCATCTGGGTGTGCTGGTACAATTGGTTGAGTATGATCTCCTCCATGACGTCCTTGCGCAGGTCGATGACTATGCGCATGCCGTCGCGGTCCGACTCGTCCCGCAGGTCGGTTATGCCCTCTATCTTCTTGTCCTTGACCAGTTCGGCGATGCTCTCGATCAGCGTGGCCTTGTTGACCTGATAGGGGATCTCGTCCACGATGATGCGCTTGCGATGCTCCAGCTCTTCGAAGTGCGCATTGGCGCGTACCTTTAGCTTGCCGCGGCCCGTCTGGTACGCCTCGATGATGCCGTTGAGACCGTAGATGGTGCCCCCGGTCGGGAAGTCCGGTCCCTTGATGAACTGCATGAGGTCCATGACCTCCGCTTCCGGATCCTCGATGAGGTGGCATATGGCGTCCGCGACCTCGTTCAGGTTGTGCGGGGGCATGTTGGTGGCCATTCCCACGGCGATCCCGGAGGAGCCGTTGATCAGCAGGTTGGGCAACTTGGCTGGAAGCACCAGCGGTTCCTTGAGAGAGGCGTCGAAGTTGTCACCCCATTCCACCGTCTCCTTGCCGATGTCGGCGATGAGGTCCTCCGCCCGCTCCTGCATGCGGCATTCGGTGTATCTCATGGCCGCAGCCTCATCCCCGTCCACCGAACCGAAGTTGCCTTGGCCTTCGACCAAGGTGTATCTGAGCGAGAAGTCCTGGGCGAGGCGGACCATGGAATCGTAGACGGCGGTGTCGCCGTGCGGGTGATATTTACCGAGCACTTCCCCGACCACCCTGGCGCTTTTCTTGAAGGGCCTGTTGTGGTTCAGGGACATGTCGTACATCGAGTACAGAATGCGCCGGTGCACCGGCTTCAGGCCGTCCCTCACGTCCGGAAGGGCGCGGGAGACGATCACGCTCATGGCGTAATCGATGTAGGCCTTCTTCATCTCCCCCTCGATCGTCTGAGGGACCACCTTGTGCGTTCCGGCGTCCGGGACCTTGACATCCCCCGCGCTGATGTCCGCGGGCTGCTGGTTGTTGTTTTCGTCGGCCATTCTTCTCACCTCAGATGTCCAGGTTCTCCACCTCGTCGGCGTGCGACATGATGAACTCCCGACGGGGTTCGACCTCGTCGCCCATCAGTATGTTGAACATCTCGTCCGCCTTCATAGCGTCCTCGACGGTCACCTGCTTCAACGTCCTGGTCTCCGGGTCCATGGTGGTCTCCCACAGCTGCTTGGGGTTCATCTCACCAAGACCTTTGTATCTCTGGAGCCCCACGTTCTTGCCCATGGTCTCCATGATCTTCTCCAGCGCCTCCTCGTCGTAGACGTACGCCTCCTTACCGCCCTTGCTCACCTTGAACAGAGGTGGCTGGGCGATGTAGATGAAGCCCGCATCGATCAGCGGGCGCATGTAGCGATAGAAGAGGGTCAGCAGCAGCGTCCTGATGTGCGCCCCGTCCACATCGGCATCGGTCATGATAATGATGTGGTGGTAGCGGGCCTTGGTGGCATCGCAGTCAGGACCTATGTTGGCCCCTATGGCGGTGATCAGATTGCGCACCTCCTGGTTCTTCAGGATCTTGTCCATGCGGGCCTTCTCCACGTTCAGGATCTTCCCCCTCAGGGGAAGAATGGCCTGGAACTCCCGGTTACGGCCCATCTTGGCGCTATTATGAACGAAAACACCGCTGGCCAGAGCGAAATTGTGGCTATGAGGTACTTCGATGTCATAGACGTCCATACGCTCCCCGAGATTCTCTATCTTGACGACCTTGTGGTTGAAGGCTGCAACCGCCTCATTAGCGGCCACAACATCGTTTTCGAAGTACCTCTCACAGAATGTATCGAACCTTAGCAAGGACTTGTCTTTGGTTGAAATACGATGCGAATCGTAGAGATCTGTGTTAATTCGCCCATTTGAGTCCGTGAATAGATTCAGGGCGGAAATGGTCTTCCGGTAATATGTTTCATTGAGAGCCGCTTTTCTTTTTCTTCTGAACTCTTCGGTCCATTGTTCCTTGGTTGTTTGGCTGCGCCAATCCCTTAATTCACTGTCCTCCCACTGTTTTTTTGCGATTGATGACAGCTTTTGTTTTAACTCAGGATTGGTTCTGTAGAGAATCGTCTTTCTAATCGACTGCTCTGTTCTGTGTTCTTCAATGGCCCAGAACTTCCTTGCTTCGGAAGCCAATTGATCACGATTGAATTGACGATATTCTTGATTCGAGTCATAGAATTTTTTCCATTTGGAAATCATGTAAGACTTGTAATCGCCATCTTCCCACTGTTTTTTCGCGTTCCTAGACAAAATCGCAGCGGTGGACTCTAACCTCATACGTTCGCTCATTTTGTTTCTGAACTCGGGATCTTGCCTCAGTAGTCTGCATTTCTCGATGACGTCTGGCCTGTGCAAGGTTTTTTCAATATGCGCTCTATGATGAGAAAGATGGTCCTCAAAACTCATCCTGATTAGATTGGTAGGATTGTTGTTTTTCTTGTTGTAATCGGCATGGTGGCAATGAGCACCATCATGGATATTGTAAGTTCCAACCCAAAGATTGTACCAATCTGAAAGCATATGAGTGTACAGCCAGGATTCGGATGATGGATTCCAGACCATTTCATATCCATCGATGGTGATGTTTTTTTCCTTCTTGTCAGATAGTTTTCTGTATAGAGGCATCAGTGAGGAGCCAAGTACAAGGTTCTGCGCCTCCTCATATTTCCCGTCCCTGGTCAAGAACAGATGATCGGGGGTGCAGGTGATGACCTCGTCATTGTCCAGGGTAACCCTGATTACCGGTGTGTTCGATTTGGTTCTACGTGCGTTTATCGCCTTTTCGACTCCGATCGTGCCGTTCTTCCTGATCGTGTAGCAGAAGTGCTCCTTCCCCTCTGCTTGTTCCTTAACCAGTTCTTCGAACGATATTTCCCTTCCATCGACCAAAGCCACCTTGGTGTCTCCTGAGAAGCACCCACCGGCAGAGTTTCCCTCCACGATATATATCTCCGACTTCGCCGGGTCCCTCTCGCTGCAGTCCGCCAGCTTTCCGGGGAGGGCGGCGCTTTCCAGCACCCCTTTCCGGCGGGTGAGGTCCCGGGCCTTGCGCGCCGCCTCCCTGGCCTGCGCGGCCAATATGGCCCGCTCGATGCAGACGGAGGCGACCTTGGGGTTCTCTAGCAGGAACTCCGCCAGCTTCTCGAAGACCAGGCTGTCCACGATGCCCTTGACCTCGCTGTTGCCCAGTTTCGTCTTGGTCTGACCTTCGAACTGGGGCTCGGGGATCTTGATGCTGAGGATGGCCGTGAGGC
>Ga0209269_1001412_pt1 | contig 12894 bp, 13 predicted proteins | sample MTBAKMMethaMetaG_FD_187455 | JGI IMG/M metagenome (GOLD analysis project Ga0209269, IMG submission 187455) | Enrichment culture microbial communities from Arthur Kill intertidal strait, New Jersey, USA, that are MTBE-degrading - MTBE-AKM (Arthur... | ecosystem: Environmental > Aquatic > Marine >... | reverse complement strand
ACTCACCCCCCCCCGCAACATTAGATGAAAATCCAGCTTCTGATTAACGATTAAGGCTTGGGGTGTCTAATCTAAAACCGATTTGATTTTCTCCGCCAACCGGTCAGCATCAAAGGGTTTAGAGATAGAATCGATAGCTCCCAAATCTATGGCTTTTTGAGCCATACTCGGATCGGCAGTGAAGGCAATTATAGGCACCCGTGAGAATTCCCTGACTCTGGCTAGAACATCAAAGCCATTTACACCGGGCATCAGGATATCAAGCAAGACGACATCAGGTTCATGTTCCCGGACCATTTCAATAGCTTCAGTGCCAGTTGAAGCGGTTACAACATCGTACCCATGCATTTTAAGCTGAATGCGCAGGACTTTTAATATCCCCGCTTGATCATCAACAAGTAATATTCGTTTTTTATCCACCACAGGTTTGATTATACGCCTTATCTCTGATTCTTTCTACCGAAGTCGCCAAACACTCAGAATGTTACTCTGAAAATTAAATCGAAATCTCTGCTAGTACTACCTATTGACACCTCAGTTCCATTTTCCTGCGATTTTCGTGCTACTTTTACGCTACAATGATTCTTCCTTTTTGACTTTAGGTATTTATCATTTCCCTGGACAATTATCCGTTTGTTTCCGGAAAAAGTTTCTTTGATGACTTGAATTATATTGATAGACTGCTGTATATTTGTTAATATTTGTGAAAGCCCTATTTCCAGTCTTGGTATCAGGCATATTGCTTTATACCTCATAATCGGGGAGGAAGCAATCAGATGAGAACTCTCTGTTATCTAGTGCTCCTATTTATATCACTGACCGCTACCGTCAGTACCGGATGTAGTGTCAATAGTAGTATTGAATCACAAGAATCATTTAAAAGTAGCAGTAAACCGCAAGAATCGGCTAAAAGTATAGATGAACCTGTTGTCCTGGAATTAACGTATCCAGCAGGGGAAAGCCCGAAAGTGTTTGTTACGGGCTGGGTCTTCGGAGCAAAATGCCTGCTTAATCCGGGGACCACTGAAGAAAAGGATATCTCGCACCTGGTCAACTGGACAGGCGAGGCTCTATTTGAACCGGCAACAGGAAACGTGAGTCGTCCCACATTTAAAAAAGTGGGTGATAATGTTATTTCCATTGAAGTAAAAGTTGGGCAGGAAGTTGTACGTAAACAGTACACCATCTCCACAGTATCACCCGCAGCATACGCTCACGTGGGGGATCAATCTTACTGCCCTAGTGATTCACATGGTTGTCCTGCGTGTCCCCATTCGCCTATAGGCCCCATTATTACCGGGAGCCCTAATGTCACCATTAACGGGATTCCTGCAGCCCGTGTTGGAGATAAAGGTACAGCTACGCCATGCTGTGGCCCGCAAACATTCGAGATAATTGAAGGGGACCCCAATGTCTTGATTGACGGAAAACCGGCAGCGCGCATTGGGGATAGGACGCTACACTGCGGCTGCAGTATAGGCAGTATAGGGGGAAATGCTGTTCCAACTACACCGACTACTGTCACTGAGCCGCTTTCTCTGCGGGAAACCCTTTTAGAAAAAAGCTGGAGACTGAATCTTAAACGGGGCGATATCAACGCTTCATTTGATACCGTATTTAAAACAGACGGCACATTCGGTTTCATGAATACTAGCTGGAACGCTGAATGGACTCTGGAAGGGTCAAGTATCACTATGAAGATGTCCCATGACTACAAGTCGGGACCAAATATGGTCCAGAAACTTGAATTGACCGGCACAATAACACAAGCGAAAGACGGGAGCCATGAGAAGGCAACCATGAAAGGTGAATTCACGGAGTGGAATGAATGGGAGAAGGAAAAATCTATGAAAACTGGCACATGGACAGCCGAGTGAAGCGGACGGTGTGTTCAAGATAGGTTAATCCTCGCAATTATACGTTTGCTTTCACAGCAGACCGAAGGTTAATTCAACGTCCTGGTTCTGCATATTAAACAGTACAGCCTATGTAATGGGCGGTTGCCTGCTAAATGATGAGGCTGAAGACGAAATCAAATTCCTTTTCAGTACTACCTATTGATACCCTCGCTTCCATTTAGCTTGAAAGAAACCCGCCGAAGGTATTAGCCGAAGGTATTAATAATACCCATACCATCTTAGTCTCCCATGAGATTACGATAGTGAACACTCAATTATTTATTTCAAATGGGAATGGCAGGTGCACTTGGTCATCCCGATGCTGTGTAAAGGTAACTTTATAGTATTAAGTGACGATCGAAGAAGTAACCTTTGCGAGCAACGAGGTCGCAAAATAATGGCGCTAATTTGGCACCAATGGTTTTCGGGGTAGAATAAAAATTCGGTTTATTAGCTTCGAAATAACGTTATATATGACACCCTAGATCAGCTTTGGGTAAGGTAAAATACCACGGCTATAACAGATTTCGAGAGCGGCACCATGAACCACTCGGACACCTCTCCATAGCTTCAATAACCCTTAAGCGGGCTTGCCACGGCTTAATCAGATACTAAAAAAATACCGTTTAAACCTGGGTATTATCATTATGCCGCATATTTAAAGCTCCGTCAAAGCCTTTGATAATCGCATTCTGCTGGTCAATAATAACATGAACGTAAGCACGAGTCGCGCCAGAGGCACGGCGCCATCAGTTTCTAAACGGACAGCTTCCGTATCGGCTGGCTGGCGGCGCTTATCATGCAAATGGTGCGGTCCTGCCCGGCTACCGTATCATAGGCTACGGCGGTATTCATGCTGACCGCGATGGACTTGCCGCTTTTCAAGACCATTCGGAAATGATTATCGTATTCAAAACCTTCCCTGGCCGTTACACCCAGAGCTTCCGCTACACGGGGCTGGTCCTGCTGGTGTACCAGTTCGAGGAATTTATGCCCGATGATTTCGGCGGGAGTATAGCCGAGAAACTGTTCTATCCGCGGGTTGGAGTCCATAACATTGCCTTCTTCGTCCAGCCAGACTATGAGGCTGGCCGCAGACTCGAATACGGACCGGTACTTTTCTTCGCTGTCACGCAGGGCTTTTTCCACCCTTTTCCGGTCACTGATGTCCCTGAAGGTGATTACCGCCCCGACTATCCTCTTGTTTTCCCTTATCGGAGTGCTCGTGTATTCCACCTGGAAAGAGGTGCCATCCTTACGCCAGAATACCTCGTTATCAACATTGGAACGGATGGTCCCGTCCTTCAGCGTGGTGTGTACCGGACACTCTTCCGGGGGGTAAAGTCTTCCGCTGGCCGTGGAATGATGGACCAGGTCATGGTGTTTTTTGCCGACCAGCTCTTCAGGTTTGTAGCCGTGCATCAGGGCCGCCGCAGGATTAACGAAGGTTGTCCTGCCTTCCATATCCAGGCCGAAGATACCTTCCCCGGCGGATTCAAGAATCAGCGAATTCCTGCGTGCCAGCTGCTCGGTGACATCCTCCACCCATTTGCGCATGGTAACATCGCGGGAGAAAAAGGCAAACCTGGAGATTTCGCCTTTGTGTTCGGACACCGGGTAAACATCATGTTCGATAATCTTGCCCTCGCGCTCGTCTTCGTAGTGGACCGGTTTCCCGGTGCGGCTTATTTCGGCCACGCGGGCTTTCAGCGATGCCGCCGCCTCGGGGGGGAGAAGGTCATAGAGGGACTCATCAATCATCTGCTCAAGGCTGCGGTCCAACCGCCTGGCGGCGATTTCATTCGATGCCAGCACCGTGCCGCGTAAATCGGTCAGCACCACCGCATCGTCGGTTGCGTCCAGCAGCGCCCAGGCCAGTTCCTCGCTTTCACCCAGGGCATCGCGCGAGCGTTTGAGATTATCGAGCATCTTGTTCAGGCCGAGGGCGAATTGCCCGAACTCGCCTTTAGCATCGGTGTTGAACCGGTGCTCAATCCTGCCGCTGGCAACGAGGTCTGCCCCGTTTAGCAGCTGTTTAATCGGGCGGGTTATTTTACGGGATATTATCACCGCGGCGGTGAGACCTGCCGCGATTCCCGCTATTCCCAGGATTGGGACCCAGGAGTCCGCCAGGTCTGCCGAGCCGGTTAATGCCCGGTTAGCCGCCACTATCTCCGTATCTACCAGCGGCTGCACCTGCTCTATCAGAAGCCTCTTCATACCGGCGGAATAGTCCCGGAACTGTACCATCGTGTCAGTGAGGCTGTCTCTTACCGCGAAAAGCTCCGCACTCTCCATGAGCAATTTTTCCACCCTGCCCTGCATATGCGCTGTCCAGGTACTCTCCAGGGGTGAGAGGTCATGCGACTGAAAAGAGCTGATTAGATGCTTTAACTCTTCTCCCGCGTTCACAACCTGCTGCACGCCGGCGGTGTCAGATGTGCTAATCCAGGCACCGATGCCGGTTGTCAGTTCGTCAAGGCTGCGGGCGATATTAAGGACCGTTCCCAGTTTCTCATCCCGGTTGGGGGCATCACTGTCGATGGTCGCCTCTATCATTCCCTGCATAAGGTCGCCCACTTCCCTGGAAGTATCCCTGACCGAGGTGAGTAATACCTGCTGCCTTTCAACCAGTGAAACGATGTCGTCAGCCGATTTCCTAAGCCCCGCAGAGAGGCTGTTTATTTCCCCGCTCTGGCCCGCGGCGGCCTCGCTTCCGGCCAGCCGGCTGAACGCAAGCGCGGCCCTATCGAAGGCAAATTCTGCGTCACTGAGGTCCCGGATATGGTCACGGTCCCTATCCCGGATATAATCGGACAGATACCGGGCGATATCCGAATTACTCTGTTGCATCTGCCACGCAGCCTGTTCCAAGGCCCGCGTGCTTGTAAGAAATTCCACCCTGGAAGAAAACTGATGCGCCTGCCAGCCGTATATGAACAGCGTTGCTCCCAGGGCAAGCAGCACAACCCCGAGGCCTATCCAGAGGCTGGTGCTTACCCCCGCTCTCGTTACTGTCTTCGGGTTCAATTCCGATTCCGCTCCCGTCTTCATGGTCCTGTTTTCAGAGTTATTACGAGATTTGTCCCTGTTGGAATACTATATTATTACCAGACTACTCGCGAAAGACCTTGCTTTCCGCGCCATCAGCTTCGATTTCCTCCCCGGTTTCCGGTACGCCGCCACGCATCGCGCAGTCCAGGCAGGGGTCTTTAAGGTTGGCTATCCGGCAAAAGCTGCCTTCTTCCTGCCAGCAGGGCTTGGAACTGCTATTCTCCCCGGAACTATGCAAGCAGCCGGCGCAGTCCGGTGTTTTCCAGCAGGGGTAGAGCCGCAGGTAATAGATGATAGCCCGCTGTGTCAGGCCTTCTCCCGCCAGTTTCCTGATAAAACGCAGGCGTTTAACGTCATTTTCGGAGTAGAAGCGCTTGCCGCTGCGCCTTTGCGGCGGTTCGACGACGCCCGCCGCCTCCCATACCCTGATAGTCTCCGGGTGTATTCCGAGCATCTCGGCTACCACTCCGATGGTATACAGAGGGTAATGCCGGTCAGTGTTCAATGGTTCCACCTCATAAGCATCGAATCCCCTGTTTTACCCGGCGGCTTGGCTCCTGACTTCCGCTGCTTCTGCCGCGGGTACGGCTTCCAGGAACGGTAAAGGTATTTCCGTCATGGCGTTCACTATCAGTTCAACCAGCCCCGTATAGTGGATATTGCACAATTCTTCGAGGTTGTAATAGCTTATCAGGTCCCGGAACTGGGCTTTGCAGTTCGAGCATGGCGCAGAGATATATTTTACCGTCTCCGGTCCGATGACGTCCTGAAATACATCAAGGACTTGCTTCACCTTCATCCTCCCCGCGATGCCGAGCTTCCAGTCGCGCATGTTGGCGCCGGTCATAATGGCAAAACCGGAGCCCCCGCCGCAGCAGTAGTTTTCAACGCCGTGCGGGGTCATCTCGCGGAACTGAGGCGCTATCCGGTGAAGGATGCGGCGCTGCGGCGCCACAATGCCCGCCAGCCTCACGGTATTGCACGGGTCATGCAGGGTAACGGGAAAATTGTTTCGCATGGGGTCGAGCTTTAATTTGCCGCTGTTAACAATCTCTTCCAGGACCGGAAAACAGCTCTCCCGGGGGATATTAAGGTCAGGCGGATAGACCCTGTCCGAAACGACGATAGATGCCTTGTGGGCATGCCCGCATTCCCCGATGACTATCCTACCCGCATTCAACTCTCGGGCGACCCTTGCCTGGCTGATGGCAATCCTGGACATCTGGATATCGTCATACCAGACGCCGTAGTTAACGGCTTCGTATCCACCCAGTTCGCTGGAAAGCGTCCAATTCAGGCCCGCCTTTTCAAAGATGATGGCGAAGGCGGCAATATTCTCCGGCCATGACATGTACTCTCCCGTATTGTGAATAAGCAGGATATCCGCATTCTTCCTGTCAACAGGGATGCGTATCTTCAAACCGGTCCTGTCCGCGATATCCTCTTCAATGAACTCGATGGTATTCAGGAGGGCCTTGGGAGACATGCCGGTACTGGAGCCCACCTTTAACTGGAGGGCCGTGCCTTTCTCGTGAAGCTCCCTGGGGGCGATTCCCATCTCCTGGCTGAAGAGCTTGCGTAGCTCATGGGTCACCAGGCCGTTATCAATGCCCAGGGGGCAGGCCTGAGCGCAGCGGCGGCATAGGGTGCACCGGTATGACGCTTCCGCGAGCCGGGCCACGGTCTGCCAGTTAAGGTCTATGTCATCCCCTTTCAGCCGGGACATCAGCCCGTTGCTGCCGTTGACGTATTTATGGTACAGCCGTCTCAATATCTCGGCGCGCCAGGTTGGCCGGTATATCTCCTGCCGCCCGCTGGCGGTGTAGACGGGGCAGGCTTCGCTGCATGACTGGCATTTAACGCAGTTGTCAATTGTAATGGCAAGAGGCTGGATAAACGTCCAGTTGTCTTTTGCGGAGAACAATTTCCGAAGGCCGTCCAGGAACTTCTGCACCAGCGCTTCTTCTTCCTCTCTGCTCTGAGGCCTGGGTATATAGCAGGCGCTTAATCCGTCCAGGGCCGTTTCATAGCTTTGTTCCTGCTCCGGCTTCATGCCCGAAGCAATATCTTTCTGAAAATCATTCAGCGGGTAAGGCAGGTCAAGCATCTGCCTGTCATTCAGGTCGGCCGCAGGCTCGCCGCTGTTTTTACTGATGTCCTTAAGATTGAACCTCTTTTTCGTCACCCTGTTACTCCTCTCTTTACCCGCGGCTCATGCGCGGCGGGGGGTTCTTCCCGGGATATTTCGCTCCAGTGTTCCAGCTCCCGGGCATGTACTGCCGCCCAGCTCATCGGCAGGGTATGAAGAGGGCGCAGCTTGCCCTCCAGGTTGCCGCCTCTCAGGTTCGGCGCATCATCCCAGCGTATCTTGTGATAGGAGAACCACTTGGCGAAGAAGTGCATCATATTGGTAAAAGGAATGTAAGCCGCGGTGATGAGGACGAGCAGGATATGGGCTGTTGTAAGCGGGTTCATCGCGGGAGGGCCGCTGAATGTCAGCAGGCCGGCCATGTACTCCCGGACGGTAGCAAGTGAATGATCGTAGAGTATCCATGAGGCCAGTCCGGTCGAGAAAAGGGCCAGGACCAGCACCAGGTTAAAGTATTCTATCCTCCTGGTATAGGGCCTTAGCTCGGCGTTGCGTACCCTTCTTGTGAGCAAGGCCAGGCCGCCGAGGGTCCCGAATATCAGGGCTATACCGCCTGTTACAGGTGTAAGGAAGTAAAGAAACCTGCCCCAGATGGCGGGAGACGAGCTCGAGACCTCTACTCCGCCGATATGGGCCAAAGCCCCGATGAAGAGGACCGCGATTAGCGCCAGAAAAGCAAAAGCGCCGATGTGGAAGGGGAAAACGTAGTACCAGTATGATGGATTAAGCTTGCGGTATTCTTTGAACCAGAGGACTTCCTCGGCCATGAATTTCATTTCCCGGAGAAAGCTCTTTTCTTCCCTCGGGGAAGACCACCATTCCCGGTCTTCCAGGTAAGAACCCCCCAGGGGCCTGTTTTTATCACCGGCGAGGGGATAAAGTTCCCACCTCAGGTGTACCGGCATTCTGGCATACCTGGCCAGCCTTGCCACAAAAACGGCGATTATCAGGGCGATGAAAGCGTAAGAAGCAAACAGTATTACACTTTCCACTTATACCTCCCGCTTATTTACTTTCGTCCGTGTACCGCTGAGCGGCGGCATTGGTTACCATGCTCAAAGTGAGCGCGCCACGCAGGGATCAAGGATATTTGGTCAGCACTCTGAAAGGCAGCCCGGCATACTTGCAGGCCCCCTTGCGCAGCCCGTCCGGGAAGAGGCGCTTGAGGTCCCGCAGGGAAAGTCCGGTTTTCCTGACCAGCATGCGCACCGGAGGCGCCGACTCCCATTCGAGGTAGTACTGCCTGAGGAAATCGATTACCCGCCAGTGTTCCTCGGTGAAGCCCCGGGGAATCTCACTCCCGGCAAGAATTTCGGCAACCTCTTTCGTCCATTTTTCGGCGTTTAACAGGTAGCCGTCCCGGTCCAGTTCCGGCAGTGCAGTAAGTTCTTCTTTCCTGTTAATCATTTCCGTTCACCTCTTTTCTCTTCGGATTGTGAATGTAAGTTAGTAGAAGTAAATCCTGGAAGAGAATTCATTCCCTTATCTGCAGATGGCTTCAATAAAACCATTTAGGTCTCCTGATTCGACAATACTATGTTGATGCCGGGGAGATAACGGGCTAAAGCTCGGTATAACGGCCCGGGTTCTGGCCGGATAGTCCGGGCCGTTCTATCCCTGGCGCCCGGTTTTCAGTTGTGAAAGGTTATGTTAGACTAAGCGGTGAGAGGATAACGATGCAGGAAGCGCGCGCGGGAGACAAACGGATGAGGGAACGACTGGAGAGGTTGAACCTGGTACTGCGTACTTTACGTAATGTGGACCAGATTATCCTCGGGCAGACGGATAGAGAGTTACTGATTAAAGAGGTGTGCCGGAGCCTGGTGGCCACGCGGGGATATTATAATGCGTGGATACTGCTTCTCGATAATGACGGGAGGTACAAGACGGCCGCCGGTTCGGGACTTGAAGATAGCTTCCACCTCCTTGATGAAAAGCTGAGGCGGGAGGGCCCCTCGAAGTGCGGCCGTCAGGCGCTGGGACAGCCCCGAGCCATCGTCGTGCCCGACCCCATAGTTGTTTGTACGGACTGTCCGCTTTCCGGGGGTTATCAGGGAAGAGGCGGTATCACATCTCGTTTATACTACCGGGGTAAGCTGTACGGGCTATTGAGCGCCTCCGTCCCCTCCAGCCTGGTGGAGGAGGAAGAAGAATGCGCGCTCTTTGAGGACATAGCCAGGGATGTGGCCTTCGCGCTGCATAAAATCGACCTTGAGGAAGCGCATGAACGCGCTCAGGAAAACCTCCGGTTCTACGCGGAACGGGCGATTATGGCACAAGAGGAAGAACGCAAGCGCATCGCCCGGGAATTGCACGATGAGACAGCCCAAGCCCTGGCCAGTCTCGGAATGGACATCGGAGCTCTGGTGAAAAACAGCAAATCGGGCACAACGCAGATTTTGCAGAGTCTGAAAGACCTGCAGACAAAAACTGATTCCATACTGGACGGGGTACGGTCGTTAAGCAAGGCTTTGCGCCCTCCCATGCTCGAAGAGTTCGGACTGTTAGCGGCACTCAAGGGACTTTTTCATGAAATGGAGGAACAGCAGGGGATAAAAGCCCGGTTCGACGTGGAAGGAACTCCCCGGCGCCTCACTCCTGATATGGAGATTACCGCTTATCGTATTGCCCAGGAAGCCCTCACTAATATCAGGAAACACGCCGCGGCAAACGAATGTGCGCTGGTGGTGAAATACCTGCCGCGGAAAATGGTGCTTGAGATACAGGATAACGGGCGGGGATTCCTCATCGAAGAGGTTGAAAGTACCGTCCATTCCGGCAAGCTGGGTCTCATCGGCATACGGGAACGCGCCCGACTGATCGGCGGAAAACTCGTCGTCAAGTCACGTCCGGGCGAAGGGACGAGGGTGCGGCTGGAACTGTCTGACGTTGCCCTTTCCAAAACCTAGGAGGGTCTGTTGCCCCGAGGAAAAAGCGCTTTACGCTTCCGGTTGCCCGAGGTCAGCTACGGACAGGAGGCCCATTCTCATACACTGGATTACAACTTCCGTCCTGGAACTTACGTTGAGTATCGAAAAAATATTGTCGAGAAGCCTCTTTACGGTACGCAGACTTAACGCAAGCTCCGAGGCAATCTCTTTATTCGTCATTCCGAGGGCAGCCAGCTTAATTATCTGCAATTCCCTGACGGACAGCCTCTCTCCGGCGGGCAGTAGAGCCGGTTTCAGCGGGTACATCGCCGCCAGCTTGAGGAGCCTCCTGCCGACGGCCGGAGAAAGTACCATTTCCCCGGTGACTACCCCGCGGACGGAATGTACTATCTCATCACCGAAGGCGCTCTTGATCAGATAACCGGCGGCTCCGGCTTCAAGAATCTCCAGGGCATGCTGCTCGTCGGTATGAATGGTCAATACAAGCACGGCGATTTCGGGGTGCTTTTGCTTGATTTTACGCGTCGCTTCAAGCCCGTCAAGCTCAGGCATGGTAATGTCCATGATGACGATATCAGGCCTTAATTCGTCGGCCTGCTTGACGGCCTCAACTCCAGTCGAGGCTTCGCCAACAACCTCGAAGTCAGCTTCCTCTTCCAGTAAAGATTTTACCGACCGTCGGAATAGGGGATGGTCATCCGCGACAAGGATCGTCGTCCGGTCCATCTTTCCGGCACGGGGTTTCCGCTCAGAATATCCGTTATCCATTTCGGTTATATTTTACTTCACCTGTCTCACCATCACAAATTCTTACGGAAGCAGTTCTAAAAGTTCGCTCTATTTGCATCCGGTTGGCGGGGGAAAAAGCGCCCCCGTGAGGGTGGGTCGGGTGGGAAATAAGTAAGTAAGTCATCAGGATGGGACGGGACATTACCTGGAAACAATAAAACCGGACAGAACCAGTAAAAATCACTCTTGACAAATGAACCGCCATATTGTATCTTAAATATTTGGCATAGGTGCAAAATAAGTGAATAATGGGATTATGTACAACTAACGAGGCGGAGGATTCATGGGAAGACGTCAAATGTGGCGGAAGGTCAGCTCTATTCCCCAAATTACATACTTCAAGCCTGCCGGAATAAGAATGGCCGAACTCGAAGAGGTCAAGCTGCTCATCGAAGAAGCTGAAGCGATAAGGCTCAAGGACCTCGAAGGTATGGAGCAGGAGGAGTGTGCCCGGCGGATGAATATTTCCCGGAGCACCTTCTCCCGCTTGCTGGATTCAGCCCGCAAGAAGATTGCTGACGCTCTGCTTAACGGAAAGGCGATACGGATTGAAGGCGGGAATTTTGAAATGGCGACACGCCGGTTCCGGTGCCTTGAAGGTCACGAGTGGGAAGTACCCTTTGAGACCATGATATCCACCCCGCCCGAGGTCTGTCCCAAATGTGATACGCCAAGTATCATGCCCCTGTTTCCTGCCGGTATACACCGCGGAGGGCATGGCCGGAGGACCGGCGGAAGGAGGTAAAAATATGTTCGGCAGGTACTCTTCAGGATGCGGTCGCAGGGGAGGCATGGGATTCGGTTTCCGGGGCAGTTCTCCGCCCTGGCCTTATGTAGGACTGGGCAGAGGAGGTTTACCCAGGTGCGGTTATTACTTTGGCGATGCAGGAGTGCCGCAACCGGGGTCTTACCAGCCACAGCCCTTCTTTTCAGGTATGCCATCCACTCCCGGGTATGTACCATATTCTCCTCGGATAACACGTGAAGAGGAGCTTAATTACATGAAAGACCAGGCTGAGGCAATCAAGGGACAGCTGGAGGAAATCGAGTCCAGAATGCATGACCTGGAAGCCAAAGAGTAATACAGATGCTTTGCGGTATTTGGAGGTTGTGCTACGCCGGATTTTGATGGTACAGGGCCAAGGGGGAAAGGCCCGATGACAGGTTGCTGCCGGGGTTATTGTGTTCTCCCAATATCAACCCCTGAGCAGGAGCTTAATTTGCTTAAAAACCAGGCTCAGGCTCTGCAGGCGCAACTGAAGCAAATCAGGACCCGAATTAAGCGAATAAAAACGACAAAGGAGGTGTGTCATGCCGGGATTTGACGGAACCGGCCCACGGGGAACGGGGCCGATGACCGGAGGAGGGAGAGGTTTTTGTAGTCCTTTGGGCAGGAGGGCTTCCTGGCGGTCTTATGGAGCCATACGCGGGGTGCCCTATGCTTTTCCGCGCTACGGTGCGTACGGTTTCAGGTCGTTTACGCCCCGGGTGGCCCCTGAGCAGGAGCTTGAATTTCTGAAGGGGCAGGCTGAAGCATTAAAGGATGAGCTCAAAGAACTGGAGAATGAGATAGGGAAACTCTCAGCCAGGGAATAAGGAGGATTCATGAAAATTGCGATTTCTGCCACAGGTCCTACACTTGATGCCGAGGTGGACCCGCGTTTCGGGCGCTGCCGCTATTTCATCCTCGCGGATACGGAAGCGCCGGACTTTGAAGCGATTGATAATTCCAGCGCAGGGGCATCCGGAGGGGCTGGTATTTCCGCGGCCCAGGCGATAGCGGGAAAAGGCGCGAAGGCTGTACTTACCGGCAACTGCGGGCCAAACGCTTATCAGGTCTTGTCCCCGGCCGGTATCGAGGTTATCACCGGAGTCACCGGGAAAGTAAAAGACGCTATTTCCGGATACAAACTCGGCAATTACTCCGCTGCTCAGCAGCCTAACGTCCCCGGCCACTTCGGCATGGGAGGAGGCATGGGACGTGGTATGGGAAGAAGAACGGGAATGTAATCAGCCTGAGTTGGAGGTGAAGCGATGCCCAGAGGAGACGGAACAGGACCGCCGCGCAGTGCGGCGGATCGAAGTGGACGGATGAAGGGAAACCGGCCGGGAG